>Ga0307379_10001123_pt1 | contig 42974 bp, 42 predicted proteins | sample UN2MG_FD_202237 | JGI IMG/M metagenome (GOLD analysis project Ga0307379, IMG submission 202237) | Soil microbial communities from Risofladan, Vaasa, Finland - UN-2 | ecosystem: Environmental > Terrestrial > Soil > Coastal area > Acid sulfate soil | place: Finland: Risofladan, Vaasa | collected...
TGAAGCTCTACTGCGTGATCCGCACCGCCAAGGAGGGCAATCACGCCTCCTGCTCGGCGCAGAAGGCGACCGCGGAGTGTGTGGGCCTCGTGAAGGTGTATACCTATGACGGGCCGAGCCTGCCCGACGAGCTGACCTCCGACCCGCGGCTCCGCGAGCTCAATCGCAAGGTCGAACGCAACCAGCAGACTTTCGAGGAGCCGAAAGGCGCCGAGCCGAAATCCTTGTTCGAACTGGGCGGCCGCGCGGTCGATGCCTCGCGCAAAGGCTTGCGCAATGCCGGCTCGGCGATCGGCATCGGATCGACCGGCAGTGAACCCGCGCCCCAGGCCGCGCCGGCCCCACCCGCTGCAAGGCAAGCGGCCGCGTCTCCGCCAACACCGGCGCAACCCACGCGCAAGAGCCTCGCGCGCAGAGGCTATGACTGCATGCTCTCACTGTTCCGCGATTGCAGCGGAAGCGAGTGAGTTGGAGCGCTGGACATCAGTCCAGCACCCCTCCCCTTGGCAAAATTGAAGTTTGAAACACTGGCGGGTCTCAGACCCTAGTGGGTCTGAAGCCACTCGCGCGCGGCCTTCTGGGCCTCGGCGACCTGATCCGCCGTCATCTCCCGGGCAAGCTCGACGCGATAGGTCAGAGCCGACTCGTTGCCCCGCGCGGCGGCGAGATTGAACCACTTATGCGCCGACACGAGATCCGCATCCACGTCGCGGCCGGTGGCGTACAGCATGCCCAGTTCGAAGAGAGCATCGGGCGCCCCTGTTTGCGCCGCGAGCTCCATGTAGCCACTCAGCCCCGTCGAGATATCCAGTCGAGCCATTTTACGTCCCCCTTGTCACTCGCCTTGGAGCCTTGCATTTCCCCCGCAAGGCTCATCGAGTGTTGTTCAACTTCAGTACGGGAGATGATGGCGAAGCACTTTCAACAACGTCTGAAGAGGCGTGGTGAATGCGAAAGCAAGGAAGATAAAATCTGCGGTAACTTTGGTTTACATTACACGCGTGTGCGCGGCCCAAAGATTAAGATCGGCGTTTTGCAAGACTTCTTTGACCATTCGCGGTCACACGCCGATAACCACGCCAAAACTTGGGCGCAGAAAAAGATTTCGCGTTCTACGGGATGAGCAGCGTCGATCCCGTGGTCAGCCGGCCTTCCAGCTCGCGATGCGCGCGCTCGGCGTCTTGAAGCGGATAGGTCTGGTTGACCGCGATCCTCACCTTGCCCTTGGCGACGACGCCGAACAGATCATTGGCGGTGGAGACGAGCTCTTTTCGCGTGGCGATATAGTCGCCGAGCGCCGGCCGCGTGGCGAATAGCGAGCCCTTCTGCGCCAGGAGGTTGATCCGGAACTCCGGAACCGGCCCCGACGCCTGACCGAAGCTCACCCACATGCCGCGCCGCTTCAGGCAGCCGAGCGACGCCGGGAACGTATCCTTGCCGATCGAATCGTAGACCACGTCGACGCCCTCGCCCTTGGTGTAGTCCTTCACCTTGGCGACCACGTCCTCCTCGCGATAATTGATGACATGGGTGCAGCCGTGGGAGCGGGCGATCAGCGCCTTGCCCGCCGAGCCCACCGTGCCGATCACCGTGGCACCGAGCGCCGCCGCCCATTGGCAGGCGATCATGCCGACTCCGCCGGCCGCCGCATGGAACAGAAGCGTGGTTTCCGGACCGACCTTGTAGGTGCGCCGCAGGAGATATTGCGCGGTCATGCCTTTGAGCATGATGGCCGCCGCCGTCTCGTCGTCCACGCTCTCGGGAATGCGCACCACGCGGTCGGCCGCGATCAGCCGCTCTTGCGCGTAGGCCCCGATCGGGCCGGCATAGGCCACGCGGCGACCGACTTTCAGATCGCGCACGCCATCGCCCACAGCCGTGACAACGCCCGCCCCTTCCATGCCGGGGATGAAGGGGAGCTCATCCTGCGGGTAGAGTCCGGTCCGGCCATAAACGTCGATGAAGTTGAGGCCGACGGCCGTCTGCTTGATACGGATCTGTCCAGGACCGGGATCGCCGACCTTGACCTCTTCCCAGGTCAGAACCTCGGGGTCGCCGTACTCATGAACGCGAATGGCGTGGGTCATGTGGTGGATGCCGCTCGCAAGGCGCTCTATTCGATGCCGAGCTTGGACTTGAGCAGTTCGTTGACGGCCTGCGGGCTGGCCTTGCCTTGGGTCGCCTTCATCACCTGTCCCACGAACCAGCCGATCAGCGCGGGCTTGGCCTTGGCCTGCTCGACCTTGTCCGGGTTCGCGGCGATGACCTCGTCGACCGCGGTCTCGATGGCGCCCATATCGGTGACCTGCTTCAGACCGCGCGCCTCGACGATCTCGGCGGGCTCCCCGCCTTCGGTCCAAACGATGTCGAACACGTCCTTGGCGATCTTGCCGGAGATGGTGCCTTCCGTGATGAGATCGAGGATGCCGCCCAGCTGCGCCGCCGAGATCGGGCTGTCGAGGATGGTCTGGCCTTCCTTGTTGAGACGGCCGAACAACTCGTTGATCACCCAGTTCGCGGCTTGCTTGGCGTCACGGCCCGCAGCCACCGCTTCGAAATAATCCACACTCTCACGTTCCGCGACCAGCACGTCGGCGTCGTACGGCGTCAATCCGTAATCGGCGATGAAGCGCGCGCGCTTTTCGTCAGGGAGCTCGGAGAGGCTCGCGGCGATGTCATCGACAAAGTCTTGGGTCAGTTCGAGCGGTAGCAAGTCCGGATCCGGGAAATAGCGATAGTCATGCGCCTCTTCCTTGGAGCGCATCGATCGCGTCTCGCCGTTCTTCGCATCGAACAGCCGCGTCTCTTGAGTGATCTCGCCGCCGTCCTCGATAATCTCGATCTGCCGGCGTGCCTCGTACTCGATGGCCTGGCCGATGAAGCGGATCGAATTGACGTTCTTGATCTCGCAGCGCGTACCCAAGTCTTCGCCCGGACGCCGCACCGACACATTCACGTCGGCGCGCAAACTGCCCTCCTCCATATTGCCGTCGCAGGTCCCGAGATAACGCAGGATGGTGCGGAGCTTCGACACGTAGGCCTTGGCCTGCTCGGACGAGCGTAGATCGGGCTTGGACACGATCTCCATCAGCGCCACGCCGGAGCGGTTGAGATCCACATAGGAGTTCTGCGGGTGCTGGTCGTGCAGGCTTTTCCCTGCGTCCTGCTCCAGATGCAGCCGCTCGATGCCGACGATGACGCGCTCGCCGCTCAAGAGATCGACGATGACCTCCCCCTCGCCCACGATCGGGTTCTTGTACTGAGAGATCTGATAGCCCTGGGGCAGGTCCGGATAGAAATAATTCTTCCGGTCGAAGATGGAATAGAGATTGATCTGCGCCTTGAGACCAAGCCCGGTGCGGATGGCCTTTTCGACGCAACCCCCATTGATCACCGGCAGCATGCCGGGCATCGCAGCGTCGACCAGGCTGACATGCGAATTGGGGTCCCCGCCGAACGCCGTGGAGGCGCCGGAGAACAGCTTGGCTTCCGAGCTGACCTGGGCATGGACTTCCATGCCGATGATCACCTCCCAAGGGCCGGTGTCGCCTTCGATCAGGTTCGATTTTTCCGTCTTGGCGTCCATGGCGCCGCCGCTACTCCTTTGACCCCGACTTGCGGAGCCGCTCTTCCTCATATTGGATGAACCAGCCGATCATTTGACGCCACAGCGCCTCGACCAGTTCCGGCGGCAGATTGTTTTCGGCCGCCCGCGCTTTCACCTTGTCGATCACCTGCTGGATACGCCACGGCACGCGGGCATCCGCCGGCGCGTTCTTGAGCTGCCAGGCTCGGTCCACATAGGCGAAGCGCTCGCAGATGAGATCCACCATCGCCTGGTCTATGCGGTCGATCTCGACACGCACCTCGTCCATGCTCTCGCACTTCTCGGCTTCGCGGGTCGCCATTATACCCCCTTGCTCCACCAGTCGGCGGGCTTCGGCGAAAGACCGGCCGCCTCCTCGATCACTTGGCCTGCGCGGAACAACGTCTCCTCGTCGAAGGCCCGGCCGATGAGCTGAAGCCCGAGCGGCGTGCCTTCCGACGACAGCCCCGCCGGCACCGACATGCCGGGTAGCCCGGCCATGTTCACCGTCACCGTGAAAATGTCGTTCAAATACATTTCCAGCGGGTCTCCGGATTTCTCGCCGAGTGCAAAGGCCGGCCCCGGCGTGGTCGGCGTCAGGATCGCATCGACGCCCTCGAAGGCTTGATCGAAATCGCGCTTGATCAGGGTCCGCACCTTCTGCGCCTTGAGATAGTAAGCGTCGTAATAGCCCGCCGACAGCACATAGGTGCCGATCAGAACGCGCCGTTTGACCTCGGCGCCGAAGCCAGCCTCCCGCGTATTCTCATACATGGAGATCACGTCGGAGCCGGGCTCGCGCAAGCCGTAGCGTACGCCGTCATAGCGGGCGAGGTTGGACGAGGCTTCCGCCGGCGCCACAATATAATAAGACGGCAGCGCGTATTTGGTATGCGGCAGGCTCACCTCTTTGATTTCGGCGCCCGCGTCCTTCAGCCAAGCAATGCCCTGCTGCCACAGCGCCTCGATCTCCGGCGCCATGCCCTCGACGCGATATTCCTTCGGGATGCCGATGGTCAGCCCCTTGACGCCCTGGCCCACCGCCGCCTCGAAGTCGGGCACCGGCAGATCGGCGCTGGTGGTGTCTTTCGGATCGTGGCTCGACATGGCTTTCAGCAAAATAGCGGCATCGCGCACGGTCCGCGCGATCGGCCCCGCCTGATCGAGCGACGAGGCGAAGGCAACGATGCCCCAGCGCGAACAGCGGCCATAGGTTGGCTTGACGCCGACCGTGCCCGTGATGGCGGCGGGCTGGCGGATCGAGCCGCCCGTATCGGTGGCCGTGGCCCCCATGCACAGCCGCGCCGCGACGGCGGCCGCCGAGCCGCCCGAGGAACCGCCAGGTACGAGCTTGGCGTCGGAGCCGTCGCGGCGCCACGGATTGACCGCCGGGCCGTAAAAGCTCGTCTCGTTGGACGAGCCCATGGCGAATTCGTCATTGTTGAGCTTGCCGAGCATCACCGCGCCTTCAGCCCAGAGATTGGCCGTGACCGTCGACTCATAAGGCGGCGTGAAGCCGTCGAGGATGTGCGAGCAGGCCGTGGTGCGAACATCCTTGGTGCAGAACAGATCCTTGATGCCGAGCGGGATGCCCTCGAGCGCGCCCCCCTCGCCTTTGGCAAGAAGCGCATCGCTTGCCGCTGCCATGTCGAGCGCGCGCTCCGATGTCGGCAGCACATAGACGTTGAGCGCGTCGTTCGCCGTCTCGATTGCTTCGAGATGCGCTTGCGTCAGCTCCCGCGAGGAGAAGGTCTTCCCGCTTAAGCCCTCGCGCGCATCTGCGATGGTGAGCTCTGTCAATTTGGTCACAGGCTTACTCGACGATCTTCGGCACGACGAAATAGTGATCGTCCACCGCGGGCGCGTTCTTGACGATATCGTCGGCGCAGAACCCGTCCGTCACTTTGTCCTCGCGCTTCTTCATGGTCATGGCCTCCACCCGCGTCATGGGCTCCACATTGGACGTGTCGAGCTCATTGAGTTGGGCCACCCAATCGAGGATCCCGGACAACTCGGTCTCAAGCCGCGCCGCCTCCTCATCGGTGATGGCGATGCGGGCAAGGCGAGCAATACGGCGGACAGTGGCGCGATCGACGGACATGGCTTCTGGCAGGTTTCTCGAGGAGTATGCGTTGCGGCGTTCCTAGCACCGGTCCGAAAAACCGGCAACTTGGCGTGTCGCCACGCTTCGGACCACGGTTTAGGCCTCGAACGGCACGCCGACCTCCGGCACCAAGACCCGGTTTCCGGCCATTTCGGCCACGAACTTGTCCGCCGTCTGGTCGATGACCGGGAAGGTCCCGTAGTGGCAAGGCACCACCGTCTCGAACTCGAAGAAGCGCTTGCAGGCGAGCGCGGCGGACTTGGCCCCCATGGTGTATCGGTCGCCGATGGGCACGATGCCGATCTGCGGCTGATGCAGCTCGTTGATCAGCGCCATGTCGGAGAAGATATCCGTATCTCCCATATGATAGAGGGTCTTGCCGTCGCGCGCGGCGATCACGACCCCACACGGATTTCCGAGATAGACGGGCTTCCCGTCCACCATATGCGAGGCCGAATGCCAGGCCGGAACGAAGGTCAAATCGAAGTCCTCATGGGGGACCATCCCGCCCGTATTGCCCGGATCGGTGTTCTCGACCCCGAGAGCCGCGAGATAGCCGGCAAGCTCATGCACGGCGATGACAATGGCGCCGGTCTCCTTGGCGATGTCGACGGTATCGCCGGTATGGTCCTCGTGACCGTGGGTCAGGGCCACATGCGTCGCGCCTTCGATCGCCTTCTCCCGTGGAATCCCCGCCTTCTCGAAGGTGGCATTGTGGGTCAGGAAAGGATCAATCAGGATGCGGCTGGCGCCGGTCTCGACGCGAAAGCAGGAATGGCCGAACCACGTAATCTTCATCGTCTCACCCTTTAGATTGACCTTGTGACAACAACACAGCCCCTTCCTATCGAAGACTTGGCCGAGAGGCTACAGCCCGGCATGCGTCTGCTGGGGCTCGACGTCGGCACCAAGACCGTTGGCCTGGCGCTGTCCGACGTCACCCGGTCGATTGCCACGCCTTACGAGACCATCCGACGCACCAAGTTCACCGCCGATGCCAAGGCCATCGCCGCCATCGCCGCCAAGGAAGGCGTCGGCGCGCTGGTGATCGGCATGCCGTTCAATCTCGACGGCAGTGAAGGACCGCGGGCGCAATCGACACGCGCCTTCGCCCGGAATCTTGCCGGCCATGTCGACTTGCCCATGGCTTTCTGGGACGAGCGCTTGTCGACCGCCGCCGTGGAGCGGCACCTGATCGAGGCGGATGCTTCCAGAAAGCGCCGCGCCGAAGTGATCGACCGCATGGCCGCCGCCTACATCTTGCAGGGCGCGCTCGACCGGCTCAGGAACCTCGCCGCGCAAACCCGCTAGGTCGGCGTGGTGTGGAACAGCATGTAGTCTTTAGGACTCTCGGGGCAGAAGCCAGCGCCGCACAGCGCGATGGTCGAGAATATATTGGCGATAGCCAGCACCAGAAACAACAGAAGCACCGACAACGGCAGCGGCTTCAGGCGGACAGACATGGGCTCGGCTCGCGAGAACTGCCGATCGTCCAAAAGCATGATGCCACAGCCCACGACGATCAGGGTCGATGCAATGAAAGCCCAGGTATAGAGGTGAAGCCCGAACACCGCATCGCCGTACGAGCCCGTGCCTGGAACGATGTGCAGCAGAATCTGCCGCATGGAAATGGCGCCACCGGCCACCGCGCCGATAATGGCCATACCGTAATGGCTCGGCTTCGGGCCGAAGATGAGATTGAGCGCGATGCCGAAGCCGGCGGCGAAGAAGCCCGCCCGTTGCAGGATGCATAACGGACAGGGCAGCTCGCCGAACCAGATCTGATCGACGAAGGCAAGCGCCAGCACCGTACCGATGCCGAGGAGCCCAATGGCGTTTAGCAGCCGCGACAGGTCGGCGGACATGCCCCACTCCCGGTCAGAGTTGGATGCTCAAGACTTCGGTGACGTGGACGCGGAACAACACGAGCATCGTTACGAGACCCACGAGCCAAAAGCCCATGGCCACGCCCCGCTGCCGCAACCAAGCGGCGCCGAGCGCACAGGCAAAGAGAACAAAGGGTAAGCTCATCATTGTTTAGCCCTCCCGATTGTCCCCCAGCCGGCTACATCGTTCCCTCAGCCGGCCAATCGATCTTGTTGATTCGATTACCAGCAAGGTATTGAAGTTCCACCCCGCCTGACAAGCCCTCGCGCGGGACGATCTCCGAATCCAACACACGCCCCCTTCAAGACCTCGAGGGCGGCGACGCGCCAAAGCTCCGTTAGGGCGGGCTTACCTTAATTGTGCGCGCATGCTTGATGCTTGCCCCACGCGGCCTTATACAGTGCCCTTTAATGAGCATCGCGGCAGAAGCTCCCACAGCCTCTTTTCCTCATCGCCATTTGCTTGGAATCGAAGGCCTTTCGCGCGCCGAAATTACGGCGCTGCTCGACCTTTCCGAGGACGCCGCCAAACTTGGCCGCCAGGTCAACAAGAAGCGCGACGATCTCCGCGGCCGCACCCTGATCAATCTGTTCTTCGAAGCCTCGACCAGGACCCAGAGCTCCTTCGAGCTGGCGGGCAAACGGCTTGGCGCCGACGTGATGAACATGTCGATCCCAACCTCGTCGGTCAAAAAGGGCGAGACGCTGATCGATACGGCCGTGACGCTGAACGCCATGCGCCCCGATCTCTTGGTGGTCCGCCATCACGCGGCCGGCGCGGTCGAGCTGCTGTCACAGAAAGTCGACTGCTCGGTAATCAATGCCGGCGACGGCAGCCACGAGCACCCGACCCAGGCGCTTCTCGATGCGTTGACCATCCGCCGCCACAAGGACCGGATCGAAGGGCTGACCGTGGCGATCTGCGGCGACATTCTCCATTCCCGCGTCGCCCGCTCGAATATTCTTCTGCTCAACACGCTCGGCGCCCGCGTCCGCGTCATCGCGCCCTCCACCCTGCTCGGCGCCGGCATCGACCGACTCGGCGCCGAGGTCTACACCTCGATGCCGGAGGGGCTGAAAGATGTGGATGTCGTCATGATGCTGCGCCTCCAGCGCGAGCGCATGGTATCGAGCCTGATCCCGAGCCAACGGGAATATTTCCATTTTTACGGTCTCGACTACGACAAGCTCGCCCGCGCCAAGCCGGACGCGCTGATCATGCATCCAGGCCCGATGAACCGCGGCGTGGAGATCGACTCGAACGTGGCCGACGACGCGCGCAGCGTCATCCGCGAGCAAGTGGAGATGGGCGTCGCCGTGCGCATCGCCGTGCTCCAAGCGCTTGCGCGTCATCTGCCGAACCAATGAGCGCCATGCACGACGATCACGATCATCGCCGCCAACACCGGCCCCTCACCCTGGTCAATGCGCGGCTGATCGATCCCGCCACCGGGCTCGACGCCTTTGGCGGGCTGTTGATCGAAAACGGCGTCATCGCCGATCTCGGCATGCACATCATGGACGGCTCGGTCGAAGGTGCCGAATCTCTGGATTGCGGTGGCCGGACCGTGGCGCCCGGCCTTATCGACATGATGGTCTTCGCCGGTGAACCGGGTCACGAGCACCGCGAGACGCTCGCCACCGCAAGCCGCGCCGCCGCGGCGGGCGGGATCACCACGATGCTCGTCATGCCCAACACCGATCCCGTGATCGACGACGTGGCGCTGGTCGATTTCATCCTGCGCCGCGCGCGCGACACGGCCCTCGTCCAGGTCCATCCCATGGCCGCCATGACGCGGGACTTGAAGGGCGAGGAGATGGCGGAGATCGGTCTTCTGCGCGAGGCCGGCGCCATTGCCTTCACCAACGGCAAGACGAGCGTGGCCGACGCAAGGCTCATGCGCAACGTCCTGTCCTACGCCAAGGACTATGACGCCCTCGTCGTGCATCACCTCGAAGATGCCTCCCTCACCCAGGATGGGGTGATGAACGAAGGCGAGGTCGCGACGCGGCTGGGCTTGAGGGGCATCTCTTCGGCCGCCGAGACCATCGTGCTTGAGCGCGACATCCGCCTGGTGGAGTTGACCGGCGCCCGCTACCACGCGGGCCAAATTTCCTGCCGCGCCTCGCTCGAAGTGATCCGCGCCGCCAAGGCGCACGGCCTGCCCGTCACCTGCGGCGTCTCCATCAATCATCTCACGCTCAACGAGAACGACATCGGCCCCTACCGCACCTTCTTCAAGATGAAGCCGCCGCTTCGCACCGAAGAGGACCGGCAAGCCATGGTCGAGGGCGTTGCGCGCGGCGATATCGACGTGATCGTCTCCGCCCACGATCCGCGCGGCGCGGAAGGAAAGCGCCGCCCCTTCGCGGAGGCCAATGACGGCGCGGTGGGGCTTGAGACACTGCTGGGCGCCGCCTTGCGGCTCTACCACAACGGCGAGGTCACCCTGCACCGGCTACTCGAAGCCATGTCCGCCAATCCCGCCAGACTGCTGGGCCTTGGCGGCGGCCGCTTGGCCAAGGGCGCGCCCGCGGATCTCGTGCTCATCGATCTCGAAATGCCATGGACCGTCGAACCCGAGCAGCTTTGCTCAAAATCCAAGAACACTCCGTTTGACGGAGCCCGCCTCGAAGGCCGGGCGCTCGTGACATTCGTTGCCGGACGGCCCGTGTATCACTACGGTTGACCGGGCTTGCGGCGCAACGGAGGGGTGAGCGATGCCGCCTTCTGGGGACTGGGGAACCGATCTTGCGTTCGGACTCTTTAGCCTGGCTTTCGGCTACCTGCTCGGTTCCATCCCGTTCGGCCTGATCCTCACCCATCTTTCAGGCGCGGGCGATGTCCGCAAGATCGGCTCCGGCAATATCGGCGCCACCAATGTCTTGCGGACCGGCAATAAGGGTCTTGCCGCCCTCACCCTCCTCTTCGATGTCCTCAAGGGCACGGGCGCGGTTTGGCTCGGCGCGCAACTCGGCCCCATGGCGGCGATGCTCGGGGGCCTCGGCGCGTTTCTCGGCCACCTCTTCCCGGTTTGGCTCGGCTTCCGCGGCGGCAAGGGCGTGGCCACCTATATCGGCGTGGCGCTGGGGCTCTATTGGCCGGCAGCAATTGCGTTCTGCGTCACGTGGCTTCTGGTCGCGATCACCACACGCTATTCGTCGCTCGCGGCATTGATCGCAAGCGCGGCGACCGTGGGCGCGCTCGCCGTCATCAAGAATTGGCCACTCGTGGGGTTGTTCGGTCTTCTCACCGTCCTTCTCTACATCCGACATGCCGCGAATATCAGACGGCTCGCGCACGGCGAGGAGACGCGCATTGGCGAGAGCAAGCAAGAAGCCTGAGGCCGGCAAGCGCCTCAACGATACTCAGCGCCTGGCTTGGCTGCGCTTGATCCGCAGCGAGAATGTCGGACCCGCTACGTTCCGTGCGCTCGTCAATCAATTCGGCGGCGCGCAAAATGCGATCGAGGCCCTGCCCACGCTGTCTCGCCGCGGCGGCCGCGCCCAAGACATTCGCCTGTGCTCCACAAGAGAAGCCGAAGCGGAACTCGAAGCGGCAGAACGGATCGGCGCGACTCTCGCGGCGCTCGGAGAGGCTGGCTATCCCGCAGCCCTCGCCCAGGTCGATGCGCCGCCGCCGCTCATCTTCGTCAAAGGCCGGCTTGCGCTTGCCGACCTTCCGATCGTCGCCATTGTCGGCGCGCGCAACGGCTCCGCCGTCGGCCAGAAATTCACCCGCCAGATTGCCAGCGCGCTCGGCGTCCAAGGATTCGTGGTCGTCTCGGGCATAGCGCGCGGCATCGACACCGCCGCGCATAATGCGGCGCTGGAGCATGGCACCATCGCCGTGGTCGCCGGCGGCATCGATATCGTCTATCCACCCGAGAATGCAGCGCTCCAAAATGCCATCGGCGAACGCGGCCTGCTGCTGAGCGAACGCGCGCCCGGGTTCTCGCCGCGCGGCAAGGATTTTCCCCGACGCAACAGGTTGATCTCGGGCATCGCACTGGGCGTCGTCGTGATCGAAGCGGCGGAGCGCTCGGGCTCCCTCATCACCGCGCGGCTTGCCGGCAAACAGGGCCGCGAAGTCTTCGCCGTGCCTGGCAGTCCGCTCGACCCGCGCGCCGCCGGCACCAATAATCTCCTGAAGCAAGGCGCGACGCTCGTCACCGATGTGAGCGATATCTTGGACACGCTCGCGCCTATTCTCAGACGCCCCACACCGCCGCCCAGCGAGCTTGCCTCATCCGACGAGACATTCCCGGCCCCTCTCCCCGATATCGGCCAGACGGAACGGGATCGCGTGATAGAGGCGCTTGGGTCCGAGCCCCGTCGATATCGATGAATTGATCCGGGCCACGGGCTTGGCGGCGCGGAAGGTTCATATCGTTCTGCTCGAGCTTGATCTCGCGGGACGCCTGCAACGCCACGGGCAGCAGCTCGTCTCTCTCACCGAACCATGATACGGCTCAGTCGCGCTTTTTCTTTTTGTTATTCGCTTCTTCGACCGCCACGCTGATCAAATAGGACAGAAAGGGTAGTTGGGCCTGATTGGCCACACGCCGCAAACCATCGAGCATGGCTGCAATATATTCAGCGGCCTCCCTGGCGTGACGGCGCCAAGTCCTTGCCGGGGGGACCTTGCGTCTACCGGAGGCTGAGCGCCCGACCCTGCCATCCCATTCCGCCTTGTATTGCGCCCATTGGCCCCTATGGTCGCCTCCAACAAATCGCAGCATCCGGCGGCGGTTGGCGCACCAAGAACACACTTCAGATTAACACCATATAGTTGTACTTAGTTATTATAGACACCCATAACTTGTAAATCGTCCGTTCGCTGAATTTGACAGCGGCGTATGGAAACACCATTTTCGCCGCATGCCGGGGTCGATTCCGGCCCGACAGCCCCCAGCCGAACGCATTTTGGCGCGGCTAGAAAAAGTCTCAATGAACATCGTCATCGTCGAATCGCCAGCGAAGGCCAAGACCGTCAACAAATATCTGGGCCCCGATTATCGGGTCCTGGCGTCGTACGGCCATGTCCGCGATCTGCCCTCGAAGAACGGCTCGGTCCTGCCCGACGAGGACTTCGAGATGCATTGGGACGTGGACCCCAAATCGGCGAAACGCCTGAACGAGATCGCCCAAGCTCTGAAAGGCGCCGACAAGCTGATCCTCGCGACCGACCCGGACCGCGAGGGCGAGGCCATCTCCTGGCACGTGCTCCAGATCCTCGACCGCAAGAAGCTCTTGAACAAGATCCCGGTCGAACGCGTCGTGTTCAACGCCGTGACCAAAGAAGCGGTGCTCGAGGCCATGCGCCATCCGCGCGAGATCGACGAACCCCTGGTCAACGCCTATCTGGCCCGCCGCGCGCTCGACTATCTCGTCGGCTTCACGCTGTCGCCGGTTCTGTGGCGCAAGCTCCCCGGCGCAAGATCGGCCGGCCGCGTCCAGTCGGTCGCGCTCCGTCTCGTCTGCGACCGCGAGTTGGAGATCGAGAAGTTTAAGGCTCAGGAATATTGGTCGATCGCCGCCGAACTCGCCACCGGCAAAAACGAAAACTTCCAGGCCAGGCTCGTCTCCGCCGAAGGCAAGAAACTCGAGAAGTTCGACATCCCCAACGAGACGCATGCCGAGCAGTTGAAGACGGCACTCGAGGGCGGACGCTTCTCCGTCGCCAATATCGAGAGCAAGTCGCAGCGCCGCAATCCCGCCGCGCCCTTCACCACATCGACACTTCAGCAGGAGGCCTCGCGCAAGCTCGGCTTCTCGCCGCGCCAGACCATGCAGCTCGCCCAGCGCCTCTATGAAGGCATCGATCTCGGCGGCGAGGCCGAAGGTCTCATTACTTATATGCGGACGGACGGCGTGCAGATCGTGCCCGAAGCCATCTCCGCCATCCGCAAATTGGTCACCGGCCGCTACGGCGACCGCTACGTGCCGCCCTCCCCGCGCCAATACGAGGCCAAGGCCAAGAACGCACAGGAAGCCCACGAGGCCATCCGCCCCACCGATTTCAACAACGCGCCGGACAAGATTGCCCGCTATCTCGAACCAGATGCCTTGAAGCTCTACAAGCTGATCTGGCAGCGCACCCTCGCAAGCCAAGCTTCCGGCGCCGAGATCGAACGCACCAGCGTGGACATCGACGTCGCGGGGAGCGACGGCAAGTCATACGGCGTTCGCGCCACCGGCTCGGTCATCCGCTTCGACGGCTTTCTGAAGATCTACGAGGAAGGCGTCGACGATGCCGTCGGCGAGGACGGCGCGCTGCCCGCCATGACCCAGGGCGAAGCGCTCAACCTCCACACCGTCGAGGCGAAGCAGCACTTCACCGAGCCGCCCCCGCGCTACAGCGAAGCCACCCTCATCAAGAAGTTGGAAGAGCTCGGCATCGGCCGCCCGTCCACTTATGCCTCGACCCTGAACGTGCTGCGCGAGCGCGACTATGTCCGCGTCGACAAGAAACGTCTCTACCCCGAGGATAAAGGCCGGCTCGTCACCGCCTTCCTCGAAAGCTTCTTCAAGCGCTATGTCGAGTACGACTTCACGGCCGATCTGGAAGAGAAGCTCGACCTCATCTCGAACGGCGAGCTTCAGTGGAAAGATGTGCTGCGCGACTTCTGGCGCGACTTCATTGGTGCCGTGGACGATATCGGCGATCTCAGGATCACCCAGGTGCTCGACGCCCTGAACGAGCTGCTCGGGCCGCACGTCTTCCCGGACACGGGCGACGGCGAGCCCCGGAAATGTCCGTCGTGCGGCGAAGGCCAGCTCAGTCTCAAGGTGGGCAAGTTCGGCGCCTTTGTCGGCTGCTCCAACTATCCCGACTGCCGCTTCACGCGCCAGCTTGCCGAGACCGGCGACAAGGCTGCGCTCGCCGACGGCAAGGTGCTCGGCACCGATACAGAGACCGGGCTCGAGGTGAGCGTCCGCACCGGCCGCTTCGGACCTTACATTCAGCTCGGTGAGGCCGTGGACGGCGAGAAGCCGAAGCGCGCCTCGATCCCGAAGGGCAATGATCCCGACGCCGTCGATCTCCCGCGGGCGCTGCAGCTCCTATCCCTGCCGCGCGAGGTGGGTGTGCATCCCGAAACCGGAAAGCCGATCCTGGCCGGCTATGGCCGCTATGGACCCTATGTCCTCCATGACGGGAAATATGCGAGCCTGAGCACGCCGGAAGAAGTCTTCGAAGTGGGCGCCAATCGCGCCATCAGCCTCCTGGCCGAGAAGGCCGCGAACCGTAGCCCGCGCGGTGCCACCGTTATCAAGGACCTTGGCGAGCACCCCGAAGGCGGCGGCAAGATCCAGGTTCTGAGCGGCCGCTACGGTCCTTACGTGAAGCACGCCAAAATCAACGCCACGATTCCGAAGGACCGCGATCCCGAGCAGGTCTCGCTCACGGAGGCCGTCGAGCTGATCGCCGCGCGCGCCGCGAAAGGTCCGGCGAAAAAGAAGCCGGCCAAAAAAGCCGCGAAAAAAGCGCTCGCCAAGAAGACGGCCAAGAAGGCCGCGAAAAAAACACCGGCCAAGAAATCCACGCGTAAAAGAGTGAAAGACGAGGAGGCCGCCGAGGAGGCGGCAAGCTAAGCGGCGCACGTGGCAAACACCAAGAAGCCTGCCCCGAAAAAGAAGAAGCCATCCGCCAAGAAGGTAGCGGCGGCCGGAAAGCTCCCCTCCAAGCAAGAAATTCTCGACTTCCTGGAGACCTCGACCGCGCAGACGGGCAAGCGGGAGATCGCACGCGCCTTCGGCGTGAAAGGGTCCGACCGCATCACCCTGAAAAATCTCCTGCGCGACATGGCCGAGGACGGCCTCATCGCTGGGTCCCGACGCAAGCTGTCGCGCCCCGGCGCGCTGCCCCCCGTCACCGTGATCGAGATCACCGGACGCGATTCCGACGGCGAGTTCGTCGCCCGACCCGCGACCTGGGACGAGGAACATGGCCCGGCGCCTCGCATCCTCATGACCGAGAGCAAACGCGATCAAGGGCCGTCCGCCAGCATCGGCGATCGCGTGCTCGCGCGCATCACCCCAATGGGGGCCGACGCCGACTATCCTTACCAGGCCCGCACCATCAAGCGTTTGCCGCGGACCACGTCACGGAGCCTGCTCGGCATCTTCCGCTCCCTCAAGGACGGCCGTGGCGTCATCGATCCGATCGACAAGAAGCAATTGAAAGAGTGGACGGTGCCGCGCGGCGCGACCGGTGAGGCCGAGGATGGCGAACTGGTCCGCTTCGAGATGGCGGCACGCTCGGCGCGCTATGGCGTGCCCACCGCGCGCATTGTCGAGCGTCTCGGCAATCCGCAAGCGCAGCAAGCCGTCAGCCTTATCGCAATCCACGCCCACGGCATTCCCGATGTTTTCCCGCAAGCCGTCCTCGAGGAGGCCAATGCCGCCAAGGAAGCCGAACTCGGACGCGGCGAGGATTTGCGGGACATCCTGCTCCTCACCATCGACCCTTCCGATGCACGAGACCATGACGACGCGGTTTGGGCGGAGGCGGACCCGGACCCCAAGAACCGCGGGGGGTGGGTGGTGATCGTCGCCATCGCCGATGTGGCCCACTACGTCACGCCTGGGAGCGCGTTAGACAAAGAAGCCCGCAAGCGCGGCAACTCGGTCTACTTCCCCGACCGCGTCGTGCCGATGCTGCCCGAGCGTATCTCGAACGATCTGTGTTCCTTGAAGGAGCACGAGTCCCGCCCCTGCCTCGCCGTCCGCATGGTCTTCGACAAGGCCGGACGCAAGCTCAGCCACCGCTTCTTACGCGGCCTGATGCGCTCCGCCGCGAGCGTGAGCTACGAGCAAGCGCAAGCCGCCATCGACGGGCGCACCGACGAGGTCACCGGGCCCCTGCTCGACACCGTGCTGCGGCCGCTATGGGGCGCCTATGGCAGCCTTGTTCTGGCACGCACCGAGCGCGGCCCGCTCGATCTTGATCTGCCCGAGCGCAAGATCCTCCTCGACGAAAAAGGCCAGGTGCGTGCCGTCGCCGCCCCACCCCGGCTCAATGCCCACCGGCTGATCGAAGAATTCATGATCGCCGCCAACGTGGCCGCCGCCGAGACTCTGGAGGCCAAGCGCTCTTCCCTCATCTATCGCGTTCACGACGCCCCCTCGAAGGAGAAGCTCGTAAGTCTCGGCGAGTTCCTTGCGACCATCGGCATGAAGCTGCCCAAGGCAGGCACGCTGAAGCCGGCCCAGTTCAACCACATCCTCGCCGAGACGCGCGCCACGCCGAACGCCGAGCTTGTCGGCGAGGTGGTGCTGCGCAGCCAATCGCAAGCGGAATACAACCCGCACAATTTCGGGCATTTCGGCCTCAATCTGCGCCGCTACGCCCACTTCACCTCGCCGATCCGCCGCTATGCCGATCTCATCGTGCATCGCGCGCTGATCCGGGCTCTGGGCCTGGGCGCCGGCGGCTTGACCGATAACGAGATGGAAGTCTTGGACGAGATCGCCAGCGCTATCTCGGATACCGAACGCCGGGCCATGGCGGCCGAGCGGGACACCGTGGACCGTCTCATTGCCGCTTATCTCGCCGACCGTATCGGTGCTGAATTTCCGGCCCGCGTCTCGGGCCTCGTGCGCTCCGGTCTGTTCGTGCGGCTCGCCGAAACCGGGGCGGACGGGTTCGTGCCAGCCTCAGGGATCGGGCACGAATATTTCTACCATGACGAGGTCCGCAAAGCCTTGGTGGGCGAGGATACGGGGCTTGCCTACCAGCTCGGCGACACGGTCCAGGTCCGCCTGGTCGAGGCGATCCCCACCGCCGGGGCGCTACGCTTTGACATGTTGAGTGAGGGGCGCCAGATCGGTATCAAGGCCGGACGCGCTCCGGGAAAAGGATCCAGAGGCCGCCCCAAGGGCAAAGGCGGCAAACCCCGTGGTGGCAAGCCCCGCGGAGGCAAATCTCGAGGGGCCAAATCTGGGGCAGCTAAATCTCGGGCAGCGAAGCCCGGCAAGCGCCGCTAGGAAAGGGTGAAGTGATGCAGCAGAGTTCTGGGTCCGCAAGGCCTCATCGGCATGATGGCCGGTCCACGGGACCCCGCCCGATTCTGCAGGCTATGCTGCGCGGCGCCTGGCAGAAATGCCCGGCCTGCGGCGTGGGAAGCATGTTCTATCGCTACCTGAAAGTCGCCGATAACTGTCCCCATTGCAGCGAGGCCCTGCATCATCAGCGGGCCGACGACGCCCCCGCCTATTTCACCATCGTCATCGTCGGCCACGTGGTGGTCAGCTTGGTCCTGGCCGTGGAAATGGCCTATAGGCCGCCTTTATGGCTCCACGCGGCGTTGTGGCTGCCTGTGACGGTGATCATCACCTTGCTGGCGCTGCCGCTGCTCAAGGGCTCCCTCGTGGGCCTGCAATGGGCCTTGCTGATGCACGGGTTCGACCCAGAGGCAAAAGAAGAGCTTGGTGACCAACTGGCCCCGCCGTCAGCTTGACTTCCGGCCGCGACCCATTAGTTTCGCGCAAAATTCACTGTTAGTGTTCATCCGAGGACGATATGGCCAAGTCCGTCACCCAAAAGATCAAGCTCGTGAGTAGCGCCGGTACGGGCTACTACTACGTGACCAAGAAGAATCCGCGCAATCAGACCGAGAAGCTCATCTTCAAGAAGTACGATCCGGTCGCGCGCAAGCACGTCGAGTTCAAGGAAGCCAAAATCAAGTAGCGGGCCGGCCGTAAAACCGGCCTTCCCGGCGCTCCCAACGATGGGCTGGGTGCGCAGAGCCTAGGCGCGCCTCAAGGGCACCACCACCACTCAGAAAATCGATTTTGGAAACGGGCCGCCTATTAAGGTGGCCGGTCGAAACGCGGCGCTAACGAGGAGGCCACTCAACCACGCCCCGACCGGCCAAACCCCACGGACCCAGGAGATGCGGCGGACCTGAGCACTCCGTAGGGTTGTTCTGATCTCTTGGAAAGACAAAGACTGGGGTGGCGAGCGCTCTAGTCCGCGCGCGCGCCCTCTCGCACTCTCTTGCCTCCCAAGCCAGTTCCTCAAAACTGAGTCAAATCATAAAAACAACCGCCAGAGGAACGAAATCAATCGTCTCCCTTTGCTTAATACGACAAAATGTAAGCCATTGTAAATCGTTAAGCACCGGGCCTCAGTTACCGGATAAGCCAAAAAATCGAGGTAACGCGCGCGCAAACGGGTCCCTGAGGGCCAGTCTAGTACAAGTGATTCGCCTGGAGCGGCGCGTCTGCAACCCACAGGACGTAATGCATTGATGTGATTGGAGACGTTCGGGTTAGGCCGCGTCTGAAACGACGCGATTACGCCCATCGCGCTTGGCGCAATAGAGCGCTTGATCCGCCCGCTTCAGGATGATGTCAGGCGTGTCCTCGGGGAATTCCAGCGCGGCCACCCCGACGCTGGCCGTGACCTCGAGCCCGCCGACCGCCTCGCCGGCATAGAAGGGCGCGGTGGCAATACACTGCCTCAGGCGCTCTCCGACAAGATAGGCCTTAGCCAGATCCGTATCCGGCATCACCACGACGAACTCCTCCCCGCCGAGGCGGCAGGCCAGATCGATCCCGCGGATATTCCGTTTGAGACGCATGGCAAATTCGCGCAGCACTGAATCGCCGGCGTCATGCCCATGGCTGTCGTTGATCGTCTTGAAGTGATCGATATCCAACACCAGCACCGATAGCGGATTACCGCGATGGGCCGACTCCTCGAACAAAGTCTTCAAATGGCTGGTCATATACCGGCGATTATGGAGCGCGGTGAGAGGGTTGAGGATCGCCATTTCGACGGTCTCTTCGAGCCGCGTCCGCAAGAAATCGGTGTAGCGCTTGCGTTTGATCTGCGTGCGGACGCGCGCCAAGAGCTCGTTCGGGTCCACGGGCCGCACGATGTAATCGTTGACGCCCATGTCGAGGCCCCGGAGGAGACGCGACTCCTCGCCGGATTCGACGACAATCATGATGGGCAGATGCCGCGTCCGATCGAGTGAGCGCACATGCGAGCATAGACGCAAGCCGTCGGCGTCTTGCAGATTGAGGCTGACGATCAAGAGGTCGAAATCGCCGTCTGGAACGTCGAGCAAGGCGCGCGCCAGATCGGACTCTCGCTGCACATGATGTTCCGTCTCCAGCGCCGCGATCATGCGCTCGGCGGCGCGTTCGCGGTCATCGACTAACATAATGCGGCCGTCGCGCCCGGCGTCCTCGAGCTCCGCGCTCATCGCCGCGGCAAAACCCATCTGCTCCTCGGTCGCCGCGCGCATGAGCATTTCGTCGGTCAGCAGCTTGAGCCGTGCCAGGTTCTTCACCCGGGTTATCAGCGCGATGTCGTCGACCGGCTTTGTGAGGAAATCGTCGGCACCGCCTCAAACCCCCTCACCATGTCGGCAGGCTGGTCAAGCGCCGTCACCATGATGACCGGAATGTGCTACGTGCGTGGCTCGCACTTAAGTCTGCGGCAAACTTCGAACCCGTCCATGCCGGGCATCATCACGTCGAGCAAGACGACATCCGGCCCCTCGCGCGTGCAAATCTGTAGAGCGTCGGGACCGTTATGCGCGGTTCGAACTTCGAAATACTCGGTCGTGAGCCAGCTTCGAGCAATTTCACATTGGCGTCGACATCGTCGACTACGAGAATGCGCGCCGTCATGATCCCCTACCGTGCTTCGCCGATGAACTGTTTGACGGTGTCGAGAAACATCGTCACGGAGATCGGCTTCGAGATATAGGCCTCGCACCCGCCCTCGCGAATACGCTCTTCGTCGCCCTTCATGGCAAAGGCGGTTACGGCCACGATGGGAATCTCCCGAAGATGATCGTCTTCCTTCAGCCACTTCGTCACTTCGAGGCCTGACACCTCGGGAAGCTGAATATCCATCAGGATGAGGTCGGGTTGGTGCTCGCGAGCAAGCTCAAGGGCCTCCATGCCGTTGCGGGTCTGGAGCGTCTTATAGCCGTGCGCGTCGAGGAGGTCGTGGAAGAGCTTCATGTTCAGCTCGTTATCCTCGACAATCAATACGGTCTTGGTCATTGGCATCGGCCCCGGCGATTCGGTCCGTCCATGATCGGCGATCTGATCATAATGCGCCATGGCAGCCGGAGCCGGGCTGGCCCTCCAGAACATCGTGTTTCATCCCCCTCTTGAGGGGGCGAGTGTCGCTGCAAACCTGTAACCAAACCCTTTAGAGGCGAGGCAAAACGGCGTGGAAATCAGGGATTTTTGCGGGATACGCGTGTCCCTGCGCATGGCCCCCATAGCCCACACGCTCCACATGGTTTCGTGCGGCCAAGGCTAATTGCACGCTTTGGCTTTGAGATATTCCAGGGATTTCAGCGTGCCGTGGATCGAGAAGTCGCCGTAATCGATGAGAAGCTCGCGGCTGACACCATTCTCGTAGAGCCGGAAATCGATCTGGTAGCTTGGCGTCAGGTCGCCGGACTTCGGCTCGAAATAGCCGATCGACACGGGCCATGAGGGAAGCTCCCCAAGCTCTTTCTCCTTCGCCGGCGCTTCGAGCGTCGCAAGTTCGCTACCAGGTTTCACCTCCAAACCGATGAAGGCGGTGGTCTCATAGACCTTCCGCCCCTTCTCGGAGCCGTCATAGATCCTCGCCTGGAACAGCTTCTTTCCGGCGAGCGCCGTTTCGATCAGCGCAATGCTGTGCTGCGTGGGAAAGAAGATTTGCCCATTCAAGTTGATCTCGCTCCGCGACGGCTGACTGAGCTTGACTTCGACCTGATCGCTGGGCGCGCCGCGCACCGCACGTCCCATAGTCACGGCGCCGAGCTTGTCGTTTAGATACTGCGCCGATTGGAAGCGGAACTTCTTGCCGTCCGCTTGTTCCCAGGTCGACGACCGCAGATCGGTCAGATTGGTCTGCCCCTGAGAGTCCGTCATCTGCGTGACCATTCGCATGTTGAGCGAATAGCCATCGCAAGGAGACCCGGTGAACTCGAACACCATACGCCCATCGATGCCCGTGACCCCGGACGCCGAGCGCGCCTCTTCGAGGGTCATCTCGTAGATCGCACGATGCGGCACGAGCTCGCTTGCGGCAAACGCGAGCGCCTGGTGAGGTATCGCGCAGACAAGCGCCAGTCCGGCTCCCGCGAGCCACCATCCAAAAAATGCGCCCCTCATTCTTGGTCTTGTCTCCTTCGATTGCCGCAAACCTGCGGGGGGCGATTCTTGGCACCAACCGGTGCCCCCGACAAGAGCCAGTTGATAGGTGAAATCCCTTAAGGACGCTTGCAGGATGGCGCGATTCGCTCAAATCTCGGAATAACTTCGTATGAGGGAGGATCCATTGGAGAAATCATGGCAGGCGACATAGAAGCACGGTTGAAAGCGCTGGGCCTCGCCCTTCCCGAGGCCAAGGCCGCGATCGGCACCTATGTTCCCTTCGTCCATCTCGGCGGTCAGCTCATGATCTCCGGACAGCTGCCCATGAAGGACGGCGCGATCGCGATTGCCGGGACGCTCGGCGACGGCATCGATGTTGCCCAGGGTCAGGAGGCGGCGCGGCTGTGCGCCCTGAATATCCTGGCCCAGGCCAAGGCGGCCTTGGGCGATTTTGACCGCATCGCGCAGCTCATGCGCCTCAACGGCTTCGTCAGCGCCGCGCCCGGCTTCGCCGATCACCCGAAGGTGATCAACGGCGCCTCCGACCTGATGGTGGAGATTCTCGGGGACAAGGGGCGCCATACCCGCATTGCCGTCGGCTGCTCCAGCCTGCCTCTGAACGCCGCCGTCGAAATTGATGCCGTTTTTGCCATAGACTAGTCCCCAACAGGGGACCCCTCATGGCCGAGCTCTACTGGTTGAAACGGCCGATCTGCCATCGCGGGCTCCACGACGCCGCGAAGGGCATCATCGAGAACAGCGCGTCGGCTGTGAAGGCCGCCTTGTGCCATGGCTACGCCGTTGAGGTCGACCTGCAATGCGCCGCCGGCAACAAGCCAGTCGTATTCCACGATGCCACCCTGGACCGCCTCACCAATGAGACAGGCCCCGTGGCCGAACGCGACGTCGAGGCGCTCGGCGAGATCACTCTGAAAAACAGCACCGACCGCATCGTGTCGCTCACCGATCTGCTTGCGCTTGTCGGCGGCTACGTGCCGCTCCTGCTCGAGGTGAAGAGCACCTGGCGCGGCGACGGCCAATTCGAAGCGCATATCGCTGAAGCGCTTGCGTCCTACCCAGGGCCCGTCGCGGTGATGTCCTTCGATCCCCATTCCGTCGCGGCGTTCCGGGAGGCGGCGCCGGCCCTGCCCCGCGGTCTCATCGCCGACCGCTTTAACGACACCGACTATTGGCGAGATCTTTCTCCCCTGCAGCGTTTCGCCATGCGGCATCTGCTCACATCCACCTTCGCACGGCCCCATTTCATCGCGTACGATGTCAAAGCGCTGCCGGCATTTGCGCCGTTGATCGCAAAGACCGTCTTCGGGCTGCCGCTGTTGACCTGGACGGTCCGGACGCAAGCCGACCGTGAACGTGCGCTTCGTTATGCCGACGCGATGATCTTCGAAGGGATCGAGCCCTGACGCCCATGGGCGATGTTGAGAGACATCCCGCGGACCCTGCCACCGACGACGACCGCGTCGTGGTGCGGGTCGCCACGCGCATCGCAGGCGTGCCCCAGGCAGCATGGGACGCCTGCGCCGCTGGTGGCGGAGAGCTCCAGAAAGACTCAGTCCGCCCGGCTAACCCATTCGTCTCGCATGCTTTTCTAAAGGCGATCGAGGACAGCGGCTCGGCCGCGCGCGAGACCGGCTGGCTCCCGCAGCACCTCCTTTACGAGGATGGCGACGGCCGCTTGCTCGCCTGCATGCCCTGCTATCTGAAGTCCCATAGCCAAGGCGAGTACGTGTTCGATCACGGCTGGGCGGAGGCCTATATGCGGGCGGGCGGCCGCTACTATCCAAAGCTCCAGGCCTCGGTGCCGTTCACGCCTGTCACCGGCCCTCGCCTCCTTGCGCGCGCCGGCACGGACCCCATCCAACGCCAAGCGATTCTGCTTGAAGCCGGCCGCACGCTGAGTGAAGAGCTCGGTGTCTCCTCGCTTCACCTCACTTTCATGACCCGCGAGGAGTGGGACCTGGCGGGCCGGCGCGGCTATCTGCAACGCACCGACCAGCAATTCCACTGGCGCAACGAAGGCTACGAAGGCTTCGAGGATTTTCTCGCCGTGCTGTCCTCACGCAAGCGCAAGACGATCAGGAAAGAGCGGCGCGCGGCGCTGGAAGACGGCATCGAGATCGAATGGATCACCGGCCGCGATCTGACCGAGGCGCACTGGGATGCCTTCTTCGCCTTCTACATGGACACCGGCGCGCGCAAATGGGGCACGCCCTATCTCACGCGCGAATGCTTCAGCCTGCTCGGGCAAAGCATGGCCGAGCAGCTGCTGCTCGTGCTCGCCAAACGCGACGGCGACTACATCGCCGGCGCCCTCAACGTCATTGGCGCGGACACGCTCTATGGCCGTTATTGGGGCACGACCGAAATGCACGACTTCCTGCATTTCGAGGTTTGCTACTACCAGGCCATCGACTACGCGATCGAGAACAGGCTGGCTTGCGTCGAGGCCGGGGCGCAAGGCGCCCACAAGCTCGCTCGCGGCTATATGCCGGTCGAGACCTATAGCGCGCACTACATCGCCGACCCGGGCCTGCGCCGCGCCGTCGCCGACTATCTCGAGCGCGAAAGGCGCGCCGTCGCGCACGAAGCGGCGCTCCTCACCGAGGAGTCGCCGTATCGGCGCGATAGAGGCTAGAGCGTTGTCGCGCCGCTAGTCGAGCACGAAGGAGATCTTACCGTTGATGCGGTACTTCTTGATCTTGCCGCCCTCGACCTGCGCCTCGAGATTCTTGATGTAGATCGACTTGATGTTGCGCACGCTCTTGCCGGCGGTATCGACGGCGTATTGCGCGGCGTCCTCCCAACTCTTGTCGGACTCGGCCAGGACCTCGATCACTTTGAGCATGGACATGAGGGCTCTCCTTGGTTCTGGGTTTGAAAAATCTTTGTGTTTCCTACCGTTAGGTAGTTGAGCACTAAATTCTCGGCTTTGATAGGGATCAATCGAATGAAGCGCCGATCGTTCCCGCATAGCCTCATTATCCGGTTGACCTCGCGTCACTAAGGAATCGAAATGATTCCGAAAAATGCGCGTGAAGGGCAGGAAGGGAGGACCAATGGCGGCCTACGATCCGGACAATATCTTCGCCAAGATGCTGAAGGGCGAAATCCCCTGCCACAAGCTCTACGAGGACGACGACACCCTCGCCTTCCTCGACATCATGCCGCGCACCGAGGGCCACACGCTGGTGATCACCAAGGAGCCGGCGGCGGATCTGTTCCGCGTCTCGCCCGAGGGGCTGTCGAAGCTCATGGCCGTGGTGCAGAAGCTCGCGCCCAAGATCAAGCAAACGGTCGGCGCGGACGGCGTGCTGATCCAGCAATTCAACGGCGCCGCGGCGGGACAGACCGTGTTCCATCTCCACGTCCATATCGTGCCGCGCAAAGAGGGCGAGCCGATGCGGCCCGAGGGCGCAAAGACGGCCGAGCCGGACAAGCTGGCGGAGACGGCGGAGAAAATCAGAGCCGCAATTACCGGTTAGTACAGTAGCTGCCCAAAACGTCGATGGCCGGGACAAGCCCGGCCATGACACGTCTCACCAAAAAATGTCGCAGAAGCGACTAGCTTTCGCTTAAGGGAACCTTCGGCACGGCACTGGGGCCCGCCTTGGCGCCACCGCCGCGCGGTTTGCGGCCCTTCTTGGCGCGCGGCTTGGAAGCCTTCGCGCCGCCTTCGGGATCGCGCGGCTTGATCGGCGTATCGGCCTTGATGTAGTCGAAGCCGAGGCCCTTCTCGCCGTCCTTCTCCTCAACCAGCACGCGCACAGTGCCGCCATCCTTCAGCGCGCCGAACAGGATCTCTTCGGCCAGCGGCTTCTTGATGTACTCCTGGATGACACGGGACAGCGGACGGGCGCCGAACTTGTCGTCGTAACCCTTCTCCGCCAGCCAAATATTGGCCTCCGGCGTGAGCTCGATCGTGATGTTGCGGTCGCCGAGCTGAGCCTCCAGCTGGAACACGAACTTCTCCACCACCTGCGAGATGACCTCCGGCGGCAGCGCGCCGAAGGGGATGACCGCGTCGAGCCGGTTGCGGAACTCCGGCGAGAACATGCGATTGATCGCCTCCTCGTCGTCGCCCTCGCGCTTGGACCGGTTGAAGCCGATGGCCGCCTTGGCCATGTCGGTGGCGCCCGCATTCGTGGTCATGATCAGGATGACGTTCTGGAAGTCGACATGCTTGCCGTTATGGTCGGTGAGCTTGCCGTGATCCATTACCTGCAGAAGGATGTTGAACAGGTCCGGATGCGCCTTCTCGATCTCATCGAGCAGCAGCACCGAATGCGGATGCTGATCGATGCCGTCGGTTAGGAGACCGCCCTGGTCGAAACCCACATAGCCGGGAGGCGCGCCGATCAGGCGCGACACGGTGTGGCGCTCCATGTACTCGCTCATGTCGAAGCGCAGCAGCTCCACGCCGAGCAGCGTGGCGAGCTGGCGTGCGACCTCTGTCTTTCCGACGCCCGTGGGGCCGGAGAACATGTAGCAACCGATGGGCTTGCCGGGCTCGCGTAGCCCCGCGCGGGAGAGCTTGATCGCCGCGCCCAATGCCTCAATGGCCTTGTCCTGCCCGAAGACGACGCGCTTCAGGTCGTCGTCGATCCCGCGCAGCACTTCGGCATCGGTCTTGGAGATCGTCTTGGGCGGAATCCGCGCCATGGTCGCGATGGTCGACTCGACCTCTTTCACGCCGATGGTCTTGCGCCGCTGGCGCTCGGGCACCAGCATCTGCGAGGCACCCGTCTCGTCGATGACGTCGATCGCCTTGTCCGGCAGCTTGCGGTCGTGGATGTACTTCGCCGACAGCTCCACCGCCGACTTGATGGCCTGGTTGGTGTAGCGGATGCGATGGAAGTCCTCGAAATAGGGCTTCAGACCTTTCAGGATCTCGATCGTATCCGGCACCGACGGTTCGTTCACGTCGATCTTCTGGAAGCGGCGCACCAACGCCCGGTCCTTCTCGAAGTGCTGGCGGTATTCCTTATAGGTGGTCGAGCCGATGCAGCGCAGCGATCCGGACTGGAGCGCCGGCTTCAACAGGTTGGAGGCATCCATGGCGCCGCCCGAGGTGGCGCCCGCGCCGATCACCGTATGGATCTCGTCGATGAACATGATGGCGCCGGGGAAGTTCTCGATCTCGCGCATCACCGCCTTCAGGCGCTCCTCGAAGTCACCGCGATAGCGGGTGCCGGCGAGCAGCGCGCCCATGTCGAGCTGGAAGATGGTGGCATCCATGAGGACTTCGGGCACATCGCCCATGACGATACGGCGCGCCAAACCTTCGGCGATGGCCGTTTTGCCCACGCCGGGATCGCCCACGAAGAGCGGGTTGTTCTTCTGGCGGCGGCATAACACCTGGATGGTGCGCTGGACCTCGGATCCACGCCCGATCAGAGGATCGATACGGCCGGAACGCGCCTTCTGGTTCAGGTTGACGCAGTAGACCTCGAGCGCATCGGCGCCGCGCTTCTTCTCTTCCGCGCCTTCCACGGTCGCCGCGTCGTCGTCGACACCGCGCACCGTGCGCGGCTCGGACGCCCCGCCCCGCTTGGCGATGCCGTGACTGATGTAGTTGACCGCGTCGAAGCGGGTCATGTGCTGCTCTTGCAGGAAGAAAGCCGCATGGCTCTCCCGCTCGGCGAAAATGGCGACGAGCACGTTGGCGCCGGTCACCTCCTCGCGGCCGGAAGACTGCACATGGGCCACGGCGCGGTGGATCACCCGCTGGAAGCCGGCGGTCGGCTGGGCGTCGCCATGGGTGTCGAGCACCAGACCCGAAAGCTCGTTGTCGATATAGGCGGTGAGTTTGTCGCGCAGGAGGTCGAGATCCACGTCGCAGGCGCGCATCACGGCGGCTGCGTCGCGGTCATCGAGCAAAGACAGCAGCAGATGCTCTAGGGTCGCGTATTCATGGCTGCGCTCGTTCGCATATTGCAGAGCGCGCCTCAAAGCCTGCTCAAGACTGGTCGAAAACGAAGCCACTTAAGTCCTACTCTTTCTCCATGGTGCACTGGAGCGGATGCTCATTCTGACGGGCGAAGCTCGTCACCTGCGCTACCTTAGTCTCGGCCACCTCGTATGTGTAGACCCCGCAGATACCCACGCCTTTTTGATGCACGTGCAGCATGATACGGGTCGCCTCTTCGGGAGGCTTGTTGAAGAACCGCTCGAGCACGTACACGACGAAGTCCATCGGCGTGTAGTCGTCGTTGAGCAGCAACACCTTGTAGAGGCTCGGCCGTTTGGTCTTCGGCCGTGTCTTGGTGATGATGTGGGTGCCGGTGTCGTCGTCCCGGCGATTGTCGCCGTTTCGCGCCATCGTCAACCTCTATGTGGCGTTGCAAGTCTCATCTGCCAAGAGAGCAATCGCTCATTTAAAGACCATCCAGCGGCCATTTTAGCTTCATCGCACTCGACGGGGCAAACCGGCGAGTTGCCTCAGGCCTAGCATAGGATGAGTTGCCGACAGGAAAACGGCAAAAAAAAAGACCCGGGGGACAACCCCGGGCCTTTTCGATCGGAAAGGTGGAGCGTGTTACACGCTAGACAGCCTTTTTGGTCATGGCAGCCTCGACCGGCTTATAGGCGTCCTTGGCCAGACCGACATACATCTCGCCGATCTTGGACATCTCGGCCATGTAGGTGTCGTAGGCCTTCTTGGCGTACTGAGACTGAATTTCGATAGCCTGCTCGATCGACTTGGCGCCGACCAGCTGCTCGAAAGCGCGAGTGGAATCTTCAAACGCCTTCTTGGAATAGTCAGTCATCTCAGCCGCAATGGCCTGGAAGCCCTTGTTCATCTCGCCGAACGAACGCACGGCGGTGTCAAAGCCGTCTTTGCCAACTTTCTGGAACTCTTCAAAACCTTTGAGCATCTGGCCCTCTTCTAGAATCGGGTTTGGGTGGGATTTGCTGCGAACGCGAACACAAATATATGCAATGCACAAAAAACGTCAATGGAAAATTTTGCACTGCACAAAAGCGACGCAAGCGCCAGCTTAACGCTTTGGCAATCTGCCGATTTTAGCCTTCCCCCTCAATTGGTCTTAAAAGCCGCCAGATTTCGGGCAGCCAGCAAGGCCGGAGGCGCGCCGAGCGCGCTTGCGGGGAAGTCATACGGGGGAAGGCGCAGCCTTCAGGTGTTCGTGGAAGTCAGTAAGCGTAGTTTCTGGGCGCCGGGGCGCCGTATCATCTGCCTTAGTCTTGTGCTGCTGATCGCCTTTGGAGCAGTGCTGGGTCCTATTGGCGAGGCCACCGCCGACTCGAGGGTCAAGGCTGCGATCATCGTCGACGCGAACACGAATAATGTTCTCTACTCCGACGATGCCGACGTCCTGCGCTCGCCGGCCTCTCTCACCAAGATCATGACGCTCTACGTCCTGTTCGCCTATCTGCGGGCGGGCAAGGTCACCTACGAGACCGAATTCAAAGTCACGCCGCACGCCGCCGGCCAGTCCCCGACCAAGCTTGGCCTGAAGCCCGGCTCCACCATCAAGGTCAAAGATGCCATCAAGGCGCTGGTGACCAAGTCCGCCAACGACGCGGCCGCCGTGATCGCCGAGAATCTCGCGGGCACCGAGCCCAATTTCGGCCGCCTGATGACCCAGACGGCGCGGAATCTCGGCATGAAGAACACGACCTTCCGCAATGCCTCGGGACTGCCCAACGACGAGCAGCTCACCACCGCGCGCGACATGGCGATCCTCGCCATGCACATCATGCGCGACTACCCGCAATATTACGAAGTCTTCGAGACCAAATATTTCACCTACAAGGGGCGCCGCTACCGCAACCACAACCGGCTGCTGTTCGGCTATCGCGGAACCGACGGCATCAAGACCGGCTACACGCGCGCCAGCGGCTTCAACCTCACCGCGTCCGTGAAGCGCGGTGACAAGCATCTCGTCGGCGTGGTGCTCGGCGGCCGCACAGGCGCCCGGCGCGACGCGGCCATGCGGGCGCTGTTCGACCAGCACTGGTCCAAGGCCTCCAGCCGCAAGCCGAAGACCACGTCGTTTATCGCCTCACTTCTTGGTCCGCCCGAACCTCCGGCGCCGCCACCGCCGTCTCGCAAACCCGTTTATGCGCTGGCAAGCGCGGCCCCTGCGGCACGTGCCCGTGTGATGCCCGTCCCCGCTATCGCGCAAGGCGATAAGAGCAGCCCCGGTGATACGGTGCGGACCAGCCTGTCGCCGAACCGGCCGAGCCCACGTGGCGCCTATGCCGGCACCTATCATGTGCAGGTGGGCGCCTTCACCTCCCAATCGGATGCGCAGAATCGCTTGGGCATGGTCCAGCAGCGGGCCTCGAGGCTGCTCGATGGGCACCTCGCCTTCACTGCCACCTTCATGCGGGGCTCCACCGAATGGTACCGCGCCCGCTTCGCCGGTTTTTCCAAGACCGATGCCCAGTCGACCTGCGAGGCCCTGAAGCGCCTGCGGCTCGAATGTATCGCCATGGCTGCGGAGTAATGACCGCTAAGTAGTGGCTGCTGAATAAAGGCCGTCGGATAAAGCCGCCTAGCTGCCGAGTAAGACTTCCTTCGCCTCGTTGATCCGGGCCGCGAGATAGGTCGAACCCCCGTGATCGGGGTGCATCTTCTTCATCAAGCGGCGATGGGCCTGACGGATGTCGTCCTCCGAGGCATCCGGCCCCAGTTCAAGCACCGCCCGGGCTTCCTCCCGGCTCATCCGCCCGCTTTTGGACCGCGCCCGGCCGCGCGCCGCCCCCTCGGTCTCATCGGCGCGCTCGCGCCAATCGGCGACACGCCAATCCAGATAGGCTTCCATCAGAGCCGCCTCCTTCAGGCCGTCCGTGGCGAACTCCTGATAGAGCTCGATCGCCTCCCGGTCGCTCAAGAACGAGAGCGAGCGGCCAGCAAACCGCCCGGCAAGACACTTTCCGTCCATGTAGCCGCTGTCATGATCGAGCTCCATCTCCAGCCGTTCGGTCTCCACATGAGAGCTCTGCCCGGACGATTTCTGTGCCGTCCCGAACGCGCCACCGAGACCCGTACCGCTTCCGCCGCTGACCAGAGCCAAGGCGAAGGCCGCGAGAGGAATGGCGATGGGAAGAGCCCCGCGGAGCGCGAGGAAGCCTGCGACGCCGAACAGCGCCACGCCGCCCACCTTCCGCAAACCGAAGGCAAGCTTCCGCGGGTCCACATGCGCGACGAGCCGCGCGCCCAGGATCAGAACGACGAGAAGTGCGCATCCGGCCAGAAAATAGACCATGCTAAACCGTCATCCGAGCTGCTCGAGCAGACGGACCGCCGCGCCGCTTTTTGAGGTCTCGAGCGCCTTGCGCCCGCCGGTGGCATAGACCGCCACGGCCGTCAGGAGCTCCCGGAGCTGAGCGGCCGAGCCCGCATCGAACCGGCAATGGGCGCCGCGCGACAACCGCGCGATCTCCTTGAACGCCCGCGCGGCCCGTGGGTCGTCACCTTCCTGAAACAGGAACACAGGCACGCCAACCAGCCCAAGCTCACCAGCCAGCTGGCTCAAATGGTCGACATCCTCTTCCATGCAGTCGCCCACATAGACGAGCGCGTTGACCTTCCGCTTTTCGTTCTCCTGGCGCGCATGGGACAGCACCTTGCGGATCTGGGTATGGCCGCCCTCGCAATGGACCTGGCGCATGAGGCTCGCCAACGCATCGGTGTCGCCCACCCAGCGGCTGGCCCGGCACTCGTTGAAGCCACGAAAATACATGAGCTGGATGTCGAGGCCGCCCACTTCCTTCACCGCGCTGAACAGCTCGCTCTGAAGCGAGAGCGCCAGATCCCAAGTCGGCTGACGGCTCATGGTCGCGTCCATGGCGAAGATCAGCCGGCCACGCCCGGACGCCGCGGGCTGCAAGCCCCGCACCTGGTTCAGAAAGGCATCGACCTCGGTGCGCGAGGACGGCTTTCCCGCCACCTCGCCGGTCTTGGTCTTCGCTGGGGCCTTAGCTGGGGCCTTGGGCTCTGCCACGAACACGCTCCGCCATGCTGCTCAAATCCTCAGAAAATCTAGCCTCCTGGGTATAGATGGACCCTTAAAGCGCCAACGACAATGCCGCAGGCCTCAAGCCTCCTCGCCGCCCGCCGCCAACAGGCTGGCATTGCCACCCGAGGCGGTGAGATTGGTCGTCCGCACCCGTTCCAAGGCAAAGGCTTCCAGATAACGCGGGCCACCCGCCTTGGGTCCGGTGCCCGACAGCCCCTCGCCGCCGAAGGGTTGGACGCCGACCACGGCGCCGATCTGGTTCCGGTTCACATAGAGATTGCCGACTTTGACGCGTTCCGCGACGAAGTCTGCGGTGGCCTTGATGCGGCTGTGGAGCCCGAGCGTCAGCCCGTAGCCCGTTTCGTTGATGGCGGCGCAGACCTCGGCCAGGTGATCCCCGTCGAAACGGACCACGTGGAGGATGGGCCCAAAGACCTCCTCCTTGAGTATTCCGATCGCCGGGATCTCGTATATGGCGGGACTGACGAAGGTGCCGTGGCCGTCTCGCGAAGGCGGGTCGAACAGCACGCGGGCGTCTTTCCGCATCTTCGCCTTATGGGCCTCCAACCCCGATTTGGCGTCGGCGTCGATCACCGGCCCGATATCCGTGGCGTAGTCGAGCGGGTCGCCGACCACGAGTTCCCGCGCGGCACCGACCAGCATCTCGATGGTCGCATCGGCAATGTCCTCTTGCAGAAACAAGACGCGAACTGCTGAGCAGCGCTGGCCGGCACTGTCGAAAGCCGAGACAAGCGCATCGTCCACGACCTGTTCGGGCAGTGCCGATGAATCCACGATCATGGCATTGAGCCCGCCGGTCTCGGCGATGAGCTTGGGGATCGGTCCGTCACGCGCCGCGAGCGTCCGGTTGATGGCGCGGCCGGTGTCGGTGCCGCCGGTGAACACGACCCCATCGACGCGTGCGTCGGCCACGAGCGCCGCTCCCACCACGTCGCCACGGCCCGGCAGAAGATGCAGCACATCATCGGGAATGCCGGCCCGGTGCAAGAGCCGTACCGCATGCGCCGCCACCAAGGGCGTTTGTTCGGCGGGCTTTGCCACCACCGCGTTGCCGGCCGCGAGCGCGCCTGTGATTTGGCCGGTGAAGATGGCGAGCGGGAAGTTCCACGGCGAGATGGCTGCGAACACGCCCCGTCCATGAAGCGAGATCTCGTTGCGCTCGCCAGTCGGACCGACAAATGCGCGCGGCATTTCGAACTTGGCGCGCGCCTCCGCCGCGTAATAGCGCAAAAAGTCCACCGCCTCGCGCAAGTCCGCTTGGGCATTGGGGTGCGTTTTCCCGGCTTCGCGTACCATGAGCGCCATGAGGTGCGCGCGATCCGCCTCGAACAGATCGGCCGCGCGTTCCAACAATTCGGCACGCGCGACACCGCCTCGGCCGTCCCAGGCGTCAGAGGCACTTTTGGCCGCATCGAGCGCCGCGTCGATGGCCGCCTGGTCGGCGGTGCGGCAGGTTCCAACCACCACGCGGCGATCATGAGGCGACGTAATCTCGATCACATCCCCGCCGGTCTCAACCGCCTTGCCTGAGACGATGGGGTTGGCGGCCGCCGGCGCCGCCAACGCATCCTTGATGGACCGCAGCAGCGGCGCGCGCGTGTCGGAGTCCCACAGCGGTAGGCCGAGACTGTTCTTTCGTGCCGGCGCAAACAGCTTCGGCGGCGGTGGAATCAGCGGATTGGCTTTCTCCGTTAGCGCCGCGGCTTTCTCGACCGGATCGGCGATGATGGCTTCGATCGGCGCCTCATCGTCCGCCAGGCGATTGACGAAGGAGGTGTTGGCGCCGTTCTCCAGCAGCCGCCGCACCAGATAGGCCAGCAGATCCCGGTGTCCGCCGACAGGCGCATAGATGCGGCACGGCTTGCCCAGGGAGTCTGGGTCCACGACCGCGCTATGCAGCGCCTGACCCATGCCGTGGAGCCGCTGGAACTCGTAAGGGTGCTCGCCGGCAAGCTCGGCCACGGCCGCAATGGTCTGCGCATTGTGGGTGGCGAATTGCGAAAAAAAACAATCGGGCCGCGCCAACAGCGTCCGCGCGGCGGCGAGATAGGCGACGTCCGTGTTCACCTTGCGCGTGAACACAGGGTAGTCGGATAGGCCCTGCTCCTGCGCCCACTTGATCTCGCTGTCCCAGTAGGCGCCCTTGACCAGACGCACCGGGATGCGGCGCCCCGTAACCTCCGCCACGCCCGCCAGCCAATCGATCAACGGCAGAGTACGCTTGGAATAGGCTTGCACCGCAAGCCCCAGGCCGTTCCAACCGGCCAGATCGGGATCGGTGAACAGCGGTTCCAACAGCGAAAGCGACAGGTCGAGCCGCTCCGCCTCCTCCGCATCGATGGTCAGCTGCAGCCACGCCTCGCGCATGGCCCGGGCAAGGGACGTCAACCGCGGCACCAACTCTTCACGAAGCTGGGCCTCCTGCGAGGGGACATAACGGGGATGCAGCGCCGAGAGCTTCACCGACAGACCCGGGCGGGCGTGCAGCGTTTCGTCCGTGCGCGCCTCTGGCACACCGGCCCACGCGGCAATGGCCGTTGCGGCGTCCGCATAGCGTGCAGCGTAGCGGTCCGCGTCCTCGGCGGTGCGCGCCGCCTCACCCAGCATGTCGAAGGAAAAGCGGTAGCCTTGGCTCCGCTCATAAGCGGCGGTGTTCAACGCCGCTTCGATGGTCTCGCCGAGCACGAACTGGTTGCTTAGGATGCGCATGGCCCGGCGCATCGCCTCGCGGATCACGGGCTCTCCGCTCCGGGCGATCAGGCGCTGCAGCCGGGCGCCGAGATCGGTCCCGCCGTCCTCGCCCCAATCGACCATATGGCCGGTCAGCATCAGCCCCCAGGTGGAAGCATTGACCAGCACCGACTCCGAATGACCGAGATGCCCTGCCCAATCGCCCAGGCCGATCGTGCCGGCGATCAGGCGGTCGGCGGTGGCCGCATCAGGAATGCGCAGCAAGGCTTCGGCGAGGCAGAGCAGCAGCACGCCTTCCTCGCTGGAAAGCCCGTACTCGGCAAGGAATGAGTCGACGCCACCACCTTCGTGCCGCCCGGCGCGCGCCGCCTCGACGAGGCGAGTGGCGACCGCCTCGATACGCCGGCGCTCCTTGTCGCTGAAACGCGCCCCCTCGATCAGCGCCGCGACCAGCGCGTCCTCGTCCGCCAGCAAAGCCCCGCTGATAGCCTCGCGGCCAAGCAACGGGGCAGTGGCGGCAATGTCCATTCGAGGCGCGCCCATAGGGTCAATTTAGCCCTTCCGGCCCCATCCTACGAGACGCTATGGTCGCGGCCCTCCGGAGACCCATTTATGACGCGCGCCATCGATACCGTCAGAACCGTCCGAGACGTGCGGGCCCATACCGCCGCTTGGAGAGAGGCCGGCGAGAGGATCGCGCTGGTGCCCACCATGGGGGCGATCCATGACGGGCATCTGTCTCTAGTGAAGCTAGCCAAGACGCTCGCAGACCGCATGGTCACGTCTTTGTTCGTGAACCCGCTCCAGTTCGGCCCGCGCGAGGATTTTCATGCCTACCCCCGCGACGAGACGCGCGATGCCACGGTTCTCGCCGCGGCAGGCAGCGACCTCCTCTATGCGCCGGACGCAGCCGAGATGTACCCGCCGCATTTTTCCACCAAGGTCCATGTGGGCGATCTCACCGAGGATCTGTGCGGCGGCAGCCGGCCCAACCATTTCGACGGCGTCGCCACCGTGGTGACCAAGCTTCTCATGCAATGCGCGCCGGACACGGCCATCTTCGGCGAGAAGGACTATCAGCAACTCCTCGTCATCAAGCGCTTTGTCCGGGACTTGAACATTCCGGTCGAAATCGTCGGCGGGGCGATCATGCGCGAGGCGGACGGGGTCGCGCTGTCCTCCCGCAACGCCTATCTTTCGGCCAGCGAACGCAAGATCGCGCCGCAACTCTATGAGATCATAAGCCAGGTGGCGGTGGACCTGGCGCAAGGGCGCGGCGCCGACGACGCCTCGGAAGCCGCACGCTTCAAGCTCGAAGCGGTAGGCTTTCGTGTCGACTATGTGGCGGTGCGCGATCCCGAGACCCTGGCGCCCCTGCACGGGCCGGTGGAGATTGCGCGCGTGCTGGCGGCCGTGCATCTCGGCAAGACGCGCCTTATCGACAACGTGGCCGTGCCGCTTAACACGTGACTTGTCATTCCCGCGAAGGCGGGAATCCAGTAATCCCCGGCCTTGGTGAATTTCGACAGTGAGGTGTTTACTGGATTGCCCGGTCAAGCCGGGCAATGACAACGATCACCAATCGATCAAACGCAGCTCGCGCAATTCCTCGCGCATGCCCGGCGGCATGTCGTCGGCAGCATCCTCCGGCATGCGGTCATCCGCGGGCGCATCGGCGGCTTCGAGATAACGCCAGCCCTGAAAGGCCCGGCGCGGATGAGGCCGCGTGGGCACGAGCTCCGGATCGAGAATAATGGCGCAACACGGTGTGCCGTCATCCTTGGTAGCCTCTTTCAGATCGACGATGCGCTGGCGCACCAGGACCAGCCCCTTGATCACCCAATAGAGCGAGCCGCCAGCCAGGAGCTCATGCCGCCGCCGCGGAGTTTGTCGCGTGGGGTGGCGCAGCTCTGGCGTCTCGCCCGCCCGCGCCAGCATCTTGAGCCGTTCCGCCTGCCAGTCCCGCAAGTCCTGAACGGTCTCGACGCCGACACAGAGCTTCACCAGATGAACCGTCATGGAAGCCTCAATGCGCCATGAACAGAGGGACGTTCGCTTCCTCGAGCATGGTGAGCGTCACGCCGCCGAGGATGAACTCCCGCCAGCGCGAATGATGGAAGGCACCCATCACGATCATGTCGGCCTTCGCCTCCTTCGCTTGCGAAAGAATAAGCCGGCCGATATTACCTTCGCTTGCCGGCACCTGCGCCAGCTCCACATTCACGCCATGCCGCGTCAGATGCGCCACCATGTCGTCGGTCGCCGGCGCGGCGCCCTCGTCCGCGCCGTCCAAGACGCCCACCAGCAGCACCACGCGCTTGGCCGGCGCGAGGAAGGTGAGCGCATCGTTGAAGGCGCGCGCCGCCTCCGCGCTTCCGTCCCACGCGGCAACAATCGTACCGTCGAGCGTCATCTCGGCGGGCGTGGCCGGGACGATCATCACCGGGCGCCCCGAGGAGAACAGACAGCGCTCCACCAGCGCGTATTGACCGACGAGCGGGTCGCCATCGCGGGGTTGGCCTAGGATCGTGAGATCGACTTGGCGCGCCAGGGAGGCAAAGTCATGCGGGAACTCCTCGCTCATGCCTTGCATGAACCTGACCTGGGCCTCGATGCCGGCGGCGGCCGCGCACGCCTTGAAGCCTTCGAGCGCCGCCTGCCCTTGTGCCTTCACGCCGTCCAGCACCCCGCTCATATCCGCAAGCCCGAAATCGGCACCGTAGAGCGGCAGCAGCGCCTTCGGGGCAAAGGCCACACCGATGAGGTCGGCGTCTTGCGCCTTGGCGAGCGCCACGGAGAACGTCACCCGTGCTTTGGACGCCTCCGTGCCATCGACATAGACGATGATATCTTTGAAGCTCATCCACTCCCCTCCAGGCACGGATCATAGCGGGCCGGCCTTCGAACCGATATCGCCGATGGCCGGTTATGCAAGGCCACGCGCCTTTGAACCGGGGGTGGCGACCGAGTCACGCAGGCTTGAACAGGCGTGACGCAAGGCCCCAATGGATCAGCGTTAGGCTCGATCTTGGCCAATCGCGCCACGAAACGGAACTCATTCTCAAGGAGAGGACTATGAAGCTCAACCACAAGTCTGGCGCCAAGATCGCCATCACCGCCGCCGCCTTGATCGTCTCCGGCACGCTCGCCACCTCGGCGTTCGCCGCTGGCGGCACGGAAGGAAAGTGCTTCGGCGTGAACGGCTGTAAGGGCCAGGGCGCCTGCAAGACCGCGCAGAATGACTGCAAGGGCCACAATGCCTGCAAGGGCAAGGGCTTTATTGTCATGACGGATACCGAATGCGCCGAGAAGAGCGGCGAGTTCGAGGGCTAAGACGAACGAGAGACGCCGTGGGCCGGCCGCGACGAGCGGCCGGCCTCCCCAACACCCGAATACGGAGCGGCCATGACCGATCACAAGCCCCCCTATCTCGGCTTTGGGCTGGGCCTTCGTCCCCAGCACTACGAGGAGATCCTCTCCGGCAATCCCGCCGTCGACTGGTTCGAGGTGATCTCCGAGAACTACATGATCCCCGGCGGCCAGCCGCTGCGCATTTTTGATCAGATCCGCGAGCGCTATCCCGTGGTGATGCACGGCGTGTCGCTGTCCATCGCCTCCACGGCGCCGCTGGATACGGAGTACCTCACCGCGCTGAAGGGCTTGGCGGACCGGATCGAACCCAAATGGATCTCGGACCATCTTTGCTGGACGGGCGTGCATGGCGTGAACCTGCATGACCTGCTCCCCGTTCCCTATACGCAGGAAGCGCTGGACCACGTGGTCGACCGCGTGCGCCAAGTGCAGGATTTCTTAGGACGCCGCCTGACGCTCGAGAACGTGTCGAGCTATGTCACCTTCGGCCAATCGGAGATGACCGAGTGGGAGTTCGTCACTGAGGTGGCGAACCGCGCCGATTGCTGGCTATTGTTCGACGTCAACAATGTCTATGTCAACGCCTTCAATCACGGCTTCTCGACAGACGAATTTCTGCATGGCGTACCGCAGGACCGCATCGTCCAGTTCCACGTGGCCGGTCACAGCGAGGAGGAAGGTCACATCGTCGATACGCATGACCATCCGGTCTGCGACGAGGTGTGGGATTTCTACCGTGAAGCGGTGACCCATTTCGGACCCGTGTCGACCATGATCGAGCGCGACGACAACATCCCGCCGCTGGCCGAGGTCGTGGCGGAACTGGACATTGCGCGGAAGATCGCCCGTGAGCTCCAGGACGGCGCGCGGCTCTCGGCGGCGGAATGACAAGCCTCAAAGAGCTTCAGGCGCGTTTTCAGGCCGGCATTCTTACCGGCGACGACACCATCCTGGATGAAGTCAAGGACAGCCCGCGCGAGCAGCGTACCGTCCTGTTCGGCGTCTACCGCCACTCCTATGTGGCGCGGCTCGCCGAAGTGCTCGCCAACGATTACGAGTTGCTGCACACCTATCTGGGTGACGCGAGCTTCGCCGAACTGGCGAAGGCCTATATCGATGCGAACCCGTCGGATCAGCGCAGCGCGCGCTGGTTCGGCCGTCACCTGGCCCGCTTTGCAAAAGAGACCGCGCCGTTCGCAAGCCATCCCGAGATAAGCGAGATCGCGGCCCTCGAAAAGGCGCTTGCCGATGCCTTCGATGGACCCGACGCGACCCCGCTCAGCGTCACGGACCTTGCCGCCACCCCGCCCGAAGACTGGCCAAGGCTCATTCTTGAGCCTCATCCAACCGCGATCCGCCTCACCTTCACCTCCAATGCGGCGGACATCTGGTCGGCCTTGAAAGAAGAAACACAACCGCCGGCGCCGTCGCATCTGCCGGAACCGCAAGCCCTGATCGTTTGGCGGCAGGGTTTCATGGCACGCTTCAGGCCGCTTGCGGCCGAAGAGGCCATGATGTGGAACGAGGCCGCCAAGGGTGTGCGCTTCGGCGTGCTGTGCGAGATGGTCGCCACTTTCGCCGGCGAGGACGGCGCCGAAATTCGCACCGCCACCTATCTCAAAGACTGGATCGATGCCGACATGCTCGCCGGCTCTCGCCTCGAACCGGCTCACGCTTCCTTGGAAGGCGCCGGGAACAGCGTATCGGTGCGGCCCGTCAACCAATAAGCGAGCAGGCCCACCCATTCCCGCATCGCCGTATCCACGCGCCGCAGCCCCTCCGACACTTTGTCGAACGGCCGCGTGAGGTCTTCCGGCCCGCGCGTGCGGTAGTCCACGGGCCACGGCTCTACGTCGAAGCCAGCCTCTCGGAACGCGCCGATCGAGCGCGGCATGTGATAGGCGCTAGTAACGAGAAGCCAGCGCTTGGCCGGATCGAGAGCGCCTTCCCGCTCCAGTTCCTTCTTGAGGAACGCCGCGTTTTCGTACGTGTCCCGCGCGTCGGTTTCGAGGATCAGGCGGTCGCGCGCGATGCCGAGCTTCGTCAGGATGGCCGCCGCCCCTTCCGCCTCGTTATCGGATTTATAGAGAATGCCGGCATCGCCGCCGGAAAAGGCAATCTTCGCCTCGGGAAATCTGTGCGCCAGGATGGCCCCTTCCAACAAGCGCTCGCCCGCCTCGTTCAAGGTCGGTGCCTTGCGCGCGCTGCCCACCAGGCGGTTCTCCGCCCCACCGAGGATGATGATTCCCGTGGGCGCAGGCGGGGATGAGAGATCGGCGCGCGGGAAACGATCCTCGAGCGGCAGGATCAGCACATTGCCGAGCGGCGACAGCCCCACGATGAGCAGCAGCAGCGCCCCAATGGAGACAAAGCGCCGGCCCCAGCGCGCCCAGCCCGTCCAGATCAAAATGGCCCCGTAGCCGATCAGCAGCGCGATCAGCGTGGACGGCTGGAGGACGAACCAAACCGCCTTAGCGATATAGAAGAACATGAAGCCCCCTCGTCCCTAAACTAACCACAAAGCAGCAAGCCCAAGGAAGGCGAAGAAGCCCACCACATCGGTCACCGTGGTGACGAAAACGCCCGACGCGATGGCCGGATCGAGGTCGAACTCCTCGAGGCCCAGCGGGATGAGGATGCCGGCAAGCGCCGCGGCGAAGAGATTGACGACCATCGCCACCCCGATGACGAGCCCGAGTTCGTCGCTGCCGAACCAGAAATAAGCGATCCCCGCCATGATCACGGCGAACAACATGCCGTTGAGCAGACCGACGGCGGACTCGCGCAAGATCACGCGCATGGCGTTGGCGCGGCCGAGATCCTGCGTGGCGAGCGCGCGCACCGCGACCGTCATGGTCTGGGTGCCCGCATTACCGCCCATGGAAGCCACGATGGGCATGAGCACCGCAAGCGCCACCATCTGCTCGATGGTCGCCTCGAACATGCTAATCACCAAGGATGCCAGAATGGCGGTGAAGAGATTGGCGAACAGCCACGTGAAGCGCAGCCGCGTGGTTTCCCAAACGGTGTCGCTGACGGATTCGCCGCCAACACCACCCATCGCCAAGATGTCTTCCGACGCCTCTTCCTGCACGACCTCGACCACGTCGTCGGCCGTGATCACGCCCACGAGCCTTCGGTCCTGATCGATGACCGGTGCCGAGGTCAGATTGTAGCGCTCGAACTGCCGCGCCACCTCCTCCTGGTCGGACTCGACGGGGATCGGGCGGATCTCCTCGTCGGTAATCGATTCGATCGTCGTCGGCCGCCTGGAGCGCAACAGCCGGTTGAGCGCCACCGAGCCGATCAGGTGATACGCCGGATCGACCACGAAGATCTCATAGAAGCGCTCCGGCAGGTCTTCCGCAACGCGCATATAGTCGATCGTCTGCCCAACGGACCAGAACGGCGGCACGGCGATGAGATCGGTCTGCATGATGCGGCCGGCGGAGTCTTCCGGATATTCCAGGCTCCGCTGCAGCGCGATCCGCTCGAAATACGGAAGCTTGGCGAGAATGTCCTTCTGCTCGTCCTTGTCGAGGTCCTCGAGCAGATAGACGGCTTCGTCGGAATCGAGCTGTTGCAGCGCCTCGGCGACCTGCTCGGGCGGCATGTCCTCGAGCACTTGGTCACGCACCGCCTCGTCGAGTTCGGGCAGAGCCGCGGCTTTGAAGTCCTGCCCAAGCGCCTTGATGAGTTCGGCGCGCTCGTCCTGGCGCAGCAACTGAATCAGGTCGGCGAGATCGGCCTCGTGCAGCTCCAGCGTGAGCGCCCGCGCCCGTGCGACATCGTCCGCCTCCAGCGCGTCCGAGACTGCGTGGAGGAAGTCGGAGCGGATGCCCCCTTCCTCGTCGCGCAGTTGAACCTCGGTTGCGGCGTCCTGCATCGCCTGTCCAATCGCTGGGCTTGTAAGCTTCAAGCTGGAAAGAGCACGACTCTTCGACAGCGGCACCCCGCAGTCGGCGACTCGCGAATTGCCGCTCCGCCTGTGATATCAGGCCAACAGCGCCGTGCCTATGGCGCCGCTTACCGCATGATTGGAGAGAAAAGTGGTGCGGTCGAGAAGACTCGAACTTCCACGGGAGTTACCCCACAGCGACCTCAACGCTGCGCGTCTACCAATTCCGCCACGACCGCAAAAAATCCGGAAACTCTGCCCCGGATATGGCGATAAACCACCCCGTCGGCAAGCATTTCCAAGAGGCCCGCTGCCTTAGCAAACCTGCCCCAGAGGTGCAAGGTTTGCCCTAGGATGGCCCTATGACCGGTTCAGCCTCCAAAGCCGCTTCTTCGTCCGCTGCGCCCGAATGGCTCGTGAGCGAAACGCCCGTCCCCTATGAGGCGGCGCTTGCGGCCATGGACGCCCGCGTGGACGCCATCGCGGGCGGTGACGCGCCCGAATGCGTCTGGCTGCTGGAACACGCGTCCCTCTATACCGCGGGCACCAGCGCCGATGCCGCGGAACTCCGCGATCCGGATCGGTTCCCCGTGTTCAAGACCGGGCGCGGCGGGCGCTACACCTATCACGGCCCGGGCCAGCGCGTGGCCTATGTTATGGTCGACCTCACCGCCCGCGGACCCGATGTGCGCGCCTATGTGGCCGCGCTCGAGGATTGGCTGATCGACACCCTTACGCGCCTCGGTGTTGAAGGGAAAAGGCGCCCCGGCGCGGTGGGCATCTTCGTGGGTAACGCCAAGATTGCCTCGATCGGCGTGCGCGTGCGCCGCTGGGTGACGCTGCACGGGGTGAGCCTGAACGTGACCCCCGACCTCGAACATTTCTCGGGCATCGTGCCGTGCGGTCTGGAAGGCACACCCGTCACCAGCCTCGCTGCGCTCGGCGCCGAGACCGATATGGCCCGGGTCGACGAGGTGCTGCGTCAAAGTTTCGATGAGGTATTCGCCCGCCCGCTAATGGGTCGGCAGCACGTGGAAGCCTGAACGCGGCGCTCCGCCTTCATTGGTAACGGTAACTTTGGTGACTTTTGCGTCCGGAGGGCCCTCGGCGCAGCGCCGCAGCATCTCGTCCACCTGGATCTCGGGACCTGAGAACACGGCCTCGACACTGCCGTCGCGCCGGTTGCGCACCCAGCCGTCGAGCTCGAAGCGCCGCGCCGTCTGCTCGGTCCAGGCGCGGTAATAGACACCTTGCACCCGGCCTTCGATCCTGACCGTCACGGTCTTCA
>Ga0307379_10001124_pt1 | contig 42875 bp, 34 predicted proteins | sample UN2MG_FD_202237 | JGI IMG/M metagenome (GOLD analysis project Ga0307379, IMG submission 202237) | Soil microbial communities from Risofladan, Vaasa, Finland - UN-2 | ecosystem: Environmental > Terrestrial > Soil > Coastal area > Acid sulfate soil | place: Finland: Risofladan, Vaasa | collected...
CTACCTGGAGCTGCTCAAGCTGCGCCCGGACCACCTGGGGGCGCTCAACAACATCGGCCTCATTCACTATCGCCGCGGGGAGCTGGAGCTGGCGGCGCTGGTTTTCGGGCGCGCGCTGGAGTTGAACCCGAGCTACCCCCTGGCGCACAACAACCTGGGCATCGTGCTGGAGGCGCAGGGCAAGCGCCAGGAGGCGGTGCGGCACTACCGGCTGGCGCTGGCGGCGGACCCGGGCTACAACGATGCGCGTGACAACCTGCAGCGGCTGGAGCCGGGCGAGTCCGGCCCGGCAAGAGGCTAGGGGCGCTGCGTTGGGACCGGTGGCGATGGACAAGATCGCGATCGTAGCGTCGCTCAGGAGGCGGGGAGCGGCGAACGTGGTGCGCGAGGTGGCGGGCTGGCTGGAGGAACGGGGCCTCGAGGTGCGCCTACAGCCGCCGGTGGCCGAGCGCCTGCGCCGGCCGGAGCTCGGGCGCAGCGAAGAGGAGCTGATGGAGGGCGCGTCGCTGGCGCTGGCGTTGGGCGGCGACGGCACCATGCTGGCGACGGCACGGCTGGCCGCGCCCGGCGGCGTCCCTATCCTCGGCTGCAACCTCGGCGGCTTCGGGTTCCTGACGGAGGTGGCGGAGTCGGAGCTGATGGCGGCGCTGCCGCGGGTGCTGGAGGGGCAGTGCGAGGTGCGCGACCGGATGATGGTCGAGGGCGAAGTGATGCGCGCAGGACGGCCCGCGTGCCGCTTCCTGGGCCTCAATGACGTGGTGGTCACCAAGGGCGCACTATCGCGCGTGCTGCGGCTGGAGATCGAGGTCGCCGGGGAGCAGCTCGGCGTGTTCTCGGCGGACGGCGTGGTGGTGGCGACCCCCGCCGGTTCGACCGCGTACTCGCTGTCGGCGGGGGGGCCGGTGGTAAGCCCGGAGGTGGAGGCGCTGCTGGTGACGCCAATCTGCGCCCACACGCTGTCGGCGCGGCCGATGGTGGTGCCCTTGCACGCCGAGGTCTCGGTCAGCGCCAACCCGCTGCAGCCAGGGCAGGACGTGACGGTTACAACTGACGGCCAGCAGGGCTTCGCCCTGGCGGCGGGGGATATCGTGCGCGTGCGCAAGGCGCCAGTGGCGGCCCACATGGTGCACGTGGCGGGGCCGAGCTTCTTCGTCAAGGTGCGCACCAAGCTGGGCTGGGCGGGCAGGAGTTGAGGGGAACCGTGCAGTGCATTCGCGGCCGAGCGCGGGTTGACGCCCGCACCAAGCACCTCGCGTTGCGCCTGCGGCCAGGCGAAATCGCGATCATCGCTCACCGCGATCTGGATGGTTCGTGCGCCGCCGATCTCATCGCCCGCGGCGTGGCGGCGGTCGTCAACGCCGAGCCCAGCATCACCGGCCGCTACCCCAACCTCGGCCCCCGCGCTCTGCTTAACGCCGGGGTGCCGGTGCTTGACAGCGCCGGCCCCGAGGCGCTGCAGCTCATCCACGAGGGCGACGCGCTGGAGATCGTGGGGGGCGACGTGTATCGCAAGGGCGTGCGCGTGTGCTCGGGCCGCACGCTCACCCTCGAGGCGGTGGCGGAGCGCATGGAGGCGGCCAAGTCCAACGTTGATCGTGAGCTCCGCAGCTTCGTCGAGAACACGCTCAGCTACCTCGGCGCGGAGCACGGGCTGCTGGCCGAAGCGACGCAGATGCCGGCGCTCGACACCCCCCTGTCGGGGCGCCACGTGCTGGTGGTGGTGCGCGGCCAGGGGGCGCGCGAGGACCTGCGCATCATCCGCTCCTACATCCGCGACATGAAGCCGGTGCTGATGGGGGTTGACGGCGGCGCCGACGTCTTGCTTGAATCGGGGTATGTGCCGGACCTCATCATCGGCGACATGGACAGCGTGTCCGATCGCGGGCTGCGCTGCGGGGCCGAGCTGGTGCTGCACGCCTACCCCGACGGCCGCGCCCCGGCGCTCGAACGCCTGCGGGCGCGCGGAGTCGCGCCCAAGCTCTTCCCCTGCCTCGGCACCAGCGAGGACGTCGCCATGCTGCTCGCTTACGAGAAGGGCGCCGAGCTGATCATCGCCGTCGGCGCCCACTTCAGCCTGGTGGATTTCCTCGACAAGGCGCGCGGGGGCATGGCCAGCACCTTCCTCACCCGCCTCAAGGTGGGGTCGGTGCTGGTAGATGCCAAGGGCGTGAGCCGCCTCTACCGCGGCGCCCCTTCGCCGGGCTACCTGCTGGCGATCATGGGGGTAGCGGTTGCCACCATCGGCACGATCCTGTGGATCGCGCCCGAGGTGCGCGCATACCTGGAGGCGCTGTGGGCGAAGGCGGTGTTGGCGCTGCGGTCGTAAGCGGTGGGAGAGTGCATGGCGGACGACGGTGTGATAGACGGCATTCTGGAGGAGTTGCGGCAGGCGCTGCTGCCGGTCGGGGAGACGGAACTGGAAGCTCTGGCCGACGCGGTCGCCACCGCCGCCGAGGTCTTCGTGACCGGCCAGGGGCGTTCGGGGCTCATGGGCGCCGCGTTCGCCACGCGCCTGGCCCAACTGGGCAAGCGCGTCCACGTGGTCGGCTCGCCGACCACCACGGCCGCCGGCCGGGGCGCCGTGCTCATCGCTTGCTCAGGCTCCGGGCGCACCCGCAGCACCGTCGCCCACGCCCAGCATGCACGCGCCCTCGGCGCCCAAGTGTGGGCCGTCACCGGGGATTCCTCTTCTCCGCTCGCCGCCGCCGCGGACCGCGTCATCGCCATCCCCGCGGCGCCCTCGATTCAGCCGGGCAGATCGGTCTTCGAGCAGGCGCTGTTGATGTTGTTCGATACGGTGGTGCTGCGGCTGATGGTCAAGCTGGGGCAGACCGCGGAGCGCATGGACGCCCGCCACGCCAACCTGGAATGACCGCGGCGCCTCGCCGCGGCGCTTGTGCCGCACTGCGATGACCCCATATCCCACTCTCCCGGGCGCTCCTCACATGTGAAATCTCATGCCGAATGTGGAAAATCTAGGCTAGAGCCCCGAAGTGTCGGGGCGCGGAACCTTCGCAACCCACGGTGATTCCCGAAACGGCAAACTTGGGGAAACCCAGGGGCGCAAAGCCATGGGCCTACGGCGATGATGATCGCCACGGCTGCCAGGCTGCCGAAGACCGTGCGTCGGCGTGCACGGAGCAGACCGCAAGCGTCTCCCGGCAGCCCTGCCGCGGAGGCCGAAGCCACCCGCTGTCTGCGACGAGCGACGCCGACAGCGGGTTTTGCGTTTTGCGGGACGCAGGGGCTCAGACGCAGGGACACCCCGAGCGGTCGGGGTGCCACATGGGGCGGCGCCCCGCATCGGAGGGCACGATGACTGACCACAGAAGCGCAGCAGTCAGGCGCCGGCGCGCAGCCGGGTTCACCCTCATCGAAGTGCTGGTGGCGGCGATGGTCCTGGGCATCGGCCTGGTGGGGGTCTCGTCCATGGTGTACTACGGGGTGCTTTCCCACCAGAAATCGGCCAACTACACCATCGCCGGCCAGAGGGCGATGCAGGAGATGGAGCGCATCCGCGACGCCGGCTACCTGGGGGCGGTGGTGGATTACGCCCACTTCCCCTATCCCAACTACCAGATCGTTGACGCGAACACGGCGCGCTTCACCGTGCCCGAGCTCACCGGCAGCCAGGGCACCATCACCATCAACGAGGACAACGAAGCGCAGGCCGTCAACCCCAGCACCGGTGCGCCCTACCTGAACATGAAGCGGGTCAGCGTGACCGTAGCCTGGGGCGGGTCGCAGCGGTTGCGCGGGTCCTACAACCTGGCGACCCTGATCTCGAACCGGCCGTGAGGAGCAAGCTGATGAAGTGGATGATCAAGCACGACCAGCGCAGACTCAGCCGCCGGAGCGGCTTCACTTTGCCGGAATTGCTGGTGGCGATGTTGGTCATGGGGATCCTGGCGTGGACGGTGTCCCTCATCTACTTCTCGGTGCTGGGGGTCTATAACAAGAACCTGTGGCGCCTGCGCCCCTACGACGAGGCGACCAAGGCGGTCGAGCGCGTCGCCAAGGAAATCAGAGAGGCGATGGTGATTGACACCTACGGCTCGCAGGCGCTGATCGTCATCATGCCGCAGAAGGACGCCAGCCGCGACAACGTGTTGGTGGACTCCGGCAGCGGCCTGGCGCTGTCGCAGGGGGACTGGGTGGCGTTCTACCTGTCGGACCAGACGGGCGCCCTCGACGCCAGCGGCCACTACCTGTGGAAGGCGGTCAAAGCGCAGGGCACGACCACCTGGGTGCCGCGGGTGATGATCGCCGACAGCATTCATCCCGAGCTCAACCCGACCGATCCCGCCACCGGGCTGCCGCGGCCCATGTTCAAGTATTGGCCGGACGAGGTGCGCCTGTACGGGGTGGAGATGTGGATCACCTCCGTGTCGGAGGTAAGGGGCGAACTCAAGCCGCAGACCGCCCACACCGAGTGCTACCTGCGGAACCTGTGAGGGGATGCGGTGGTGACCGCGCAACTACTCCTCTCCCTCTGAGGGAGAGGGGTGGAGCGACGAAGGAGACGACGATGATGACATTACGGCGCCGTGCGCGCAGCGACGAGGGGTTTGCCCTGGTGTCGGCGATGATCTTCCTGGTGGTGCTGCTGATTGTGGGGGCGAGCCTGGTGCAGACCAGCTCGCAGGAGCTGCAGACCGCCAGCCGGGTGCGCAAGGAGTCGCGCGCCCTCAACCTGGCGGAGGCGGGCATTGATTACGCTGCGTGGAAGCTGTACAACGCGCCCACCACCGCGCTGCCGACGACGTGGACGCGCAGCGACCTGCCGACGGGCACATTCACCGTCGCCGCCACCCAGTACGTGGGCGCGACGGGGCCGGTGCCCAACACGGTGGTGCTGCAATCCACCGGCGTATCACAGGGGTGGAACTCCCAGCTCAAGGTGGTGGGGCGCTTCCTGCAGAACCCGGGCACCAATAACCCGATCTTCGATAACGCGCTGTTCTCCGACGCCGAGCTGCGCGTCGGCGGCACGGCGGACGTCAAGGGCAGCGTCCACGCGAATGCGAACATCAAGTTCAACGGTTCGCCAAAGGTGGACGGCGACGTGTCGGCGGTGGGATCCATCAGCGAGGGGGGCACGGTCACCGGAACTCGCACGCCGAACGCGCCGCAGATGCCGATGCCCACCATTGATCTCGCGTACTACCGCAGCATCGCCACCACCGTCATCAACGGCAATTACAACTTCAACGGCAGCGCGACCCTCGATGGCGTAACATACATTGACGGCAACTGCTCCATCAACGCCACCTTCAGCGGCACGGGCGTGATCGTGTGCAGCGGCGAGGTCACGGTCAACGGTTCCGCCAGGCTCGAGAGCTTAGAGACGGACGAGTTGGCGATCGTCGCCGCCGGCAGCGTGCGCATCAACGGCAACTGCCGCATCGAGGGCTACGTCTATACCCACAACCTGGACATCCCCGCCGGCTTCACCGGCAACGGCACCGCTGACATCCTGGGTGGCGTCGCCGCCGACGTCATCAATGTCAACGGCACCTTGCTCCTCGAGTACCGCGAGCCGACCTTGCCCTTGCCCGGCGATTCCTCCGCACCCCCCCAGTTTGCCTCCATTTCCTGGCGCCGGGTGCGGTGACATAAGGGCGATCCCAGCAGGAGGTGGGGCCCGGATAATCTGCGGGAGGGCGCCGGCCCTCCCGCAGGGCTTTGTCTGGTGGAAGCGCTGGCGGTCGGTTGAATCGTCGGCGGCGCGCCTCAGCAGTTGGTCGCGGGCGGAGTCGTCCCCTGCCGGCGCTGCGGGCGCCCATGCGGAATCGGCTAGGCTGCGCGGCCGAAGTCCGCGTACCCGCAGTCCAGCAGGCAGCGCTTCATCACGGCCACCATCGCCGGGACGCACACCTCGTCGCGCCGGTGGCTGTTGGCGATGTAGTCGAGACCTGGCGCCCGTTGCCCCTGACGGCTGGCGAAATCCGCGGTAAGCACGCCCTGCTCGACGAGCGCCTGCATGTCATCGGCGGAAAGGACGCCGCCCAGGTTCGCCAGCAGATCTTGGGCCATCGCCACGGCGGCGACGTGCTCCAGGCGCGTCCAGATGTTGACCTTGGCGATGCCGTCGTCGCGCAGCATGCCCAGGCTCGTGTCGCGCAGGGAGGAGGTGCCGTGCAGCACCAGCACCGGCCCCACCGCGGCGCTGATCTCGCGCGCGCGGTCGCCGTGGTAGCGGGCGGCGCCGGCGGTCACTCGGTGCTCGGTGCCGAGGTTGACGACAATCAGGTCAACCCCGGTCTCATCGAGGAAGCGGCGCGCCTGCTCCGCGGTCGTCAGCTTGCTCTTGACCGCGCCCGTGCCCGGCTCCGCGATCTCGTCTACCGCACCCTCGACCATCACCTGCGCCCCGACCTCCGCGACGAAGCGTTTGGTGCGAGCCATATTCTCGACCAGCGGCAGGGCCGAGCAGTCACACATCACGGAGGCGAAGAAGCCTCTCCCCGCGGCCAGCACATCACGGTCGGCCCCGGGTTGCGCGTGGTCGAGGTGAACCATCGCCCGCACCTGGGGATAGGGCCCGCCGGGGCGGCACAACCGCTCGAGGTCGTCGCGCAGGGCGAGCAGCCCCTCGTCGGCGGCGCCCAAAGAGGTGTAGTTGGCGAGCTGCTGGCGCTGCCCGTAGTTGGCGGTGGCGGCCAGCACCAGGGGCGGCTGGGAAAGGTTGTGCTCGCGCGCGACCTCGGCGACGGCGCGGAAGGCCGCCTCGGTGGTGTCGCGGTTTTCGGTGTTGAAGGCAGGCAGGCAGATTCGGCGCTGCTGCGCCTCGCGGTAGATGGCGCGCGCCTGACGGGCATCGGTGATCAGGGGCATGGGCGACCTCGCGTGGGATCGTGTCCTTGCCCACGATAGCACACGTGCGCCGGTTGGCACAAGGCGCGGGAACCCGAGGGCAATGCTGCGCGCGGCCAAGGGAGGATGCCCGACGCCGCGGAATCACTGCCAGCAGCACAGCGAGAGGAACCCCCCTAATGGACGATCCCTCGGGTCGTACAGGCGCAGCATGCTGCGCCTGTACCAGCCACCCGGTCTTGGCTGCGTGGAGCAGCGGCAAGGACGCGCTGTGGGCGCTGCACATCGCTCGGCAGGGGGACTTCGATGTCGCGGGCCTGCTGACGACTATCAGCGACCCCCACCGGCGTGTCTCCATGCACGGAGTGCGCGAGGAGCTGGTGCGCGCCCAAGCGCGGGCGCTCGGCCTGCCGCTGATCGAGGTGCGCATTCCCGCCCCGTGCACGGACGAGGCTTACAGCGCAGCGATGCGTGGCGCGCTCGAGCGGGCAAAGGGCGACGGCCTAACCGGCGTCGTCTTCGGCGACCTCCATCTGGCCGACGTGCGCGCTTACCGCGAGGAGCGCATGGCCCAGGTGGGGATGAGGTGTCACTTCCCCCTGTGGGGGCGCGACCCTGACGAGCTGGCGCGGGCGATGGTCGCCGGCGGAGTGCGGGCTTACATCACCTGCCTCGATCCGCGCAAGCTGCCGCGGGAGTTCGCCGGCCGCGCGTGGGACCGCGCATTCCTGGCGGCACTGCCAGCCGACATCGATGCGTGCGGGGAAAACGGGGAATTCCACACCTTCGCGTTCGATGGCCCCGGGTTCGAGCGGCCCATCGGCGTGCACCTGGGAGAGACGGTGGAGCGAGAGGGGTTCGTCTTCACCGACATCGTGCCGCGGTGAGAGGGCGTCTGCGGGCGGCGGGGGCTATGCCTGTTCGTCCTCGGAGGGGAAGTCGGGGGCATCGTCGGCGGGGCCGCCGGCAGCCGGCTCATCGTCCTCCACCACGACGTTGCCGGCTTCCATGACCGCGTCGCTGACCCACACCGGTGCGTCGCAGCGCAGGGCCAGAGCGATGGCGTCGCTGGGGCGCGAGTCAACGGTGACCGTGCGCCCGTTAATGGCCAGGTGAACCTTAGCATAATAGGTATCGTTGGAGACATCATCAACGACGATGCGCTCGACGCGGCCGCCCAAGCGCTGGATGACGGCGGCGCAGAGGTCATGGGTCATGGGGCGACGAAGCAGGGTGGCCGAGTGCTGCGGATCGAGTCTGATCCAGATCGCCGCCGCTTCGTAGGGGCCGATCCAGATGGGGAGGCTGCGTTGGCGTCCGTCCCGCAACAGCACCACGTCTCGGCCGCGGTGATCCTTGACCAGCCGCCAGACCTCGACCCGAACTTCGTCCACCATTCCCTCCTCCCCGGTGCGGGCCGGCAACCCAGGGGGTGGGTAACGCCCCTGCGGCCGCGCCCATGGTCGGCGCCTGCGGGCCGCCGCTTGCGTCGCGCGCGGGGGGCTATTTTCGGAACGCGACTCTGGCTATGGTTCCCCCGTTGCCGGCGATGGTAAACTCGCCGCCGAGGTCCTGGCTTACCAATCCCTCGACGATGCGCAGGCCCAGGTGAGCGTGATGCTGAAGGTTGAAGTCGCGGGGCAGGCCCACGCCGTCGTCGCTCACTTGCACCAGGATCTCGCCTCCGGTCGCCTCCTGCATGCCGATAGCGATGTTCCCGTGCTCGCGGCCGGTGAAGGCGTGCACCACCGCGTTGTAGACCAGTTCGTTCAGGACCGAAGCCAGGGAGGTCGCCTGGCGCGAGGGCAGGCGGACGCGCGCGCCGCTCACCTGGCCCGAGATCTTGAGGTGGGGATTGGGATTCTGGCGCAGGGCGTTGTCGAGCACGCGGCGACCGGCCTCCCTGACGTCAATCGAGCGCACATCTTCGTCGAGCAGCAGTTCGTGGACGACGGTGATGGCCTGGACGCGGGCGATGATCTCGCGCAGGGCCTCCTGCACGCGAGGCTCGTCAACTTGCGCTATATGGAGTTGGACAATGCCGATGATGCTCTGGAGGTTGTTCTTGATGCGGTGGTTGACTTCCTCCATCAGCAGGCGCATGGAGCGTGTCTGCTCGCGCGCCGCGGCGTAGAGGCGGGCGTTCTCGATAGCGACGCTGGCCTGGGCCGCAAGCGTGGTCAGCAGGCGCTCCTCGGCAACCGTGAACGGCCGTGCGGCGCCGCTGTAGGCGGTGAGGACGCCGAGCCGCTTGCCCTTAACGCTCAGGGGCACGCTGATCATGGAATGGAGGCCCTCGGCACGAGCGGCGTTGCGATGCCGGAAGCGGCCGTCGCGCGGCAGATTGGTGCTGGTCATGGCGACGCCCTTGAGCGCCACCATGCCAGGTATGCTCTCGCCGGCGTGCAAGCCGGCGTGGAGTTCGTGCTCGGCGGGCAGGCCGCAGGTGGCGACGGTCGTGAGGTGTTGGCCGCTGGCGTCAAGGAGCATGATCCCGGACGCCGGTACGCCCAGCAGCGACACGGCGGCGCGCGCCACGTGATCGAGCACCGGTTGCAGCTCGATGGTCGAGGTTACGGTCTTGGTGGCTTCGAGAATCCCCTCCAGCTCCCGTGCGTGCCCCACCACCGCCTGGTAGTGGCGCGCGTTCTGCAGCGCCAGCGCCGCCTCGTTGGCGTAGGCCGACAGCAGCGCCTCCTCGTGCTGACGGAAGATCCGCGGCACGCGGTCGGCGGCGAAGATGACGCCCAGCAGCTCCTGGCGGCCCTTGATCGGCGCGCAGATGACCGACGCCACATCGAGGCCGGCCACCAATGAATCGTGGGCGCGCCCCTCGGCCGCGACATCGCTGATGACCTTGATGCGCTGATCGGTCATCACCGACGCCGCGATGCAGTCGGGGCCCAGCGTGAACCCGCGCACGAAGCTCGCGGGCAGGCCGCGGTGACCGCCCTCGGGCAGCCGCAGCTCGCGGTTGTCGCCCAGGAGCGCTATCGCCGCCACCGGTGTCCGCAGGGCGCGCGCCACACTCTCGACCATGATCTCGATGATGGCAGTCTGGTCTAACGTCGAGGTCACCCCGGCGCTCGCCCGCGAGAGGTCGGCCAGCTCCGCCAGGCGCTGCTGGGTCTCGCTGAACAGGATCACGTTCTCGACGCCGACCGCCGCCTGGCGGCTGAACGAGGCCAGCAGTTGCCGCTCCTGGCGGCGCAGACCGCGCCTGCGGGTCAGAATACACAGCGTGCCCGCCATCCGTCCCCGCACCGACAGTGGGAAAACGTGCACCGCGCGGACGTGCTCGCGCAGCATGACCCGGCGCACGCCCTCGGTCGCAGCCTGGCTGCGGGCCGCCACCGTCACCGCTTCGCCGCGCTCGACGGCCAGGGCGGCGACCGGTTCGTAGGCTTGAGGATCGGCGGCCGCGCCGGCGTCTTCTCCGCGCGTGGCCACCGCGCGCGCAGCCAGGCCCGTACCGTTCTCCTTCATGAAAACGATTGCCGCGTCCGCCTCCACCAGCTCGGCGCCGCGATCGGCGATCACTTGCAGGAGCTCATGCATGTCCAGCGCGGCCGCCAGCGCGTCACCCAGGGCGACGATGGAGGCGTTGAGCCGCTGACCCAGGCGTCTGCTCTCCTCGTAGAGGTGTGCGTTCTGCACGGCGGCCACGATCTGGCCGCCGAGCGCCTCCAGCATTCGCACATCCTCGTCGCGAAATGCGCCCTGGTTGCGGCGCACCACCAGCAGGCCCAGTGCGCTCGAGCCGACACGCAGGGGCGCGGCTACCGCCCAGCCCTTGCCCCACGGCATGCCACGGCTGGCTTGCGGCGACATGATCGCCGTTTCGCCGCCCAAGACGAGGCCGAGCGGCCCGTCGCCCGCGCTGAAATCGAGGGATCCCGAGGGCCGTCCGCGGCCGTATGCGGCACGGAGCATGAAGCGAGTGCTGCCGGGCGCGCGCAGCCAGAGCAGCGCCGACGGTGCGCGCAGCAGGCGGGCGGCGCCTGCCGCAGCCACGGCGAACAGTCGCGGGGAGCTGATGTGAGACGAGAGCACGCGCTCGATCTCGTTGAGCACGGCCAGGGTTTGCGCGCGCTGCTCGGCCTCAGCCAGCAACTGAGCGTTCTCCATGGCGAGCGCGCCCTGCGATGCCAGCTCCCGCACCAGCGTGACCTCGCGCTCGCTCCAGTCCTGCCCCGCCAGCGGATCGAAAAGCTCCAGCAGCCCGAGGACGCGGTCGCCCACGCGCAGGGGCACGCTCATGGCGGCGTGCACCTGGAGTCTGGCCGCCGCGCGCCGGAGCCCGACGCTTGCGCCCTCCGCCACATCGGCGATAATGCGCGTACCGGTCGGCTCCAGCGCGCCCGACAGCGGCCGGCCGCTGCGTCGGATGTAGGCGTTGAGATCGCCGAGAGACAGCCGGTACGCGCCCCGGTAGCGCGGGGCGCCGTCATCCGGCACCGCCACCGCCGCCCGCTGCGCGCCGGCGAGGTGCGCCGCCGAGCGCGCGATAAGCGAGGGCAAGCGCCTGACGTTGCGTTCCGCTACCATCTCCTGGGCGAGATCGGAGACCGCCACCTGGTCCTCCGCCAGCCGGCTCAGATGAAGCGCTCGCTCCACGGTCAGGGTGCGCGAACCACCGTCGCGCCCCATCGCATCGTAGTTGGCGACCGTGTTGATGATCATGCCGTCGAACCACTCGGCGACCGTGCGCGTGGCCTCGTGCATGACCTCGCTGTCGAGTTCCGGCAACTCGCGCAGCGCCTGCCACAAGACGTGCTTGAAGCTGATAATGGCCTCCACCACGTCGGCGAGGGCGATCCCGCCGAGCGCGAGGCGGCGGGCGGTGAGGCGGGAAGTGCGGTGGAGCGGGCCGACATCGCCCGTGCGCATGGCGCGAAGGAGCAGAGCAACCCAGGTCCTGGCGTCGCGCCATAGCTGGCGCCGATTGTCCGTGGACACCAGGCCGTTGTCTCGCCGCTCGAGCTCGGCCTGCCACGCCGACGCCAGCGCGTCTCCCTCTTGCTCAATCAGGTTCGCGATTTGCCTGAACACTTGAATGGGCCTGCGAGTACCACCGCCAATGCCGCGCGCCCATCGCAGCCCCGGCGGGAGGGGCTCGATGCGCGACCTCGCGCCCGACGCCCGCGCGTCGGCAGCGCGCGCTTGCGCTCAGCCCCACGGGCGGCGCGACGAGCTTCTCTTACCGCACGCGGCCTGCGGTTTCCTGTCGCCGCGCTCGAACAAGGCGGCGGCGGTCATCGGCCGGGCTCGCCCGCCGCCCGGGGATTGCCGCCCCTATCGCACTACAGTTCCCGGCGCGCGCCCGATTACTTGTGCCGCGCTTGCCCCAATACGGGGAGGCTGGCGCAGGATTAGCCGGCATTGCCGAGGGGTATGAGCTTAGCGGAATCGGTGCGGCGCGCCGCCGGCGCGACTCATCATTTTCGGTTCATGACATGGCAGCGTCGGCGGCGCCGCGGTATCATTTGTCCGTCATAGCAGCCGGAGGTCGCGTAGCGATGAAGTGCCCGCACTGCGGCGGCGGGCTCGCCGATGGTGTCGATACCTGCCCGGAATGCGGCGCTCCCTCACAGCCAGCGCGCTCGCATCACGCGCTGCAGGGTCCCGAGCCCGAGATCGCCGTGATGCTGGCGCAGGCTAATCTCCTGCGCCTGCGCCGGGAGTATGACCGCGCCACCATTCAGTGCGTGGAGGTGCTGCGCCGCTACCCCAACAACGCGTCGGCCCATTCCCTGCTGGGCGACATCTACCGCGACCAAGGTGCAGTTGGGGAGTCGCTGGGATGGTACCGGCTCGCATCTCAGCTCGACCCCGACAGCGCAGCCGATCGCCACCAGATCGCCGAGATGGAGCGCAGGCTCGCCGCCCCCTCGCCGGCGGCCGAGGCCGGGGCTGCCTGGCGCCGCGTTTCGCGTTGGGCGCGCTCCCGGCTGCCGTTGGGACTCCTGCTGGGCATTGCCGCAGGCTGCCTGGTGCTGGGGGCGCTGTGGACGCTGAACGTCGGAAAGGAAGCCTCTCGCGCCGCAATCGTGGAGGGGGGTGGAGCGCCGCGAGTATTGGTTCCGCCATCCGCCGACATCGAGCGCCCCCGGATCCCGGAGCCCCCAGTGCGCGAGCGCGCTGCGCGCCCCAGCCCCCCGCCGGCACCGCCGGCAACCGAGCAGCCAACGATCGCCATCGGCGGCGCGCCTTCGCCCCTGTCGCCGGTAGAGGAAACGGGCCACGCTGACCGCGAACAGCGCCTGCTGCGGTCTCTGCGCGCCGCAGCGCAGGCGGAGGAGCTGATGCTGGCGGTGGACTCGGTGGTGATTGACCCCCGCGACGGGGCGGCCACGCTGTTCGTCATGGTGCGCGATGTGCTCGCCAGCCCCAACCAGCGTACAACGGTGCTTCAGAAGTGCCTGCGCGTCGCCGAGCTCGCGCTCGCCAGCGATAGCCGGCTCACGCGGCTGACGCTGCGCTGCAGCGTTCCGCTCGTGGGAGCCGACGGCGTACAGAAGGAAGAGCCCGTTTTCGTGGGCGAGATCGCCGCCGCCGCGCTCAAGGATGCCGCCGCCGCCGGCCGCGACCTCACCCTCGACCAGGCGCTCAAGCTGTTCACGCCGTCGCCGTGGTGGCATCCGTGCATGTATTCTGCGGTCGCGCCCGCCTGATACGCCGTCCGGCGACGGCCGGCCCCGCTGACCCCTCATGCGAACCTGGCTGCGGACTGCGCGCCGCCGGTCCGCCGCAGTGTCGCCGCCGATGGCTCTCCCGAGCCCACAGCCCGCACCACGGCCGCGTGCAGGGTGATCACAACCTTTCGGTCACACCCCCCGCGCGCCTCCGCTGCCGATTGCGTCCGTTCTCTGCTATAATCTGTCCGTCCCGCCTCACGGAGGGCGGGCAAGCATGAATGATAGACCCGTCCGCGTGCGCATCGCGCCCTCCCCCACCGGCGACCCCCACATCGGCACCGCCTACATGGCGCTGTTCGATTATGCCTTCGCCAGGCACCGCGACGGCCAGTTCATCTTGCGCATCGAGGACACCGACCGCAAACGGTATAACGAGACCTCCGCACGTGCGATTCTGGAGGCGCTGGAGTGGCTGGGCCTGACCCCGGACGAAGGCCCCACCATTGGCGGCCCGGTGGGGCCATACGTGCAGAGCGAACGGCTGGCGATTTACCGGCAGCACGTTCAGCAGTTGGTCAACGGGGGCCACGCATATTACTGCTTCTGTACGCGGGAGCGGCTGGCCGAGATGCGCGCCGCGCAGGAAGCGGCGAAACAGGAGGTGAAGTACGACCGTCACTGCCTGCGCGCCCTATCCGCTGAGGAGCGCCGCCGACGGGCGCAGGCCGGTGAGTCACATGTCATCCGCATGAAGATGCCGGACGCGGGCGTGACCGCCTTCATCGACTTGATTCGCGGCGAGATCTCCTTCGACAACGCGCTGCTCGACGACCAGGTGCTGATGAAAGCGGACGGGTATCCCACTTATCACCTGGCGGTGGTGGTGGACGACCACCTGATGGGCATCACCCACGTCACCCGCGCCGAGGAGTGGATTTCCAGCACGCCCAAGCACATTGTGCTCTATCAGATGTTCGGGTGGGACATCCCGCAGTACGCGCATTTCCCGCTCTTGCGCAACCCGGACCGCAGCAAGGTGTCCAAGCGGCATGGACACACGTCGCTTTCCTGGTACCGCAGCGAGGGATTCCTGGCCGAGGCGTTGCTCAACTACCTGGCGCTACTGGGCTGGTCGCATCCCGAGGAGAAGGACCTCTTCTCGCTGCCGGAGCTGATCGAGAAGTTCAGCTTCGAGCGGTTCAATAGGACCGGGCCGGTGTTCGACCTGGAGAGACTGCGGTGGATGAACGGGGTCTATATCCGCGAGCTGCCGACGGATGAGCTCTATGCGCGCGCCGCGCCGTTCCTGCAGCGCGCGGGAATCCTGCCCGACAACCCAGCGCCGGAGCAAGCAGCCTATGCCAGGCGCTGCCTGGCGCTGGAGCAGGGGAAAGCGCACACGCTAACGGATTTCCCTGCTCTCGTGTCATTCATGTTCGACTCGAACTTCGATTTCGAGGAGGAGGCCCTGAAGGCATGGCTGCGCCCCGCGCCGGAACACGTGCGTCCGGCTTTCCAGCGGCAAGTCGAGAGGATTGCCCCGCTCCCGAACGGCGCGTTGACCTCGGAGCAATACGAGAAGATCGCCCGCGCCGTCGCCACGGAGGTTGGCGTGGGCGCGGGCAAGGTCATCCATCCCACGCGCGTCGCCATGAGCGGCCGCACCAAGGGCCCCTCGCTGTTCCACCTGATGGAAGTGCTGGGCAAGGACGAAGTGCTGCGCCGGTTCAATCGGGCGATGGACGTGATGAGCGAGGGACAATGAGGAAAACGGGGACTGGCTCCGCATTTCTCCGGAAATCGGTGCCTGTCCCCGTCTTCCAAGCCTGGGAAGCTCGATACCGCGCTGTCTATGATGCGGGGGTGCCGTTCGCTTGTCATCGAAGTGTTAATCATGAGCGGATGGTGGAACTTCGCGGCTTTCTAGATGCGCGCCCGCGCCGCGGCCGGCTGGTGGAATTCGGATGCGGGGAAGGGTTCGTCGCTGCCATGGCGGCCGAACTGGGCTATAACGTCTTGGGGATTGACTCGTCTCGCTCGGCCATCGCGAGAGCTCAAGAGGCGCGCCAACACCCTCGCGTGACCTTCGAGCTGGCCGATGTGTGCGACCTCGATCATCTGCAGTCCGGCTCATTTGACGTTGCCGTGGATCTCGGCTGTCTGCACATGATCGTGGAAGACGAGGAAGCGTCAAAGTATCTGGGCCATGCCTCTCGGTTGCTTGAGGGTATGGGTGCGGCCTATTTCGCGAACCTCGTGCCGGCCGACGATGCCGCGGCTTGGTGCCCAAATGAAGTGGAACGGGTGAACTGGTGGCGAGAAAACCAGCGAGGCAAAGTGACGCACCGAGTGGATACTTGCGAGGTCAACGGGCGAGATGTCGCCGTCACTCTACCGCCGGTTCGCGCGGCATTCCGGAGCCTGGAACGGCAAGTGGCGCTGGTGTCGGCAGCCGGCTTCGAAGTGCAGTCCGCCCGTGTGATCACACCGGGCTTCAACAGCCCATTCGAGGCGGTACTGCTCGCAGTCAAGCGGGCAGGCGGCCCGATCGGGGGAAAATAGGGGAAAATAGGGACAGGCACCGATTATCGGAAGAATCGGAGCCAGTCCCTATTCTCTGTGCCCCTACTTGCGCACGTACTTGCGCTTGGCCTTCTTGTGGCCCTGGTCCACCTTGCGCTCGTCGAAGACCCAGTTGTCGGACCCGGCCGGGCGCGGATAGAAGCAGTGGTAGGAGCTGAGGTTGGAGGCGACCACTCGGCGCGGCGTGCGCCGCACGACGTTGACCTCGGCCCACAGCTTCATGAAATGCAGGCCCTTGGTGTGGTCGGCCATGAGGTGGCACATGATGTCGAACACCGACCACGGGCCCTCATGGGCTTGCTTGCGCATGGCCTCGAGCTGCTTGATGCGCTCGGCGTCGAGGGCCAGCAGCGGATCCGGCTCCGGCTCGACCGCCAACCGGTAGTGGTCGGGCGTGTCCGCGCGGGTGATGGAGACGATGGCGCCGGGCATGACTTTGGCCGCCTTGTACCACTGGTCCAGGTCGTAGACGAGGGTGCTGAACTGGTTGACCCAGGCGACGAACTCCTTGCCGCGCTCGGGGTGCATGGTGGTATAGACGAGCTGCGTCTCGGGGGGGAAGAAATCGCGGTCGGCCTCGCGGATCTTGATCGTGCCGGCCTTCCAGTGGTCGTAGGGCAGCGGATAGCGCATTTCCTCGGCCGCCGCGTGATCCGCCGATAGCTCGATTTCGTCCTCCTCGCCGAAATCCTCATAGCGCGGGTCGTGCACCCAGGTGGCCAGGCTTTCATCCAGGCCCTCGTCCTCCAGCAGGAGGTCGGCCTCGGGGTCCGCCAGGCTCTCCGCCTCGATCTCGGCGACGAGGAGGATTCCCGGGAGGTCCTGGATGTACTCGGGGGCAAACTGGGTCAAGCCCCAGGTGGCCTTGCCCATGCGCTCCAGGCCTTGGTCCTGGGCCAAGGCATCGTTGACCGTGTCCACGGCTATGGAGAAGCTGGGCGAGGTATCGGCGATCTCGAAGATCTTGGTCACCAGCTCGGCGGTCGGCACCGGCCGCTTGCGCCCCTCGATCAGCGCGTGGATTTCCTCCAGGTCGGGGGGGCTGACGGTCAGCTCCTCGGCGGCAGCCATTTCCTCCCCCGGCAGGAGCTCGATCTCCTCCTTTTCCGCTTCCTTCGACAGCTCGCGCAGGGCTGCCATGATCCGCTCCACGAACGGGGCCGGGATCCAGTAGGCGCCGGACAGCAAGTACAGCTTGTCGTCGCCGGCGAGGTGCTCGAAGTGGGCCACGGGGTCGAATCCCTCGCCGCGGCGCTTCCACGTGAGGTACTGCAGAATGCGATTGGGCACCGGCCCACCCGCGGCGCCAACGACGGCGAGCGCCATCGAAACGTCGGCGGCGCGAGCGCTGGGGCAGGCGGCGTCGAGCTTGTCAATCAAGCGCAGCGTGTCCTCGCTGGCGAGGAAGAAGTTGCGCGTGAGCATCTCCTGCGCCCCCTGCTCCGCGACGTCGAGCAGCCATTCCGACGACCCCCACCGGTCATTCGACAGGGGCAGGAACTGGCGGCGGGCGCTCATCATCCGCGGGACCAGGGTTCGATACTCTTCCGGGGAGATTGGCTGCCGGGCGATGACCGCCATCTCGTTGCACAGCAGCGCCAGCGGCATCGGCCGCCCGTAGGAGCGCAGGTGGTACTCCAGCGCCCCCAGCAGCGGGCGCTGCGTCATCTGTCGCATCGCCAGGTTCCAGCGCCGGTCCTGCGCCCAGAAACGCGGGCTGCCCGCCATCACTTTGCGCAGCAGCTTGGCGTTCAGTTCACCCCCCAACACGTCGCTCGCCAGCTCTCCCGCCTTGATGGCGTGCCCGCGATTGAGCAGCACCTCGACGATCGCGTCGGCCAGATAGTGATGCGCCAGCGCCTCCATTGCCTCCGACACGCGACGCCGGGGGCGCTTGGGTTGCGTGCTTGCCTGCTTGGTCTTGGTCACCGTCGAACGAGTTGCCACAGCCTGCTCCATGGGTGCGGACGCGCCTGGTGCTGCGCGCGAGTCCGCCAAGATCGGGTGGGGTCACTGTCGCGTGAACATAAGTTTAACGGCTGGCGCCCCCGCAGTCAAGATGTGCGGCCCTGCCGGGGGCGGCTGGGCCACACTCAAGTGCACGATGGCTCCATGGCCCCAGGAGTCAAACACACCCGAAGTCGTCTGCGGCTGGCGACGGAAGGTGGCGCCATCGAGCACGTCGAATCAGCCACGCATGTCAAACGCGCTGACGTGGTGGGGGCTGCGGACGCGGCGCGGTGTGCTGCCGACAGCGGCCCCCCGGGAAGCAGGTGTCACCCGCGGCCGGCCGGCGCCGGGCGGGGCAGTCCGCCCCCGAGGATCACGCCCGTGACCACCGGCAGCACTCCCCCCGCTGCCCCGCAACCGTTCACCCTTCGCGCCATCCTGGCGGGTTCCATCGGCGCGCTCATCCTCTCCCTCGGCGCCCCCTACGCAATCCATCTCATCCGTGGCTCCTACATGGCGCTGGACTTCAGCACCCCCGGGGCGGTCTTTCTCTTCTTCGTCCTCACGTTCATCGTCAACCGCGTGCTGCGCCGTCTGCGCCGAGAGTGGGCGCTCAACCCCGGGGAGCTGATCATCGCCTACATCATGATGATCGTCGCCTCCGCGATCTGCACCATGGGCCTCACCAGCCAGCTCTTGCCTATCATCACCGCGCCGCGCTATTACGGCCCCGAGAACGCGGGGTGGACGAAGCACTTGTTGCCGTTGCTGGACCGGCGTCCGTGGCTGACGCCCACCACTGCCGAAGCGATCAGGTACTTCTACGAGGGCCTGCCCCGCGGGCGGCACATCCCGTGGGGGGCCTGGGCGGCGCCGCTGGCGGCGTGGCTGCCGTTCATGTGCGTGCTCTACCTGGTCATGATCGCGATGATGGTGATCATCCGCAAGCAGTGGGTGGAGCGCGAGCGCCTCGCGTTCCCGGTGACGCAACTGCCGCTGGAGATGGCACGCGGGGCCGATGCGCCGGGGGGGGCGCCGTTTTTCCGCAACGCGGTGATGTGGAGCGGATTCGCGATCCCGTTCATTCTCGGCAGCCTGAAAGGCCTGCATTACTACTACCCGGTGGTGCCCGTAATCGCGCAGTCGGCGTCTTATCCGTGGTTCAGGGAACCGCTGATCTTTGTTGTCTACCTGAGCTTCCCCCTGCTGGGCTTCTTCTACCTGGTCAACACCGAGACCCTGTTCGGCCTGTGGTTCTTCAACATCGTATTCCAGGTGATTGCCGGGCTCATCGTCATGTTCGGCGCCACGTGGCAAGAGAATCTGGGGATCTACGGGAGCCCGTCGCCGTGGTTCGCGCACCTGGGCATGGGGGCCATGATCGCCCTGGTGGCGCTCGGATTGTGGAGCGCGCGCGCCCACTTGCGCGACGTCGTGCGCAAGGCCCTGCGCGGCGATCCCGCGGTGGATGACTCGGGGGAGGTGATGTCCTACCGCGCCGCGTTCTGGAGCGTGGTGGGCGGCCTGGGGTTCATGTGGGTGTGGTTGTGGTTGACCGGGCTGCCGGTGACGCTGGCGGTCATCTTCCTGGCCGGGGCCTTCGTCCTGTTCTACGGCTTGGCGCGGGTGGTGATGGAATCGGGCCTGGCGGTGGCGGTCGCTTCAACCATCTCGTCCGGGTTTGTGGTCTCCAGCTTCGGCTCCAAGGCGGTCGGCGGGCCGGGACTCGTATCCCTGGCCATCAACTACGTGTGGTCTTCCGACATCCGCACCTATGTCATGGCCTCCAGCGCCCACGCGCTGCGCATGGCCGATATGACTGCGCGCCGCAAGCGGCCGCTGTTTTGGATCATCTGGCTCGCCATCTTCATTTCCATCGCCGCCTCCATCTGGGTCACCATGGTGCTGGCGTACGCGAAGGGCGGCGTCAACCTCAACCAGTGGTTCTTCATTGACGGACCGCGGGCGCCCTACAACTGGATCGTGGACAAGCTCGCCACTCCCACTGACCCCAACTGGCCAGGGTGGCTGGTGCGGGCCGGCGGCTTTGCGGTCATGTCGTTTCTCATGTTCATGCGCACCAGGTTCGTGTGGTGGCCCTTCCACCCCATCGGGTTTGCGGTCGGCAGCACGTGGATCATGAACGTACTCTTCGCGACGTGCCTGGCGGCATGGGTGCTCAAGTCCCTCATCATCCGCTATGGCGGCCTGCGCGGGTACATGTTCTTGCGCCCGGCCTTTTTGGGGTTCATTCTCGGGCAGTACACCTGCAATGCGGTATGGCTCATCATTGACGCCATGACGGGCGCGACTAATAACGTCATCGGCTGGATCTAGCACCCGGCCGCGGCGGTAATTGACGACGAGGAGGAGATCTGCGCGATGCTCATGGACACGGTACTCACGGTAGCGGAATCCAAGCGCCTGATCGCCAAGGGGGTGGCAGCGCACTCGCTGGTCAAGCAGGCGCTGGAGAAGGGCACGGTGATCGTCGCCCGCGGCAGCACCAACGGCTATGTGGCGGAGGAATTGCTCGGCGAGCCGATGGACAAGTTGGCGTTCCTCACCGGCCATACCCTGCCGCGCGGATACGCCGGGCCGGCCCAACGGCCCTCGTCGCGGGGCGAAATCGTGATCCGCCGCGGGGAGGTGGTCGCGGGGCTCCCGCTTGCCCAGACGGTCGCCGATCTTCAGGCCGGGGATGTCTTCATCAAAGGGGCCAATGCGCTCAGCCCCGACCGCCGTCGGGCCGGCATCCTCGTCGGCTCCCCCACCGGCGGCACCATCGGCGCCTTCCTGCCCACCATCACCGAGCGCAAAGCGCACTTCATCGCCCCCGTCGGGTTGGAGAAGCTGGTCGCCTCCGACCTCCCGGCGGTCAGCCAACTCATCGTCGGCGACGGCGGCGGCCGCGATGCCGTGCCCGACCTGTGGGTCATTGACACCGCCACCATCATCACCGAGATCGAGGCGCTCGAGCTTCTCACCGGCGCGGTGTGCCATCACCTGGCGTCGGGGGGCATCGGCGGGGCGGAAGGCTCGGTGCGGCTGCTGGTCTCGGGCGACGAAAGGGCGATGGGGAAAGCTCGCCGGGTGCTTGACTCCATCGCCGGGGAACCGCCGTTTCCGATCTGACGCTTGACAAATCCCTCGTTCATGTGGAAGACTTATGTCGTCCGGGGGGCGGGCCATCGGGTCCCGGGAGTGCGCTGACGGAAGCTCGGCTGCCGTCAGACGCGGCCCGGGGAAGCTGCACCAGTACCCGTGACCGGCTGCCCGGACCCCAAATCGCCCGCGAGGCAACATGGACGTCGCCCGACATAGATTCCAGCCGCCTTGCACGGTGGTCGCGTCCGGCGGTGGTGACTGCGCCGCGCCGGACGCGCGGCCGCGTACGTTGCGCCTGACGTCCATGCCCCCGGCCATGCGCATGCGCTAGCGGCTGCGTGCCCTCCACTGCGGCGGGGAGGGTAGCGCGCCGCCGGCCCGGGCGCCCCACGCAGTCGCCTAATCCCCCACCAATCAACACCAGCGTCGGCGTTTCCCAACTGCCCACCGCAGCCCTGTTTTCCGGCAGGGGGGCGGGCCCGGCAAGCTTCGCAGCCGAGGGCGGCTGCGCAACATTGGAGGTTACAATGGCTAAGACCTATGATGAGATAAACGAACGCATACGCCGCGGGGAGGCGGTCGTGGTGACCGCGGAAGAGATGATAGAAGTCGTCAAGGAGAAGGGCGCCGCGGGAGCCGCCAAACACGTGGACGTGGTGACCACGGGCACCTTCGGCGCCATGTGTTCGAGCGGCGCCTTCGTCAATATCGGTCACGCCCGGCCCCGCATCAAGCTCGGCGGTGGACGCGTCACCCTCAACGGCGTCAGCGCCTATGGCGGGCTGGCGGCGGTGGACCTGTACATCGGCGCCACCGCCCTGCAGGACGAGGACCCGCGCAACCAGATCTTCCCGGGCGAGTTCACCTACGGCGGCGGGCACGTCATCGAGGACCTGGTGGCAGGCAAGGACGTGCGCCTGGAGGCGACCGCCTACGGCACCGACTGCTATCCGCGCAAGCGCCTGCAGACGTGGCTGAATATCGCCGACGTCAACGAGGCCTTCCTGTTCAACCCGCGCAACGGGTACCAGAACTACAACGTCGCCGTCAACCTCAGCGACAAGACCATCTACACCTACATGGGCGTGCTCAAGGCGCGCGTCGGCAACGCCAACTACTGCAGCGCCGGGCAGTTGTCGCCGCTGCTCAACGACCCGACTTACCGCACCATCGGCATCGGCACCCGCATCTTCCTGGGCGGCGGCGTGGGCTACGTCGTCGGCCCCGGAACCCAGCACCACCCGGTCGCCCCGCGCACCGACAACCAGGTGCCGCGCGCCGGCGCCGGCACCATGGCGGTCACCGGCGACCTCAAGACGATGAGCGCGCAGTGGCTGCGCGGCGCCTCCTTCAAGGGCTACGGCGCCACCCTCATCGTCGGCCTTGGCCTCCCCATCCCCATCCTCGACGAGGAGCTGGCGCTGCAGACTGCCGTCAGCGACGCCGACATCAAAGCCCAGGTCATTGACTATAGCAAGGCCTACCCGCAGATCGAGCCCGGCAGCATCGCCGAGGTCAGCTACGCGGATCTCAAGCGCGGCTCCATCGAGGTCAACGGCAAGCAGGTTGACACGGTGCCGCTGTCGAGCTACTCCGCGGCTCGCCGCGTCGCCGACGCCCTCAAGCAGTGGATCGCCGCCGGCAAGTTCTTGCTCAACCAGCCGGCGGAGACTCTGCCCGGGCCCGACTCGGGCTATGCCTTCAAGCTGCTCAAGGAGCGAGCGGTGGAGGAATGAACCACCGCGCAGATGTGGGGGCGCAAAGCGTGGCGCCCCTGCCACCATCGCAACGACAGGAGAACGTCAATGGCGCAACCGACACTCGAATCCCAGGGCAAGGTGGTGATCCACTTCCCCAAGGAGAAGGTGGACCAGCCTATCATCTGCTTTCTGACGCGCGACTACGGGATCATGTTCAACATCCTCAAGGCGACGATCACGCCCGAGCAGGAAGGGTTGATGGTGCTGGAGTTGCTGGGCGCAGCCGACGCGTGCCGGCAGGGTCTGGAGTACCTGCGCAGCCTGGGGGTGCGGACTCAGCCGATCGCCCAGGACATCACTCGCGACGACGCGCGCTGCACCCACTGCGGGGCTTGCCTGGCGGTGTGCCAGGTCGGGGCGCTGAGTATCGAGCGCCCGGGCATGGAGGTCCGCTTCAACCCCGCCCAGTGCGTCGCCTGCGAGCAGTGCATCACCGCGTGCCCCCTGCACGCGATGCAGTTGCAGTATTGACGACGACAGCCCTGGCAATTGATGCGTAGGGGCAAGGCATGCCTTGCCCCTACGTTCGCGCCCCGACGAGTCGGGGCGCGCCCAGGTCATCACATGCCCGAGTACGTCCAGCGCACATACCGCCGCGCCGTCGCCCCCGATCTCGTCACCTTCGAGGTTCGGGTGATGCAGACCGACCTCCTGATCGCCGCGGAGCGCGACCTGTCGGCGCCCGCTGACGAGATCGTGCGCGCCTGCCGCGCCGAGCTTGAGACCTATATCGCACGCGATCCCGGCTTCAAGGAAGCGTTACGGCCCTACCGCCCGCGGGCGGATGCCGCGGGCCTCGTGCGCGCCATGGCCGCCGCCGCGGAGCTGGCGGGGGTGGGCCCGATGGCGGCGGTAGCGGGCGCTATCGCCGAGCGCGTGGGGCGCGGGCTGGCCGCCGACTCCCATGAGGTCATAATCGAGAACGGCGGCGACATCTGGCTCCAGGGGCGGCGTGAGCGAACCGACGGCGACTTCGCCGGGCGGTCACCGTTCACCGGCAAGCTGGCCGTGCGCGTGGCGGCGAACCTGCTCCCGGCGGCGGTATGTACCTCCTCGGGCACGGTCGGCCCATCGTTGAGCTTCGGCCAGGCCGACGCGGCGATCGCGTTAGCGGGCACCGGCGCCCTTGCCGACGCCGCCGCCACCGCGATCGCCAACATTGTGCAAGGCGCCGACGACCTCGCCGCGGCCATCGAACTCGCGCAGGCGATCCCCGGCCTGCTCGGCGCGGTGATCATTGTCGGCGACCGCCTCGCCGCGTGGGGGCGGGTGGAGCTGGTGCGAACTGCCACGTGAGGTGTGGGTGGCGGCGCGCGTGCGCCGGCTCCGGAAGTGGTACAATAAACTCGGGTGACACAATGCTCCGATCTCGTTATAGCGTCGTGGGCGCCGTGCGCGCGGCCAGCATCATCGTCCTGTTCGCCCTGACCATGACCTCCGCCCAGGCGGGTCTCGACCGCAGCATCGAGAAGACGTTGGGCCGCCAGGCCCGCAGCGCGATCGAGTCCCAGTACAAGGTCGTCCAAGACGGCGCGGCGGCGGAATACGTTCAGCGCGTCGGCGCCACCGTGGTCGCAACCTCCCCCCGTCACGATATCGCCTACACCTTCAGCCTCCTCGACACCGAGCAGATCAACGCCTTCGCGCTGCCCTGGGGATACGTCTATGTGACGACCGGGATGCTGAACTTCGTTGACTCCTCCGACCAGCTCGCCGGGGTGATGGGCCACGAGATCGGGCACGTGGCGGAGAAGCACTCCCTCGACGCCTTCAAGAAGCAGTTCTGGACCTCGATGTTCTTCGGCGTGATTGACGCGCCGGCGACGCTGGCGACCCTGGGACAGGTCGGCGCGACGCTGTACTTGCTCCGCCACAGCCGCAAGGACGAGCAGGCGGCGGACACACTGGGCGCGGGTTACGCCTATGCGGCGGGCTACGACCCCTCACAGCTTGCCGCGTTCTTGCGCAAGCTCGACGCGGAGCACGGGCGCAAGCCGAGCACCATCGAGGTCTATCTCTCAACCCACCCCACCGGCGAGCGACGCCAGGAGCGGCTGGCGGAGGTGCCGCAGATGAAACTCGACAATCCACAGGTGGCGGTGGCCGTGGCGGAGGGATTCCTGTCGCGCCACCTGGTCAATCAGGCGGTGGTCGCCTACCGCCGCGCGGTGAGGCTGGCGCCCGACGACGCCGCGGCGCAAGCGGGGCTGGCCCGCGCGTACGCGGAGCTAGGGGAGGTGGAGCTGGCGCGGCAAGCGCAGCGACGTGTGGCTAGGCTTTCAGCCGCCATGGCGGTCGGCGGAGCCGACCTAGCCACGCAGGCGCCGGGGCCAGGCGATGCGGTCGCCGCCGCCCCTCCCTCCACCCCGTCGGCGACTACGAGTGGTGAAGCCGCGCCCCTGTCGCCAGCGGATGAGCTGGAGCTCAAGCGCGCCCGCGCCGCCGCGGGCGCGTGGGGGCAGCAGCTTCAGGAGCCCGCGCGTGCGCTGGCGGAACGCGCCAAGTCGCTGGACAACACGGTGCGCGGCCTCGCGCGGCGCATGAACATGGCGGGCGCCTTCGCGACCTCAACCCTTTCCGCCGAGCGCGTGATGGAGAAGGCGCAGTACGCCCTCTACATGATCGCCGAGACCTCGGATCGCATAGAGGCGCTGGCCGACGGGATGGAATCCAGCGCCGCCGGCGCCGCCGAGGTGGCGGAGGCAGTCGAGCGCGGTTTCGCCGCGCCGTCCGCGGTTGCGGACCGCGCGCAGTGGCGAACGCTGGCGGCTGACATCACCGACGGCATCGCCCGCACCAGCGGGCAGAGCGACCAGGCTCGCCAGCAGGCGCTGGGGGCAGCCGACCTCGCCGATAGGGCGGCAGCGCAGTTGGGCTCGGCTCTCAGCAGTCTGTCGTCGAGCACGGATGTGTTCGGCACCCTGGACCGGGGATTTGCGTTTGTGGGCCTGGCGGAGGGCGAAGTTGATGATGCGCTGGGGAATGCGCGCAACGCCCTGGGGCGGTCGGGTGAGGCGATGGCGACGCTGCACGGCTGGCGCGCAGACGAGCTGAGTTGGCGCCTGAGCGCGGCGTACCTCGAGGCCCCGCCCGGCCACCGGCCGGCGCTGCGCAGCATGGCCGTTGCCATGATCGGCGAGTCACCCCAGACCGCGGCCACAGAGGAAGACTTCGGCGCGGCGCTTCTGCGCGTGGCCAGCGGCCCCGGGGCATCACCGAGCCCGCCCTCCCCGGACGAGAAGATCGCGCCCGCGGGGCCGGAGAAGACGCAGGCGGCCACCTACGCAGACCTGATGCTGAAGCTGGTGCTGGCCGATGTCACGCGGGAGGCGCAGGCGCGCAAGGAATGGCGCGATGCCCCCGCGCCGAAGTAGATGGTGTCGCAAATGGAGCATGGGCGCCCTCGCCCGTGATGCCCCCGGCCGAGGCGGCCAGGCTCCACGAGATGCCCCCGGCGGCGGGGGAATTGAGCCGCGCGTCGGCACCAGCGACAGCCACACGTGAGGGAGTAACGCCTGATGCGCTTGATTCCGACGATGCTCCCGCTGGCCTGGGTTCTGGCGTGCGGGCTCCCCGGCATGGCGGCGCCGGCGCCGCCGCCATCCAGTCCCCGGCCCGACCCGCAGCACCGTCCCCGGGTAGTAATCATCGTCGCGGACACGGGCGCCTGGAGCGACTACACCTCTACGGCGGCGCCCTTCATCCGCGGCTGGCTGGGGGAGTGCGCGCTCGGGCTCATGAACGCACGCGTCGCAGGCGCCCAGACGGCGGCCGCCGCGTATCTGAGCCTCGGCGCCGGCAGCCGCGCCAGCGCGCGGCTGGAGCCGGAGCTGGCGGAGCTGGCGCTCAACTACGATGAGCTGTGTGACGGGGTGCCAGCGTACGAGGTCTTCCGCGCCCGCACCGGGGGCAGGCTGGCGCCGGGCGCGGTGGCGTATCTGGGCCTGCCGTCGGTTCGCATGGAGAACGCGGACGCACCATATCCGCTGCGACTTGGGTTGCTGGGCACGGCCCTCAGCGATGCCGGCCTCCAGGCCGCGGCAATCGGCAACGCGGATCTGCCTCACCAGCTCCGGCGCCAGATCGTCACCCTGGTCATGAACGACACCGGCACGGCGGCGCTGGGGGACGTCGGAGCGCGGATGTATGTTCCCGCACCCCGTTACGAGCCGCCGCTGGTCACCGACTACGCCGCGCTGCTGGGAGCGCTGAGGCGGGCGCTGGCGACCGCGACGGTAGTGGCGGTGGAGACGGGCGACCTTTCGCGGATCGCCGCGCGCTCCGCCGTCATGACCCCGGAGCGCGCGCTGGAGGAGCGGGCGGCGGCGCTGCGGCGGCTGGACGGATTCATGCGGACGGTGGTCGAGATGGCGCGCGGCCGCCCTTGGCGGCTGTACTTGCTTGCTCCCTCTGCGCTGCCGGATCCGGAGCGCCGCTTCGACGTCCTGACGCCCATAGTCGCGTGGGGTCACGGCGTGTCACGGGGGTGGCTCACCAGCCCTTCGACGCGCCGGGGCGGCATCGTGGCCAACACCGACCTGGCGCCGTCCGTGCTTGAGTTCCTGGGGCTCCCGACACCGCCGGAGGCGGTGGGGCGACCGATGGTCGTGCGCCCGGCCCCGGCGGGCGGCGCGGTGGAGCAGGTGGCCCGCCGGGAGCTGGAAGAGGAGCGAATGGAGGAGAGCCGGCCGTACGTGCTCAAGCGCATCACGACCTTGATCGCGGTGGCGTTGGGGTCGGTGGCGGCGGTGCTGATGCTCGGCGGGCCGGCGCCGCGAAGGCTCAGCATCGCGCTGCGCGAGGCCGCGCTGGTGATCGTCGCTCTCCCCCTCGCCGCGCTGGTAATGCCGGGCGGCGCGACCGCGTATCCAGGGGTGGCCCTCGTCGGCGTGGTCGCGATCACGGCGATGGTGTATCTCGCAGGACGAGCGCTTGGTCGGCGAGTGCCGCCATGGGCGTGGCTGATGGGGGCATTCACGGTCGTGCTGTGCGCGGACGTAGTCGCCGGCCAGCGCCTGGTGCAGCGCTCGCTGCTCGGCTACTCGGCGGTGGTCGGCGCCCGCTACTACGGGCTGGGTAACGAATTGGGCGGCGTCCTGCTGGCGGCGGCCCCCCTGGCGGCCGCGGGATGGTTGAACCGCGATCGGCCCGGCGGCTCCCGGCGCCTCGCGGCGGTGGCGCTTCTGGGGCTCATCGTCGTCATCATCGGACACCCCGCGCTGGGAGCCAACTTCGGCATCGCGGTGCCGGCGGCGTTGGGGCTCGCGCTGGTCGCGCTCGGCCTCTACCGCCCGCGGCTCCGGCTGCGCCACCTGGTGATGGCGGCGGGCTTCGCGGTGGTCGCCGCGCTGGTGGTCGCGGGGGCCAACTGGCTGACCGAGCCGCAGTGGCGATCGCACATTGGCCAGGCCATCAGCGCGGTCGGGAAGGGGGGCGCGACGGAGGCGCTGATGATAGTGTCGCGCAAGGTCGCGTTCAACTGGCTCCTGGCGCGCCATACGGCAGCGACGTGGGTCGTGATTTCGGCGCTGGCGGTGATGGCCGCAACCACGCTCGGACGCAACCGGGCGGTCGCTGAGCAGGCGCGGCCCGGGTCGCCGCTCAGCGCCGGGCTGACGGGCGCCGGGGCGGCGGCGGCGGTGTCGTTCTTCACCAACGACTCGGGGGTGCTGGCCGCGGCGTGGGGGCTGGCAATGGTGGCCGCGACGATGGCCTACGTTGCCCTGGACTGGCGCCTGCGCCAGGGAGCGGTGCGCTTTGACTGAGGGGGGAAGGACGCGGCAGGCGGATCACCGAAGAAGAGGTGGGGGTAGGTAAAGGTGACGGAAGAAGGGCACAAGGATTTCTCGGAGCAGGCGGTGCAGCAGCGCTTCGAGGCCATCGGCAAGGAGCTGGCGGATGCCGGTCTCTACGCCGAGGCAGTCGAGGCGTACAAGGAGCTCCTGCGCGCCTACCCGGGCAGCCGGTGGGCGGCGAACGCCTATCTGGCGGTCGCTCACTGCTACCATGCGATGGGACAGGAAGAAGACGAACTGCAGGCGCTGGAGGACGTCATCGCCCAGTTTCCCGACCACGTCGTGGCCAAACGCGCGCAGGGAGCGATCGCGGCCCTGCGTGAGCGGCACCGCAGCGAGGGCGTGGCGGGGGCCGACTTGCATGGGGCCGTGCGCCGTCTGACCCGACAGGTGGAGCGGATGCGCCAGAGCCAGCGGCGCCGCGCGTGGATGGGCGCGCTGGCGTACCTGGCGCTCGCCGCGGTCGTGGCGTGGGTCGCGGCGCGAGGGATGCAGGGTGGCTCTTCGGCCGCGCTCGACAAGCTCGGCCAGCGTGTGACCGCGCTCGAATCCGCCGTGCAGGCGGTTCGAATCCCGATGAATCGGGACGAGAGCCCGCCGCCCACCGCCGTCGTCACCCCCGTGACGCCCGTACCTGCGCCGGCCCCGCCCCCGACTCGTGTCACGCCGCAGCCGGCTCCGCGTACCTCGCGGCCGGCACCGCCGCCCCCGCCCGCGACCCGCGTTTACACGGTCAAGGACGGTGATTCGCTGTGGAGCATCGCGGCACGCGAGCTCGGGGACGGGCGCAGGGGTGATGAGGTCGGGCGTCTCAACGGCCTCAAGCCGCCGTACAATATCCACGTCGGCGATAAGCTGAAACTACCACGAGGGCGATAGCCGCGACCCCGACCAGGTTCTTCTCGCGCCACCCGGGCAAGGGCTACGGCCTCCGGATTGCTCCGGAGGCCGTTCGCTGTGGGCAGCGCATCGCGCCCTCGGGTCAGCGCGAGGGGGCGGTGCGGTGCAGGAAATGCAGGAACGCCCGCGCGGGCTTCCAGGCCTTGCGCTTCTCCAGCTGCTCGAGTTCGTGGGCGGCGTTCTCGTGGCCCAACTCGCGGGCGCGCTCGAGGCATTCGCGCGCCGGCTGGACGCGCCCCATCTCCATCAGCGTCTTGCCGTAGAGGAAACGGTAGTCAGGATTGTCCGGGTCCGATTTCAGCAGCACCCGGTAGTAGCTCGTCGCTTTCTCGTGCTCGCCGGACTGGCGCAGCGCGTTCGCCTTCATCAGGTATGCGCTGATGGTCTGCGGGCTCAGCGTCGCCAGCTTGGCCACGTCCACGACGGTGTCGCGCTGGAAGCCGAAATTGCCCACGAACAGGCCGCGGAAGTCCAGCGCGGCGATCTTCGGGCCGAACTGCTCGGTCAGCGCCTCCGCCTTGGTCGCATATTTCCGCGGTAGGGCCGCGGCCGGTTCGGCGGGCACCATCTCCGCCGCCGCGACCGGCTCTTCGTGCTCGCAAGCCGCTACGGCGTCGGCCGCAACGGCTGCGGACACCGGGGCCGGCTCGTCCCGAGCGTCGTGCGCGGCCGCCACCCATTTCTCTTGCGCCTGTGCGTGGTCGCCGTCGCGCGATCCCACCTGCGGCTGGTCGGTGGACTCGCAGATATCATTCGCTTGCCGCGGCGGCAGGTCGTCGGCGCAGTGGTATTCGGCGCACACCCCCGCAGCGGCGGCGCGGACGATAGCTTCCTCGCCGGCCGTCTCCCCGGTCTCGTCCGCGCGAGCGGCGACCATCGGCTGCGCTGCCGCGGGTTCGGCCTCCGCGGCGACCGCCATCTCGTGGCGTAGGGCATCGCACGCGCTGAGGGCGCCGACCTCGTCGCGACGCGCGCTGGAAGCGGCGGCGCCGAATGGCTCCACGGTGAGATGCAAGACGCAGAAAGAGCTCGACTGGTACTCGGGGCTGCCGTGCGCCAGCAGTGAGCGGGCGGCGACCTGTCCCGCCCGCGCCGAGTCAATCGGGTCGTCGGTGCCGCGCACGAACACGCGATAGCCCGCGTCCAGCACCGACCTGATTTTCGCTGTGGCCTCCCGCTCGCTCTCGCACTGCTGGGGGCGCTGCTCGCGCAGCAGGGCGACGATGCCCTCATCCACCGCCCCCCGCACCAGAGCCTCGACCGACAGTTCGCCGATCGCATGCGAGACGGAGCCCCAGCGGCGGATGATGCCCGCAGCCTCGGAAGACGAAATAGTGATGAGAACGTTGGCGTCGTCCGCGACGCCGGCGCTGTCGGTTTGCTGGTCGTTGACGTATGTCACTGTAACCTCCAACCTCCGCGGAGCGCTCAACTCGATCGCGCCAGTCGCTCGATGAACTCGTCGGTGACGGCCTCGTAGGCCTTGGCGGCCGATGCGCTCCGATCCAGGAGCACGATCGGCCTGGCGCTGGCTTCGGTCTCGCTAACCGCGACGTTCTTGCCGATGACGGTGTGGAAGAGGAAGTCGCCGTACTCCTGCTCGATCTTCTCTGCGAGCAGCTTGTAGATCACGCCGTCAAGGGCGGTGCTGCGGTCGAACATGGTCACCAGGATGCCCAGCGTCTTGACGCGGGGGTCGAGCTGCTCGTAGAGCGAAGCCACGGTCTCCGCCAGCAGAGACATCCCCTGCAGCGAGTAGAACTTGGCCTGCACCGGCACCACCATGTCGGTCGCGGCCATGAGCACGTTGACCGTGACCAGGTCGAGTGAGGGCGAGCAATCAACCATGACGTAGTCGTAGCGCTTGGTGAACACGCTGCGGGCGTACTCGATGAGCTTGTTGCGCAGGCGCACCTCGCGGCCGACTTCGGCCACCAGCGTCTTGTTGCACATGTTGAGGTTGGAGCTGGAGGGCACGACGTCGAGGTTGGCGATGCCGCTCTCGATGATTGAGCGCTCCAGCGGGTAGCGCGGGTCCAGCAGCAGCATGTGGCTCTGCGCTTCGACCGCGTCGGGGTCGAGCCCAAAGGCGAGGGTGGCATTGGCTTGGGGATCCATGTCCATGCACAGCACCGAGTGGCCGCGCTCGGCAAGCGCGGCGGACAGGTTGACGCACGACGTGGTCTTGGCGACACCGCCCTTCTCGTTGGCGAAGGCGGTGACCCGCATGCCCCCGTAGCTGTATCCGGCCTCAGCGAGCGAGTATCCCTCCATGCAACACCTCCGTTGCGCGGCGGGCAAGCGGCCCCGTCCGTGCCTACCGTATCGGAGTGGGTGGAGCGAGGAGCGGCATCGAATCCCCCAGGGGCACCGCCGGCGCTCCCGCAAGCCGGCAACCCGGCGTCCGATAGGTCGTTCGGCCTATTTATTCCACATGCGGGCGCGCACTTCACATCACCCGCCTTGACCCCTCTGCATGTGGCGGCTATAATCGTGAGCGTGTAGGCGGGATCGGCTCGCCGAGGGGCCTCGGCGTCAGCCTTCGGGAGGATATGATGAGCGAAACGACGGAAGTGCTGTTGGCCATCTACCTCGCCATGTACATCATCGTCGGCCTCGCCGCGCTGATCGCCATTCTCTACGTAGTCCTCAAGGTCAAGGGCTTTCTGCGCCAGGTGAGCGAGCGCGTCAACCCGCTGGTCAAGCAGGTCGAGGACACCGTCTCCAAAGTCACCTCGACCGCGCAGCACGTGGCGGAGCAGGCGGAGCAGATCACCCACACCGTGCGCGAGCAGGCGGAGCATATCGCCCACACCGCCCGCAGCACCGCCGACCACGTCGCCAGCCGGGTCGAGTCCACCACCGATCTCCTGCGCGACACTATCACCGAGCCGGTGGTGAGCGTCAATTCCGTGCTGGCCGGGGTGCGCAAGGCAGCCGACGTGCTGCGCGAGCGCTGGACGCGTCGCTCGAAGGACTGATCGCCGGTGCCCTCCTCCCCGCGCGCCATGATCCTTGCCGCCGGCGGCGGGACGCGCCTGCATCCTCTCACCTTCGCTGCCGCCAAACCCATGGCGCCGGTGCTCAATCGCCCGGTGATGGAGCACATCCTGGCGCGCTTGCGCCGCCACGGCGTCACCGACGTCATCGCCAATCTCCACCACTACGGCGAGCAAGTCGCCTCCTACTTCGGCGATGGCGAGCGTTTCGGCGTGTCCCTGCGGTATTCGCGCGAGCAGGAGCTGCTGGGCACCGCGGGCGGGGTCAAGCACGTCGCCGGCTTCTTCCGCGGCGAGACCTTCTTCGTCATCGGCGGCGACGACCTCGCGGATTTCGATCTGGGGGCGATGCTCGCCTTCCATCGCCGGCGCGGCGCGCTGGCGACAATCGCGGTGGTGGAAGTGGCGCCAGCCGCAGTGAGCCACTACGGCATCGTCGTCGCCGGCTCGCGCGGGCGCATCCGGTCATTCCAGGAGAAGCCCCCGCCGCGTGAGGCCCAGAGCCGTATGGCCAACACCGGCGTCTATCTCTTCGAGCGCGAGGTGCTCGATCACATCCCGCCGCGCGAGTTCTTCGACTTCGGCCGGCAGGTCTTCCCACTGCTGCTGCAGCGCGGCGCCCCCTTCTACGCGTGGCAAGCTGACGGCTACTGGAAGGACGTCGGCAGCCCGCGGGAATACCTGGAGGCGAACCTGGAGGCGCTGGCGGGCAAGGCCGGCCTGCACCTGCCGGGCGCAGAGGTCTCGCCTGGAATCCGGTGCGAAGGCAAAGTGCGGGTCGAAGGGGCTGCGATCGCGGCCCCCGCGGTGCTCGGCAGCGGCTGTCGGCTGGCGGCGGGGTGCGCGGTGCGGGGCTCGGTCATCGGCCCGCGGGCGCGCATACCCGCGGGCGCGCGCCTGGAGCGCTGCGTGGTCTGGGGCGGCGTCGAGGTCGGCGACATTGAAGCGCGTGATGCCGTCTTCGGCCCGGGGTGCGTGGTGTGGGTGTGAATCCGGCGCAATGCCGCCTTGCCTGACTGCCAGCGGGCAGGCGGGGGCGGTGAAGGTCTCCCTCGGCGGCGGTCAGCGGCGCTCAGTGCATTACCGACGGCTCGTGCGGGAGCTCGGGGACTTCGCCGAAGGTCTTCTCGTAGTTGCGGATATTCTCTTCGAGGGCGCGCACGAGCGACTTCGCGACCACCGGGTGCAGGACGATGCGCACCAGGGGCGGCGCGGGGTTGGGGTCGGGGTGCTCGGGGCTGCTGCGCTTGAAGTCCACCAGGAACTCCAGCGGACCGTGCGTCAGGCGCGCGAAGTTGGCGTAGATGACGGGGAAGTCTTCGGCAGCGTCGTAGTCAAATGGCATCGTCGTTGCCCCCCGGGGATGATGCTTGCTCGGCCGCCTCCAGCTCTGCCTCGGCCTGCTGCGTAAAGCGCCGCAGATCGGCGCGAATGGCGGCCTCGGCCAGGGGCACCAGCGACTCCAGGAAGGCTCGCCGCGGCGAGTCGAGGATAATCGGGCGCGGCTCGCCTTTGTCGTCGGGCGCAAGATAGACCCCCAGATCTCCCAGCGCCCCCAGCGACAACGGGAAATCGAGCGGGTTCTCCTCCGGCCGCATGTGCGTTGTCCTCCGCGTCATGAAGTGCCCGCTGCTGTTCGCTGTTCGCATTGTATCATCCGGCCGCTCCGCTGGCAAGCGGTTTGACACCTCGGCTGGCTGTGGGATATACTACCGGCGTCAGCGAAGCAAGGCCAGGTGCGCGCTGGGGCGCGATTTCGCTGAAGTCGCGCGTATTTCGCCCCGACCGGTGGGGGCGCCCACGTGCTGCCTGCGATCAGCCGGGGGGATCCCACGCCTCGCCCCCGGCGACCGCTCTGGCGCGGTGCGACGCGGCCACGCAGGCCATATCCAGGCAGCCATCGAGTCACCATTCCATTCGGCTGCGCTCAGGACAAGCATGAGTCATCTCGGTCGCGGGCGTAAAGACCGCCCCCCTCGCCGCCGCCCGCCCAAGGGCGTGACCCGGCCCCTGCCGCCGATTGCCCTCGACGCGGCGGCGCCGGAGCGGTGCGATCCCACCCCCCGCCCACCTGAGCCGCCTTGGCTGCCGCCGGGCGCCCCCGCATCTCGCCCTGCCGCCGATCTGTGGCTGGTGGTGGTGCTGCTGGCCCTGGCCGCGGTTCCCTTTCTGCCTGCGCTCAGCAGCAGCTTCGTGTGGGAGGACCAGGAGCTGGTGGTGGGTAACCCGCTGTTGCGCAGCCTGGGCAGCATCGCGGCGGTGTTCGCCCACCCCTTTCTGTCGGCGCGCCCCGACAGCTATCACCCGCTCGTCACCCTGACGTACCTGACCGACTTCCAGGTGTGGCGGCTTAACCCCGAGGGCTACCACAGCACCAACCTGACGCTGCACCTGGTGGCGACGCTGCTGGTGTATATGGTGGCGATGCAGTTGCTGCGACGACGCCCCATCGCCTTCGCCGCCGGCGCGGTGTTTGCGGTCCACCCCGTGCACGTACAGTCGGTGGCCTGGATCGCCGGGCGAGCTCAGCCCCTGGCCACCTGTCTCGCCCTGTTTGCGCTGCTGGCCTTTGGCTCTTACGTCGTCGCCTTCGATGGCGGGCCGCGGTCGCCCGGCCGCGTGCGGGCGTACTACGCCGCAAGCCTGGGCGCCTTCACCCTTGCGCTGTTCGCACACGCGGCGGCGGCGGCCCTGATTATTCTCCTCCCCCTTTACGAGGTCGCCCTTGCGCGAGCGCGCCTCTCCGCACAGCCTGGATGGCGCTTCTGGCGCCCTTATGCGGGATTTGCCGCCGGGGTGGCCTTGTACCTCGCCGCGCGCTGGTCCGCGCTTGGCTATCACCTGGCAGTGGGATTCGACTTGGGGGCCTGGACGGCGCATCTGTACACGACACCGCTGTGGGCCGCGCGGGCGATTGAGCTTCTGCTGCTGCCGGTGAATTCGCAGCCCTACCACCCGATATGGTTGGCACCCAGCCCGCTGCGACCGGACGTGCTGACCGCGACCTGCGCGCTGGCGGTGGTGGTCGCGGCGGCGGTGCGCCTCAGAGCCGTCTCGCCGCCGGCAGCATTCGCCGTCTGGTGGGCGCTGTTGACGCTCGCCCCGACGCTCAACCTGCTGCCCGTGGGCGGCCCCCAGTTTGCCGAGCGCAACCTCTATCTACCGTCGGTGGGGGTAGCGATCTTCATCGGCTGGGCGGCCGTAACCGCGCACGACTTCGCCCTCGCTCGCGGACGCGCCCGGTTGCGCGCGCTGATCGCGGTCGGCTTCGCGTGCGTGATCGCCTTGGGCATGGTTGCGACTTCCGTGCGCAGCGGGTGGTATCGGGACGACACTACGCTCTTCACCCGCATGGTGCGCGGCGCGCCGCGCCTGGGGCTGGCGCACTTCAACCTCGGCAATGCCTATTTCGTACAGGGCGACCTCCCCGGCGCCGTCCGCGAGTACGAGCTCGCGATCCAATCGCGACCCTCGGCGGCGGCATACCACAACCTGGGCAACGCATACCTGGCACAAGGGCGCTGGGGGGAGGCCGCCGAGGCCTATCGCAATGCGCTGCGGCTGAATCCCGACGCCCCGGCGACGAACCGGGCTCTGGCTGAGGCCCTGCGCGCACAGCGAGAGTCAGAAGCTCCGCTCCAGGGCGCGGTGGAACCGTCGTCACCCGACGATGCCGTGTTCCCAGGCTGGCTGACGCCGAGACGGCACTGAATCGCGCCGCGCGCGCCCTGCAGGGTCAGCCGGAGCTCTTCCCGGCGCCGCGCGCGCGCAACGCCTCGGCCGCGGCCCACTTGAGGTTGGGGGAACCGGAGGCCGCGACCTCGCGCAGACGGTCCGCCGCCGCGGGATCTCCGATCTTGCCGAGGGTCACGACCGCCCACTGCGCCGTGGGCGCCGACGGGCTGTGGGTCGCCTGCAGCAGCCGCTGCACCGGCGCGTTTCCCATTCGCGCGAGCCCGTCGCTGGCCAGCATGGCCTTGGCGTTGTTGTGGCCATCGAACAAGGCGATGAGCGGCTCCACCGCGACCGCCCCGACATCGCCCAGGGCCGTCGCCGCCGCGTTAGCCACGTGCCAGTCGCCATCATCGAGCGCGGCCGTTAGCGGCGGGACGCCCGCGGCGTTGCCGTTCCACCCAAGCGCGCGCGCGGCGGCAACGCGCACCTTCCAGTCTCGATCGCCGAGCGCGCCGACAAGCGCGGGCACTGCTTCGGGGGCGGCGACCCAGCGCAGCGCTTCGGCTGCGCCGCGGCGGACATAGAGGGAGTCGCTGCGCAGTCCCTGGGTGACGACGGGGCCGGCGTTACGGCCGATCCGCTGCAGCGCCCGCACCACGCGGTTGTGGAACTGGGTCTCAGGATCGCGCAGCTCGGCCAACAGGGGCGCGGCCCCCCGCGGGTCGCCGATCTGACCCAGGGACATGGCGACATCCATGCGCAGTTGGGGGTCTTTGAGGTACGGAATCAGCGGCACCGTCCCCCGCCGGTCGGCAATCAGGCCGAGCGCAACGATCGCGGTCGCCTGCAGGTCGGTGATTTGCAGCGCGTCAACAGCCGCCGGCACAGCCCGACGGTCCCGGGCTTCGCCGAGGACGCTGATGGCAGCCTTGCGCAGGTTGTGGTCCTTGCTCCACGCCTCCTGGCGCAGCGGCGCCAGCGCGGCGCCGCCGATCTTGCCCAGGGCGATCGCCGCTTGCTCCTGCTGGCCGGCGTCCTTCAGAGCCTTGGTCAACTCCGGCACCGCCGACCACCCAATGCGCACCAGCGCGCTCACCGCAGCCGCCTTGGCGCGCGCATCGCCGTCCTTGAGCACCGGCATCAGGTAGGGTATGCTCTTTGGGCCCAGGCCGGCGAGGACGTTCGCGGCCGCCTGCTGCGGGCGGTCCTCGGGATCCTTGATGAGGACCACCAGTTGGGTCATCGCCTGCTTGGTGGCGACGCGGCCCAGGGCGACGGCGGTATTGGCGCGGCGCTTCTCGGTCTGCGCCGGCAGGATGTCCGCGAGCACGCCACGCTCGAGTAGGACACCGACGGCGTGAGTCTGCGCCTCGGGATTCCGGCTGTCGAGGTCGCGCATGATTTGTTGCATGCCGGCGTAGCGTATCCACAGAAACGCTACCAGCCCAACCACCACCAGCAGGGCCACCACGTACCACACAGCCTTGCGGTTCTCTTCCATGGGACTCCTCGACTGGGATTTCGCCTGTCGTATTCGACGTTACCCGCCCGCGTCCTGCTCCGATGGGCGCGCCGCGGGACTTTCCGCCGCCCCGCCGTCGCGGGCGGGGCGCAGCCGCGTGCGCACCGGCGGCCGGGTTCAGAACAAGGCCTGCTGCCCGTCGCCGTGGCGCTGGTCGTCCTCGCCCAGATGTCGGTACGCGGTCTCGGTGGCCTGGCGCCCGCGCGGCGTGCGATTGAGGAACCCGATCTTCAGCAGGAAGGGCTCGACCATGTCCTCCAGGGTGTCGGTCTGCTCATTGAGCGTGGCGGCGATGGCCTCCATGCCCACGGGACCGCCGCCGTAGTTGCGGATAATTGTGAGCAGGAACTTGCGGTCGAGATTGTCGAGGCCGCACTCATCCACGCCGAGCTTGCGCAGCGCCTGGTCGGCGACCTGACGGTCAATGAGTCCATCGCCGCGCACCTGCGCATAGTCGCGCACGCGCCGCAGCAGGCGATTGGCGATGCGCGGCGTGCCGCGAGCGCGCACGGCGATCTCGCTGGTGCCTTCGGCATTCAGGGCGACGCCCAGTATTCGCGCCGTTCGCCGCACGATGGCGGCAAGCGCCTGCTCGGGGTAGAAGCCGAGGTGATGGAAGATGCCGAAGCGTTCTCGCAGCGGCGCCGAGATGAGGCCGGTGCGAGTGGTGGCGCCGATGATGCAGCATGGCTGGATGGGGATCTTGATGCTGCGCGCGTAGGGCCCCTTGTCCTGCACGAAGTCAACCGTGAATTCCTCCATCGCGCTATAGAGGAATTCCTCCACCACCCGCGGCAGGCGATGGATCTCATCAATGAACATCACGCCGCGCGGCTCGAGGTTAGTGAGGATGCCGATGAGGTCGCCGGGGCGCTCGAGGGCCGGCCCCGAGGTGCTCACGATGTCCGCGCCCATCTCCGCGGCGATGATGTGGGCGAGGGTGGTCTTGCCCAGGCCCGGCGGCCCGTAGAACAGGGCGTGGTCGAGCGCTTCACCCCGCTGCCGCGCGGCCTCGATGGCGATGGCGAGGTTCTCCTTGACCTGCTCCTGGTCAATGAAGTCGGCGAGGGTGGCGGGGCGCAGTTGCTCCGAGCAGGGCTCATCTTCGCCCTGTTCCTCGGGGCCGATGAGTCGCTCCCGAACCGGCTCGTCCTTCTTCACGGGCGCCTCACTTGCCGCGCAGCTTGTAGCTCAGGTTGAGCACGTCCTCGACCGTCTGCGGGCACTGCCCCGCCGCCAGCGCGCGCTCGACCATGCTGGTGGCTTCGGCGCGCGCGTGGCCGACCCTAGTGAGCAGCTCGATCGCCTCTGCCTTGAGATCCTCGGGCGCCGGGCCGCGATCCGCCTCGTCGCGGATGAGGCAGAACCGTCCTGCCTTGCCTTGCAGCCGGGCCACGATCTCCTTGGCCTTGCGCGCGCCCACGCCGGGCAGCCCTTGCAGGGCGTGCAGATCGCCGTCCTCGATCGCCTGGGCGATGCGGCTCACCGGCGCCGCCAGGGCGCGCACCGCCAGCCGCGGCCCGATGCTCGCCACGGTGATGAACTGCTCGAAGAAGTCCCGCTCCAGCTCGTTGCGGAAGCCGATCAGCACCTGCGTCGCGCGCGAGTGCTCCAGGTGCAGGTACTCATAGGTCACCAGTTCCAGGGGCTCGCCTTCCCGCGCCGCCAGCGACTGCAGCACCCCGGCTGGGATCAGCACCTCGTAGCCGATGCCGTTGACCCCCAGGATCACTCCGTAGGGCTTGCGCTCCAGCACGCGCCCGCTCATGCGCGAGATCACCGGGCGGCCTCCGACGTCATCAACGGGCGCGCCGCCGCTGCTCGCGCCCGGCCCGCGTGGCACAGCGCGAGGGCGAGGGCGTCGTACGCGTGGTCGTCACCGCGGTGCGAGCCGATCCCCAGTCGCCGACATACCATCTCCCGCACCTGGCGCTCGCTCGCGCGCCCGTTTCCGGTCAGCGCCCGTCGCACCTCCGACGCCCCGTAGTGCACCACTTCCCGCTCCGCGGTCCCCGCCGCCATGCAGATCACCCCGCGCGCGTGCGCCATGAGAATGGCGGTGCGGGGGTGACGATACTTGGAGTAGACTTCCTCGATCACCACCACCTCGGGCTGCCATTCCTCGAGCACCTCGGTGATCGCTTGGTGGAGGCGGCGCAGTCGCGCGCTCAACTCGCGTCCGCCCGGACGGATCACCCCCGCCTCGGTCAGCGCCTCGCGCCGGCCGTTGACGTCAACGATGCCGTAGCCGCTGGCGGTGAGACCCGGATCTATCCCCAGCACGCGCACGATTCGATACTCGCTTGCCCACGGCCGCCTTCGCAGGCCCGCATCAGGCCTGACGGCAACCGCATTATAGCAGCACCCTCGGGGAGCGTAAAGCGCGCTGCCAGGGGCGCCCCGACCGGTGGCGGCGAGATAGCCGCGACTTCAGCGAGGTCGCGCCCGTGAGTCGCGCCCTATGGCACATCTGTGCCGCCCTGCACGGCACCGCGATATTCGGCCACTCGGCGGTCAACGATCTCGGCGAATCGCCGCACCGCCTCCACCGGCGGCAGCTCGCGCCGGCGCTTGTCGTAGGGCTCCATCGGATACCCCTGGGCGGCGATATAGAGCTTGCCCGCGATCGCCCCGTGGATGCCAAGCGCTTCCAGCTCCTGCAGGGTGGCGTTCACCTGTCCCTGCGCGACGTGGGCGCGGTCGAGCCGCCCCGCCCGATAGTGATGCTCAACCGCGTAGATCATCTCCGGATGGGTATTACAGCCGCCGCCGATGACGCCGACCGCGCCGCGGGTCAGCGCGTTAAGGTAGAAGTGCTCCGCCCCCGCGATCATCGCGAAACCGGTGCCCGCGACGACCCGCGCGATGGGATCGAAGACGCCGTGATCGGTGGTCGAGAGCTTCATGCCGCCGATGCGGGGGAGCGTCAGCAGGCGCCGCATGAGGGACGGGGTCATGCAGTACTCCGGCGGCGTCGTCTGCGGTTGATAGGCGATGATGGGGATGCTCACCGCGTCGTTGACCGCGCGGTAGTAGGCGAAGATGGTGTCCTCCAGCGGTGTCCCCGGTGTGGGCGCCAGCGCGGAGGGCAAGACCAGCACCACCGCGTCCGCGCCGCGCTCCTGCGCGTGCTGCGACAGGGCCACGGCTTGCGCGGTGTAGCGCGCGGGGTCGGGCCGATGCTCCGGGTCGCCGTCGAACTCGCCGACGCACCCCGCCAGCACGCCGATCTTCCCGCCCGCCTCCGCCAACACGACAGCGAACAGCGAGCGGGCCTCGTCCATGGTGAAGGCGTACATATCTCCCACCCCCGAGCGGACGAACACGGAGCGGACGCACTTGCGGCTCTGCAGCCAGCGCACGAAGCTGCGTGCGCCGTCGAGGTCGAGGCGGCCGTCGGCGTGCCGCGGCGTGAACATGGGGGCGATAACCCCGGTCAGAAACGTAGGGGCCGCCGGCTGGGAATGGGAGTGCAATACCGCCTCCTCTCGGGGGGAGTCCGCTGCAACAGACGCCGCGGGGTGGTGCCACCCGCCGTCACTGCTTCTGCATTTCGGCGGTCACGCCCGACGCCCCTGCAGCGGCTTGCAGGCCGGCTTGACGCCCGAGACCGGGAAGCACGGAATGACGCGCGACCGGCCTCGCTGAAGAAGATCAGCCGCTTCGACCGCAGATACCGCTGCGTGCGGTGGAGCTGTAGGCCCCACCGCGGCCACCGCCTGACAGGCCGCGGGTCCGCTACCGCCCCCGCAGCCTGGTAATCTGCTCAGCGATCTTGGCGCGATAGTCCATGAACAGATTGAAATCTACCTCGTAATCGCGAGTCCACCGGGTGATTTCATCGATGTATTTCAGGCTATATCCGACGATGGCCTCCACGGCTTCGTCACTCAGGGCCTGGGCCGCGTCAGCCTCGGCAGTACGGCCGGAGGCGCGTGCCTTCTCGATTTCCTCGCGCAGGACGTACAGCGCCCGCCAGTCCTCGACCCCGTCGCGCACGGCCTCCCACCGCCGCGACGTGACGACATCCTTGTCAGTCTGGTACACCGCTCCGTAGCCCTCGCTGTCCAGCGCCCACCACATATCGAGGTCCTTATAGACCCAGAACCCGGACCCCGTCGCCCCGAAGCGCCACGCAAGCCACGGGCGTATTCGGTAATGACCCAGGGGCAGCAGGTCTTTCGCCGGTCCGGCGGCTTCATAGAACCAAAACGTCTTTGCGTTCTCCCGGAACCATTTCACCAGCTCCCGGTCATGTTGCAGGACGTCAACCTGCGGCTGCCAGATGTCAATGAGGTCTTTGAACTCCTCTATATACTCAATGCGCACCAGGTTCGCCGGATCAGCATAGTTGCGCACGCGCGGGTCGGCCCGCTTGGTCAGCGTGCAGAACCGCCGCAATGGCGGAATGTTGGTGAAGCCCGTGAGCCACGGCTCGTCGATAGGATAGAACCCCCACCGGTCGTAGCCGATGCCCATTGACTGCAGATGCTTCACCATCTCCCCGATCGCGGTCTTGACGCCGTTGAAGTAGAGCTCGCTCTCGGCGGGCGCATTGATGCCCTTGGGGAAGATGGGGGTCGGATACGATCCCCACAGGAACTGCCAGTGCTTGGGAACGCGCGCCATCTGCCGGTCGAACCTCGTCCAGTCAACCTCGCCGGCGAGGTTCCCTCGCTCATCAAGCGGCACCCGCGGCAGTGACGAGCCGTAAATCACCGACATCCCGTGGTCAATCATGTTCTGCAAGGCCTGGTCCGAGGCCGCGTCCAGGCTCGCCCAGTTCATCAACTGGTACTTGTCCGTGGGCAGACTCACCGGCCACACCTGGATCTCGATGGGCACCTCGCGGAAGGTCAGATCATCCTTCTCCGCCATTGTCCCCAGGTACAGCGTGAGCCGGTGGGCGCCCGGCTCCAGCCCGTAGGTCTTCACCGTCAGCCACAGTTGGGCGACCTCACGCGGGGCCAGCTCGATCACTCCCGAGCGGTCGAGCTCCGGCAGCACGTCATACACTATATCGCTAAATGCGCCGGCCACCGGCAAGAGGCGGTGCAAGGTCGCCTGTTTGGCCAGCTCCGGTGATTGGTTGGGCGTCGAGCCGCCTGCGCGCGCGGGTCGTTGAAAGG
>Ga0307379_10001126_pt1 | contig 42829 bp, 28 predicted proteins | sample UN2MG_FD_202237 | JGI IMG/M metagenome (GOLD analysis project Ga0307379, IMG submission 202237) | Soil microbial communities from Risofladan, Vaasa, Finland - UN-2 | ecosystem: Environmental > Terrestrial > Soil > Coastal area > Acid sulfate soil | place: Finland: Risofladan, Vaasa | collected...
TCTCCTCGGCAATGAAGTCCGCACTGATCTCCATGACGCACAGGGCGTCGGCAGGCACCAGGGCCGCCAGCGGCCCGAAGTCCACCTCGCCCAGGCCCGGCGGGTAGTGGTCGCGGGTGCGCTCGCGCACGTCGTGCACGTGGATGCCGAGGGTGCGCCGCCCGTGGCGGCGGAGCCAGTCATACTGATTCGCCAGGCCCAGGAAGTCCTGGACGACCGCGTGCCCCACGTCGTGCCAGTAGCCCACCCGCGGGTTGGGGAAGCGGTCGAGGAGCACGCCCAGCTCGTCGAGGCTGGGCAGCTCGTGCCAGCCGAGGCGGCACTCGATGCCGAGGCGGACGCCCGACGAGCGGTCGAGCAGCTCCGCCAGGCTGCGGCAGGCGGCGTCGAGTTGGGCGCCCGCGTGCGCGGCCCGCTCAGCGAGGATGCCCTCGCGCGAGACGCCGAGCTGAACGGCAGCCGCCGCGCCCTCGCGGACGAGGCGGTAGAGGGCGGATTGCTTCTCCCAGCTCTCCGCCACCGGCGTAGCGCCCAGGTGGAGGACGACGGCCGAGGCGCCCAGCGCCTTGGCGTTCGCAATGGAGTCCAGCGTCGCCTCGACCCCCTGCCGCCGCTGTTCCTCGTCGGCCGAGGCCAACCAGTCCCCGCGGCGGTTCGAGGGCTCCAGCTTGCGCTCCGTGCAGATGTTGTGGACGCTGACGACCTTGAGCGAGGTCGCCTTGAGGGCCTTCCGGGCCTCTTTCATGCGGAACGGCACGACGCCTGTGACGCCGATCTCGACGGCCTCGAAGCCCATCCGTGCGATCGCCTCCAGGGTCGGGGCCAGCCGCGGCTTGCTCCGCGAATACCAGGCAGTAGACAGTGCGATCACGCCCAAGCCTTTCTGAGTCACGCGTCACGAGTCACGCGTCATGAATAGCCTCACCACTTCCTCCGCAGCGCTCGCCAACAACTCAGGGGCCCGCCCGATGGCTTCCTGAAGCGTCATTGGCGGGTCGAGAATGCTGAAGCAGGCCGTGATGCCTTCGTCATGCACCGCCTCGAAGCCCTGGCCCAGCGAGCCCACGATGGCGACGGCGGGAATGCCCAGCCGCCGGGCCAGCCGCGACACGCCCACGGGAACCTTCCCGTAGGCCGTCTGCTCGTCCATCTGCCCCTCCCCCACGAGCACCAGGTCGGCGCCCGCGAGCTTCTCCTGGAGACGGACGGCCTGTATGACCAGCTCGACGCCGGGCCGCAGCCTGGCGTGCAGGAATGCCATCAGCCCGGCCCCGAGCCCCCCGGCGGCGCCGGCCCCTGGCACGTCGCACACGTCCACGCCGAGGTCGCGGCGGACGACGGCGGCCAGGTGAGCGAGGTTGGCATCGAGCTGCTTCACCATAGCGGGTGTGGCGCCCTTCTGCGGTCCATAGACGGCTGCCGCGCCCCGAGGCCCCGCGAGCGGATTCGTCACGTCGCAGGCCACATCGCAGGCGACGCCCGCCAGCCGTGGGACGATGCCCGACACGTCAATCCTCGCCAGGCGAGCCAATTCGCCGCCGCCCCAGCCGATGGGTTTCCCTGCGGCGTCGAGCAGCCGGGCCCCCAGGGCCTGAGCCATTCCTGCCCCGCCGTCCACCGTCGCGCTGCCGCCGATGCCGAGGATGAGTCGCTCGGCCCCGAGGCCCAGGGCCGCGGCGATCAACTCCCCCGTGCCCCAGGTGGTGGTCTTCGTCGGGTCGCGGCGCTCGAGCGGCACGAGCGGCAGCCCGGAAGCGGCCGCCATCTCGATGACGCCGGCCGTGCCGTCGCCCAGGAGGCCAAACTCCGCTTCGACCGGCTCGCCCAGCGGCCCCGTCACCCGCGCCTGCCGCAGCCGGCCGCCCGTCGCGGCGACCAGGGCGCGCACCGTGCCCTCCCCTCCGTCGGCCATCGGCACGCACACGACCTCCGCTCCTGGCGCGGCGACGCGCACGCCCCGCGCCATCGCCTCGGCCACGGCCTCTGCCGCGAGGCACTCCTTGAACGAATCAGGAGCGATGACGATCTTCAAGGAAGGTCCCAAGGGTCAGAGGATGCCCGCAGCCACCGCTTCGGCGATGGTGGCGCGGTTGAGGTCGAACACACAGTCGGCCGCCACGCCCGGCGGCGGGGCGAAGGGGTACACCAGCGTGAGCAGGAGCTGGTGCCAGGTGTTCACCGCCTCCGAGCGCTCGAACCGCCCGAGCTGCTTTCCGTCCTGAGCGGTCACCGTCGTCACCAGCGTCCATTCCTGCCGCTCCCAGGCGGGGATGAGCCCAAACGTGAGGGCGTGGGCCACGCGAAGGCCAAGCGGGGACGCCGCGTGCTTCCCGGTGAGACGCACGTCCACGCTCAGGTCGGCCAGCTCGGGCGCGGAGCGCACGTGGGTGAAGCGCTCCGCCCGGCGGTACGCCCAGTGCGTCGCGTTCCGATAGAGGATTCCTCTGTGGGGAGCCAAAGGGACCTCCCGCCCGTCCTCCCGTGTCGCCGCGTGGAAGGCGATGCCGAGCGATCTCAGCCGGGCCGCGTCCTCGGGCAGGCCGGGGGGCCAGCCGCTCGCCACCCGCTCCAGACGGTGTGCTCGGAACGACGCGCTGCATCCGCTCAGGAGGCCGAGCAGCGCCAGAAGCCCGAGCCCAGGCACCGTTCTGTTCATTGCGTCTCGCTAGCTGGCCCGCCCAATCGGGATGGGGATCCACAGGAGCTGGAGGTACCGCGTGTGGTTCACGCGGCCCCAGCCGACCAGGCCGAGCAGGAGGATCGAGCCGTCGCGCACGAGGTACTTGAGCTTCGCGGGGTCCACCTTCGGGCTGGCCAGGGCGTGGACCCCCGGCACCTCATTCTCGTCGAGCGGCGCCACCTCGCGATACCGCGTCCAGCCCAGGCCGAGGCCGATCACCTCCTCGGCGCGCCGCGCCGCCACGCGCTCGCGCGTCGCCACGTCGTAGGCCTCCGTCCGGTCCGTGGACGCCAGCAGAGCGCTCCACTGCCTTTGCGCCGCATAGAACGTCCTGCCCTGCGGCTTCTGGGGGTCGAAGTAGAGCCAATGGCCCTGGTGCCACCCGGGCACGAAGGCCGCCCACGGGTTCCGGCGGCCCTTCACCACGAGCCCGGGAGCGGGGGTGAACGGCACGTCGATGAGGTAGAACAGCTTGATCGAGAGGGCCGCCGCATCGCCGGGGAGCGAGTAGCGTCCCGCGAAGCCGGCGTGCTTGACCTGCTTGAGGTCGGCCACCAGCTCGGCCAGTTCCTCGGCGCTCGGCGCGGGCCACGGCGCGAGGCCCAGCCAGTCGCCGAGCTCCTCCTTCGCCATCGGGCCGCCGCCGTCGCAGAAGATGAACATCGTGCAGCCGGTTTGGGCAAGAGCCATGACTGCGACCGCCAGGAGGGCAAGACGATTGCGGATTGCCGACTGCTCCTTGCTAGGATGCATGGGTCTCAACACGGTTTCTCCTCGTGTGGAGGCGCAATGGCGGCGCCGATGCATACCACATCCTTGATCCCTCGGATGTAACCGCACATGGTTCGGTCGAGGGACTCCTCCGTGTCGCCGATCTCGACGTTCTCGAACAGATGCCATTCTTCCGTGTGTTCGGCGGACTGACCAGACTCGAGCCTGCGCATGGGGCCGAGGGACTCCAGCTCGATGAAGGAGCCTGCGGTGTAGCTCTCGCAGTTGCAGCCGCAGTCGGGATAGGTCTGGCCGTCCTTGTAGGGGAACTGCTTGACGAAGAGTGTGCCCTGTCGGAGGTAGGCGGCCCAGCCCTGCTTGTCGGCCACGCCGATCTTCTGCGGCTCGGCGAGCGAGTCGTCGGTCCGCAGCCGCAGGTACTTCGGGCCGAGGGTGAACCGCGGGTCGCTCAGGTCGGTGTAGCGCCACAGCACCATCGGGCGAGCGGGGAGCAGACAGTCGTCGTGGGAGCGGAACGGCTCCTGCGGAATGATGACCGTGCCGCCGCCGTTCATGATCGTAAGCGCCCAGGGGGCGACCTCGATGCCCCAGGCCCCCTTGTTGGTGATGCGGTGAAGCACGGTGACGCCGGCGCCCGCGGGGTCGAGCGTCACCGTCATCTCCTTCTGGATGCCGGTGGGCGCTTCGACGGGCTGGACGAGCCGCACCGCAAAGTCGCTGAGCTTCTCGCACCGCACGGGGCCACTGTCGGGCACATAGCTCCGAGGGATCGCCTCGGGAGCGGTCCAGAGGCGATGGCCGCCGATGGGCCGCCAGTCGCCCAGCTCCGTGGCCACCTTGGCGCCGGGCGGGCAGAGTCCCAGGATGTTCTCCGCGCCGCGGAAGCCGTAGTGCAGGATTCGCGGCCCGATGTCGGTCGTCACCACGACCTCCACCGTGTCGTTCGTCAGCTCGCGGCAGTTCGGCAGCTCCAGAAAAGCCGCTTCTCGGACCATGGTCTTCCCCCAGCATGGCAAAGGGTACCCGGCAAGGCATCCGGCGACCGGCCGGCGACCCACGGGCCGCCCGTCAAGGCGTCGGCATCGGCATGGGCATGGGCATCGTTGTGCCCGTCGCGGCGCCGCGGCGCTCGCGGATCACGGTGCCGATGTATGTCGTCTTGTAGTCGCACACGAGCGGGGGCAGGATGGCCTTGTACTCGGTGTAGGCCGCGATGTCCTTGATGCCGGTGAAGTTGCCCTGGGTCGTCATCTGCGCCTGCTCCCAGAGGAGGCCCTGGCCGTCCTTGCCGGCCGCGTAGAGGCCCAGGATGCACGTGCCTTCCCCGGTGGCCCGCACCACGCCTACGATCTCGTAGTTCGACGTCTGGTAGTTCGCCGTGGTGGTGGCGTGAATGTTCGGCTTCGCGCCCCACGCCAGGTATTCCGGGTACCCGCCGCAGCCGGTGAGCGCGACCATGGCCCCGATCGCCAGAACACACAACACAACGCGCCCCATTCTCATCGCAGCACGCTCCTCTCAACGAAGGTGTGGACCCACGCGGCGCCCGGCGCCGCACCACCCGCACCAGACCGCACCGAGCTCTCGACCCTCCAGTCGCACCTCCTTTCGGCAAGCAATAGCTCCTCCTCCCCGTGTGTTGGTATTCTAGTAGCCGGTGCGGGCCGCGTCAACCGCTTTCTGAGGCGCTCGCGTGCGGAGTTGACACGCGTTGCTCCTTGGAGGTACAATCCCGCCACGCGGCTGACGAAGGAGGACGCGCGTGAGCAGGTTCCTGAGGCGGGTGTTCGGCAAGCACGCCAATGCGCTCGGCTTCTGGGCGGTGGCGGTGTTGATCGCCCTCGCCCTGACGCTCGCGGTGGCACTCGTGCGCGGCCGGCTCGGCTAGCCCCTTCCCTTCGGCTCCCCCTCCGTACGATCGAGGCGTCCTGTGCCCGCAGGCTGTCGCGCGACTGCTCGGCGCCGCGCGCGGCGCCGCAGCCGCCGGAAGGCCGTATGCGGCCAGAGCCATCCGAGCACCCGAAGGATCCTGTCGCGCCGCGCCTCGGCCGGCGTGAGCGGGTCGGCGCAGTACCGGGCCTTCAGCTTCTGGAGGCCCAGGCGGTCGGCGTGGGCGAAGAAGGGGGTGAGCAGCCTCCGGGCAACCCAGCCCCCGCCCAGGCGCAGCGAGGTCGCAAAGTCCACGAGGAACGGCCCGCCGTCGGGCGGCAGGAGGACGTTCTTGCTCTGGTGCGCGTCCAGGTGCACGACCCCGCGCTCGTGGAGCGATGCCTGGAGCGCGGCGAGACGGTCGAACACCGCCGCCGGCAGGCTCCTGCGGCGATGGGCCTTCAGGCTCGTGGCCTCGATGTAGTCCACCGCGAAGGCCAGGGCGTCGAGGCGCCCGCGAAACGTCGGCACCCCCTCCACCCCTGCCAGGCGCGAGTAGACGCGCGCCTCGTTCGCCACGATCCAGCGGCCGTAGACGTGGCGGAGCGGCCAGGCGTTTTCCGCGAAGTCTTTCACGATGAGGCGTCGGCCCGCCCACACGACCAGCAGGATGGCAGGCTTGGCGCCGGTGGCGTGGCGCAGCACGCGCTCGGTGCAGGACGCGAGGTCCTCGCGGCTCAGGGGGCGGTTCTCAGCAGGGGCGGCAGCCATGCTCAGCATTATACCCCCGGCGCTATCCCTGTCAAGAGGCCAGCTCCCCCCTCCCGACCCCGCCGTGACGAGGCGGGGTTTGACACATGCCAGCGTCCTCTGCTATCATCCGGGCCGACGCGGGCAACCGCTCGCGGTGTCCTTTTGCGATGGAGCTTGCCGTGAAGCACGTGATCGTGGTCCCAGACGGGATGGCGGACCGCCCCGTGGCGCGGCTGGGGGACCGCACGCCGATGGAGGCGGCGGCCAAGCCGAACATGGACAAGGTGGCGCTCGCCGGCCGCCTCGGCCTCGTGTGCCATACCCCTGCGTCGCTGCCCCCGGGCAGCGACGTGGCGATGCTGTCGGTGCTGGGCTACGACCCGACCGAATGCTACACCGGCCGCGCCCCGCTCGAGGCGGCCAGCATGGGGATCGATATCGGCCCCCGCGAAATCGCGTTCCGCTGCAACCTGGTGACGGTGGACGCCGACACGCTGGTGGACCACAGCGCGGGCCACATCTCCACCCGCGAGGCGGCCGTGCTGGTTGACCTCCTGAGCAGGGAACTCGGCGACGAGACGATTCGCTTCTACCCCGGCGTCGGCTACCGCCACCTGCTGGTGTATCGCGGCCCGGAGCGGATCGCCGCCGAGTGCACGCCGCCGCACGACATGCTCGACCAGCCCATCGGGCCCCACCTGCCCCGCGGCCAGGGAGCCGAGATCCTCATCCAGCTCATGCAGCGGTCGCGCGGCCTCCTGGCGCCGCACGAGATCAACGACGTGCGGATTGATCTGGGCGAGAACCCGGCCAACATGATCTGGCTGTGGGGTGGCGGCATGCGGCCCCAGCTTGCCCCGTTCGCCGAGCGCTACGGCACGCGGGGAGCCGTCGTGGCCGCCGTGGACCTGGTTCGCGGCATTGCCGCCTCGGTGGGCCTCGACGTCATCCGCGTGGAGGGCGCGACCGGCTATATCCAGACCAACTACGCCGGCAAGGGCCAGGCTGCCATCGAGGCCCTGGACCGCTACGACTTCGTGTTCGTCCACATCGAGGCCCCCGATGAGGCGGGCCACCAGGGCAACGTCCAGGCGAAGGTGGACGCCATCGAGGCCATAGACAAGCACATCGTGGGGCCGCTGCTCGACGCCCTGGAGGCCCGTGGCGCCTACCGCCTCCTGGTCATGCCCGACCATCCCACCCCGCTCGAGATCCGCACCCACGTCGGGGACCCCGTGCCGTTCGCCTACTGCGGAAGCGATGTGCGAGAGCCAAGCGGCCTGCGCTTCACCGAGGCCAATGCCGCAGCCACGGGCCTGCGGGTAGACCCAGGGCATCGGCTCCTGGGCCTGTTCCTCAAGTCCATGGAACACAAGGTGTTGTAAACGCTCGAATTCCTGTTGACAAGTCAGTGCCACAGGGATAGAATGCCAATAGAGGGGTGTCGGGAGGGGGTGTGGCGTGAGGGGGCTGTTCGAGCGAGGAGCTAGCCATGCGCCGTCGAAACCATGGCGTAACCATCACGGAGCTGCTGACGGTCATCTCGGTGATCACGATCCTCACCTCCTTCGTGGGGCCCGTCGTCCTCACCGTCAAGCATGCCGCCACCGCCCGCACGTGCTCCAACAACCTGCGGCAGTGCTACATCACCCTGCAGCTCGCTGCCAACGCCACCTACGGCAAGTTCCTCCCCTGCTTCGAGCTCAACACCGCCGCCAACCCGCTCGACGACTGCAGCGTCAAGGAAGGCTCCTGGTGGTACCGCAAGCTCTTCAGCAAGCTCTACCCCACCAAGAACATCAATGCGGCCAGCCCGACGCCCGCAAGCCCGGACCCCGGTCGGACGTACATCCTGCCGGAGTACCTCGTGCTGCGCTGCCCCAGCAGCCTGGACCCCTACGACCAGAACCGCGTGCACACGAAGCGGGTGGGCTATGACTGGTACGTGAGAGTGAGTGGCACCGACAAGGACCGTGTGTTCGACGACAACTACGGCTACAACAACTTCGGCTTCAAGTACGCCTCGACCACGGACGGCTCGACGTTCACAACCAGGGACATCACGGCCGCTATTCCGGACCCCGCCACCAACGCCACGGCCATGAAGTGGGGCGTCGTCGGCAACAGCTCCTACTACCGGTCGAGCGGCGGCTGGGGGGCGATCGGCGGCAGGCCAAAACACCTCTGCAACACGTCCACAGGCAAGTGCGCTTGCGGGGCGGACTGGCCCTGCAAGTACACCCGCCTCGGCGAGTTCGCGGTCGTGCCCGAGGCCGCGCGCACGATGCTGATGATGGACTACGTGAAGGCGGATGTCGCCCCCGACGTGAAGAACGACTTCCTCCGCGGCTATCGCTTCCGCCACGCCGGCAGGGGCAACATCCTGTTCGTGGATGGCCACCTGGACCTGTGCTCGAAGCCGGACTTCACGAGAGATTGGGGGGAGCCGGACCACGGCACAAGCTTCGCCAAGGACCTTGCGACGGGGCGAGCACGCATCCACTGGGCCGTCCTGCGACCCTAGCCCGCTCGCCGCGGCTCCCCGGTTCGCACGCGTCACCCTGGGCGGCGCCCCTCGCACGGGCGCCGAGCCGTTTCCCGGCAACCTGATCCTCTCCGATTGGCGCCATGATTCGCCCCTTCCGGCCCACCGACCGCGACGCACTTGTCGAGATCACCGCCAAGGCGTTCGACGGCGTCTCCGTTGACCAGAACCTCGAGGCCCGCTACGGGCTCATCCACGGCGTCCGATGGCAGGAGCGCAAGGCCAGCCACATTGATGCCGACATCATGGTGAATCCCGGGGGCATCCTCGTGTGGGAGGACAACGGACGCGTCGCAGGCTTCGTGACCTCGCGCTTCGACCGGCGCACGCGCATTGGCTCGATCCCGAACCTGGCCGTCCACCCCGACCATCAAGGCAAGGGGATCGGGAAGCAGCTCCTGGAGGCCGGCATTGCCCACCTGCGGTCGCTCGGCATGAAGTTCGTCCGCATCGAGACCCTCGAGCAGAACCCCCGTTGCGTGACCCTTTACCCCCGGATGGGCTTCTGCGAGATTGCCAGACAGATTCACTACGTTCTCCCCCTCCAGGAGGAGGGCGGGGGCGAGCCATAGCCGCGCTTCGCACTCGCATTCGGACCCCTGTCCTGCTATAATCCGCGTGAGGCGCGTCGCGTCGCGCGAAACTGCGAGTCACGGAGCGCACCCGTGGGCGAGCAAGTCCCCCGCCAAGTCAGGCAGGACCTCGTGGACGCCGAGTACGGCTCGGGCCACGCGGGCATGGGGCCCTCGTCCGGGCAGATCGCGTTCGACCTCCTGTTCGGCGTCGTGGCGCCGATCGTGCTGCTGCTCGCCGACCCCGCGCTGTTTGTGGCCGACGTGGCGGACCGAGCGGCCCTGCCTCCCTACCTGGCCAGGCCCACGTACGTCGCTATCGGGGGCCTGGTGCTGGCGCTTGTGGTGTGGGGAATCACGGGCCTGCGGGTGCCCGTGCTGGGCATGCTGCTGGCGGGCCCGTTCGCCGCGGGGGCGGCGGTTTCGGCGGCGTTGGGGCTCGCGCTGCTGTGGTTCGCGCTGGGACACTCCGACCTGCTGAGCGGCTGGCTGGCCTTCACCCCCTGGTTCACGGCGTTCGTGTTCCTGCGCCACTGCGCGCTGGCGTGCCGGGCCGGCGCGCGCCGGTCGGTCGGGCTCACCGTCCTGGCCACCACGCTCACCTCCGTGGGCATCGTCGTCACACTGTACACGATCGGCGTGGGGCGGGAGCGCCGCGCCCGCTTGCTCGAGAGCCAGCTTCTGAGCGACAGCGCGGGCGACTTCGAGTACGCCTGCGCCCAGATCCAGCACGCCTGGCAGGTGGACATGGACAGGGTGGCCGAAAGCTACGCGGCCTTGAAGGAGGACGACCCGCGACGCCAGCGCCTGGCAGGCGCCCACCTGCGGATCACGGGGGTGCCGATCGAGACGGCGGTCGAGCGCCTGTTCCCGCGGTACGCCGCGAGCGTCGCAGACAAGGCCGCCCCGGCGAAGGAGGACCCGAACGCCCGGTGGGTGAACCTGCTGTTCAGCACGGACCACGACGAGCACCAGACGGCGGCCGACGAGCTGGTGACCCTCGACCCCGACCCCAAGATGCTCGAGGCGATTGTGCTGCGATACGCCCAATTGCCCGAGGGGGATGCGCGTCGCGCGTGGATTCGCAGTGCCTACACGGGGCTCAACTCGGACGGCGAGACGATCGAGGCAGCGCTGAAACGCCTCGGGAGCAAAGCCGCCCCCAGCCGCAAGGGGCGGCCCCCTGCCAAGGCCACCGAGGCTCCCGACGCCCCTCCGCCCCCGCCGCGGCCGGCGCCCAAGACCGCTCACGAGACGCCGTAGAACGCCATGTACACGTAGCGGACGACGAACAGGGCGGCGAACGCCAGCAGCCACGGGCTCACCTGGCGCCCTCGGCCCGTCAACAGCTTGAGAAACGCGTAGGCGATGAACCCGAAGGCGATCCCCTCGGTGATGTTTCCGGTCAAGGGCATCATCAGCATCGCCAGGAAGGCAGGCAGAGCCTCCGTCCAGTCGCTCCAGGGAATGTGGGCGACGGCGGACATGATCAGGCAGCCGATCAGAATCAGAGTCGGCGCTGTCACCGGGCTGAGCACCTTGAGCCGCCGCACCACGAGCGTGGCGCCCGCCGGGCCCTGGGCTTCGGTCTCGTGCTGGACCGTTTTCCCGGCCAGCTCCTGCTTCGTCTGCCAGCTTGCCTGCACGTGCTTGAGATGCATCTCTTGAGTCGTCGGCACGCCCCCTGCGATCATCTCGACGCAGGGGGAGAAGAACATGGCCCCCAGGAAGAGCGCGGCGGTGACCAGGTTGGCCAGCCCGGTCCTGCCGCCCTCCGACACCCCGGCCGAGCTCTCAATGTAGCTGGTCACGGTCGAGGTGCCCAGCAGCGTGCCTGCCACCGTGCCCGCTGCATCGGAGAACAGCGCCTGCCTGGCCCGCGGCAGCTCGCCGTTGACCATGAACCCCGCCTGCTGCGACACCCCGATCAGCGTCCCGATCGTGTCGAAGAGGTCCAGGAAGAAGAACGTGAAGACCACGCCGAGCAGCCCCATCCGGCACGCCCCCGCCACGTCCAGCGCCAGGAACGTCTCCTTCAGCTCGCCCCACGGGGGGCGACTGACGAGGGTCGCGGCGGGCCGCACGAGTCCCATCGCGATGCCGACGATCGTGGTGGCGAGGAGGCCGATGAGGATCGCCCCGCGCACTCGGAACGCCATCAGCCCTCCCGTGATGGCGAGGCCGATGGCGGCCAGGACCGCCGGCTTGCCCAGCGGGCCGAGCCTCAGCCCCGTGGCGATCGGGTTGTCCGCGTTCTCCGCGATGAAGCCCGCCGTCTGGAACCCCACGAGCGCGATCAGCAGGCCGATCCCCACGGCGATGGCGTACTTCAGCGAGTCGGGCACGGCGCGGATGATGCGCTCGCGGAAGCCGACGAACGACAGGGCGAGGAAGAGCGCGCCCGAGATGAAGTTGGCGCCCAGCGCCGTCTGCCAGTTCGGCACGGCTCCACTGACCACGAGGAGGGTGAAGTAGAAGTTGTGGCCCATCGCCGGGGCCAGCGCGATCGGGTAGTTCGCCAGCAGCCCCATCAGCGCCGTGGCGAAGGCGCTGGACAGACACGTCGCCAGCATCACCGCCTTCAGCGGCATCCCGGCGCTCATCAGCACAATGGGCTGGACCACGATGATGTAGGCCATCGTCATGAAGGTCACGACGCCGGCCCGCACCTCGGTGGCGACCGTGGTGCCTCGCTCATCCAGCTTGAAGAACCGCCTGATCGCCTCCATGACGTCCCCTCGCTTGAGCAGCCTGGGTCTGCACTCTGGAGTCCGTAGTCCGTGATTCGTGATCCGTAACCAGGGAAGAGAAAGAAACCGCGCTGCCCTTCCTTCTGGTTACGGATTACGAATTACGGATTACGAATCACTGCCTCCCGAATCGCGCTCACCTGCCGAAGCAACCCCGCCAGTTCCCTGATGGGCAGCGAGTTCGCCGCATCGCTCTTCGCCCTGGCAGGATTCACGGCGACCTCCACAAATAGCCCGTCAATGCCCGCCGCGGCGGCCGCACGGGCGAGGACGGGCACGAACTCCCGCTGCCCGCCCGAGTGGGTGCCCGCGCCGCCGGGCAGTTGCACGCTGTGCGTGGCGTCGAAGACCACGGGCCAGCCGAGCCGCCGCAGAACCGCCAACGAGCGCATGTCCACGACCAGGTTGTGGTAGCCGAAGGATGTGCCTCGCTCGGTGAGGACGATCTTGCGGCTACCCGCGGCCGCGGCCTTTCCAACGGCATTCCCCATGTCGTCGGGGGCGAGGAACTGGCCCTTCTTGAGGTTCACCACGCGGCCGGTGCGGGCCGCGGCCTGGATGAGATCGGTCTGGCGGCACAGGAAGGCGGGGATCTGGAGCACGTCGGCCACCTCGGCCGCAGGCTCCGCCTGATGCGCCTCGTGGATGTCGGTGAGGATGGGCACGCCGTGCCGGGCCTTCACCTCCGCCAGGATGGCAAGGCCGCGCTCCATCCCAGGCCCGCGATACGATGCGAGCGAACTGCGGTTCGCCTTGTCGAACGAGGCCTTGAACACGAGGGGCATGCCCGCCGCGGCCGCGATCTCCTTCAGCCGCGCGGCCAGCGTGTGGCACTGCCGCGCCGATTCGATCACGCATGGCCCGGCGATCAACAGCAGCGGCCCCCCGCCGCCCACCTCCACCCCCGGCGCGATAGCCACCCGGTGGCATTTCATTCTGGCTTCCAATCGGCAATCGAAAATCGGACCACTACAGGCCGGCCTTCACGATGTCATGCACTCGCAGAATCCCCACGGCCCTCCCCTGGTCGTCCACCACGGGCAGGACCATGATCTGGCTGGGCCGGTCCTCCATCAGGTGCAAGGCGTCAATCGCCATCGTGCCCGCGGCCACGCGGATCGGGTTCTTCGTCATCAGGTCGCCCGCCCGGAGGGCGAGGACGTTGTCGTGCCGCTGGAGCGCGCGGCGGAGATCGCCGTCGGTGATGATGCCGACGAGCTTGCCCTGCGCGTCCACGATGTTCACCGCTCCCAGGGCTTTGCCGGTCATCTCCACCACCACGTCGCGCATCGGCGCGTCGGGGCGGGCCAGCGGCTGGTCGTTGCCGGCGTGCATGAGGTGCTCGACCTTCACGGTCAGGCGCCGCCCCAGCGCGCCGCCCGGGTGCGAGAGAGCGAAGCGCTCGGGCGTGAGCTGCTTGCGCGCGGCGACCACGACGGCCAAGGCGTCGCCCAGCGCCTGGGCGGCGATCGCGCTCGCCGTCGGCGCCAGGTTCAACTGGTCCGCCTCGCGCTCCACGCCGCAGTCGAGAACCAGGTTCGCCGCCTGCGCGATCCTCGACTCCGGGGCGCCCGTGAGCGCGATCACGGCCGGGCCGATGGCCTCGATGGACGGCAGGAGTCGGACGATCTCGTCGCTCTCACCACTGTGGCTGACGAGGATGAGGACGTCCTGGGAGCAGACCATGCCCAGGTCGCCGTGCAGGGCTTCGCCGGCGTGGAGGAAGACGGCGGGGGTGCCGGTGCTGGAGAGGGTGGCGGCGATCTTGCGGGCGGCCATGCCCGACTTGCCCACGCCGCTCACCACGACCTTGCCCGCACAGTCCAGCACCATCTGGACGGCCTGGGCGAACGAGTCGTTCAGGCGGTCCCTGAGCCGCGCGAGCGCGTCAATCTCCGCGTCGAGCACGGCGCGGCCCTGGGCAAGCGCCTGTTCGGGATCCAGCGGGGTGTCCGGCATGGGGCCTCCTTGCAGGCCGATTATAGCCGGCGGTGCCAGCGTGTCAACCGACGGCGCCTATTTCGCGGCACCACCCTTGCGGCGAATCTCGACGCCGGCGAGCTGCTCCTCGAGGGTCACGAGCGACGAGGTGTCCCACTCGCCCTTCCCCGCGGTCTTCAGCGCGCTGTAGAACTCGGTGACGAGGCTGGTGACGGGCAGCGGCACGCCAAGCTGTTTGGCGGCATCCGTGGCGATGACGAGGTCCTTGTACTGGAGCTTGGCCATGAAGCCGGGCTTGAAGTCGCCGTCGAGAAGCCGGGGCGTGCGAACCTCGAGCGCCCAGCAACGGGCGGCGCCGGCGCTCACGGCCTCGAGCATCTTGGCGGGGTCCACGCCCGCCTTGACGCCCAGGGCCATCCCCTCCCCAATCGCCTGCCAGGTGATGGCGCAGATGATCTGGTTGCAGGCCTTGGTGAACTGGCCGGCGCCGCTGGCGCCGACGTGCACGATCTTCTTGCCCATTGCCTCCAGGACGGGCATCGCCCGCTCGAGCGCCTCGGCACCGCCGCCGACCATGATCGAGAGCGTGCCTGCGATGGCGCCCTGCTGCCCGCCGCTCACGGGGGCGTCGAGGAAGGCCACCCCCTTCTCCCCACACGCGGCGGCGATCTCCCGCGCGGCCATCGGCGCAATCGTGCTGTGGTCCACGACGATCAGCCCCGGCTTCGCGCCGCCGAGCAGGCCATCGCCGCCCGTGACCACCTCGCGCACGTCGGGCGTGTCGGGCAGGCACGTGACCACCAGCTCCGTCGCCGCCGCGGCCTCTTTCGGGGAGGCTACGACGACAGCCCCTGCCGCCCGAAGCTGCTCCACGGCGTCCTTCGCGTGGCCGGCCACGATGGTCAGCCTGAACCCCGCCTTCATGAGGTTCCGGGCCATCGGCAGGCCCATGATGCCCAATCCAATGAATCCGACGCTCTTCATGCTTCCTCCTTCTCTCGCGGCTCGGTCATGGCGCGCGGGTCCAGGATGCGGTCGAGTTGCTCCGCGCTCAGCAGGCCCTTCGCCACAATGATGTCGCGCATCGAGCGGCCCGTGGCGAGGGACTCCTTGACGACGTCGGCCGCGGCGCGGTAGCCGATGTAGGGGTTGAGCGCGGTGGCCAGGCCGAGCGTGCGCTCGGCATAGGCGCGGCAGCGCTCGGCGTTCGCCTCGATGCCCTCGACGCATCGGCTGGCGAAGATGCCAATGGCGTTCGTGAGGATCTGGAGCGAATCCAGGAGCTTGTAGGCGATGACGGGCATCATCACGTTCAGCTCGAGCTGCCCCGCCTGGGCCGCCGTGGCAATCGTGAGGTCGTTGCCCAGGACGGCGAAGCAGACCATGTTCATCATCTCGGGGATGCTGGGGTTCACCTTGCCCGGCATGATGGAGGAACCCGGCTGAGCGGAGGGGAGCAGGATTTCGGCCAGCCCCGTCGTCGGCCCCGAGGCGAGGAGGCGCAGGTCGTTGGCGATGCGGATCAGCTCGACCGCCAGCCCACGCAGCGCCCCGGAGAGCTGCACGACCGGCCCCTGGCTCTGCATCGCCTCGAAGCGGTCGGGGGCCGCCCGCAGATCGAGTCCCGTGAGCTGGCGCAGATGCGCCACGATTCGGGCCGCGTATTCGGGATGCGTGTTCAGCCCCGTGCCGGTGGCGCTGCCGCCGATGCCGAGCTCTGCGCAGGCGGCGCCCGCCGCCTCGATGGCATTCGTCGCCTTTGTCACCGCCGCCGCGTACGCGCCGAACTCCTGGCCCAGCCGCACGGGCACGGCGTCCTGGAGGTGTGTCCTTCCGGCCTTGATCACGCCATCGAATGCCTCGGCCCGGGCGCGGAACGCCGTAACGAGGCGGTCGAGCGCGGGCATCAGGCCGCGCAGCATCAGGAGCGCGGCAAGGCGAGTCGCCGTGGGAATCACGTCGTTCGTGGACTGGCCGCAGTTGACGTGGTCGTTGGGGTGGACGACCGAGTAGTCGCCCCGCTGGCCGCCGAGGGCCTCGATGGCGATGTTGGCGAGCACCTCGTTGACGTTCATGTGGAACGACGTGCCCGCGCCGGAGTTATAGACGTCCACGACGAACTGGTCGGCGAACTCCCCGGCGAGCACGCGGTCGGCGGCGGCGGCGATGGCCTCGGCCAGCCGGGCGTCGAGGTCCCCCACGTCGCGATTGGCGAGGGCGGCTGCTTTCTTGATGTAGGCGCAGGCCAGGACGAAGTGCCTCGGGTGCCGCACGCCGCTGATGGGGTAGTTCTCCACCGCTCGCTGGGTCTGCGCGCCGTAGTAGGCGTCGGCCGGCACGCGCACCTCGCCGAGCGAATCCTTCTCGACACGATAGTCGGCCATGGCGGCTCCTTCCCCTACTTCGCCGCGATGTCGTAGCAGTAGAGGTTCTGGTCGTGGCGCAGGTAGAGCCTCTTGCCGCACACGACGGGGTGGCACAGCACCAGGTCGCGGCTCACCTTGGGCAGCTCGAAGCGGCTGATGATCCTGGAGCCCTGTGGGCTGGGCTGGACGAGGAACACCTTCCGCTCCTGGTCCACGCAGTAGAGCAGGCCCTCGGCCCAGGTGAGCGAGACCTTGCCGACCTCGACCGCGGTGTGGGCCTTCTTGCCCGTGAGGAACTCGATGCAGTGGAGGCCCTTGTGGAAGAGGCGGCAGCCGCTGCCGTAGAGATAGCCGTCGAGCAGTGCGATCCCGCCGTGGCAGTTGTCCATCTCCTTGGTGAACCAGACCTCGCGGACGCCGTCGTTGGCGTCGTTGATCTGGAGGAGGCGGCTGCCGGTGTTGTGGCCGGCGCTCACGAGCACGTAGCCGTCCTTGTAGAGCGGGCGGTCCACGTTCTGGCCGTAGGGCGCGGGGTGCCCGTGGCTCCAGAGCAGCTTGCCCGTCTTCACGTCCACGGCGACGACCGACTTGTGCATCAGCGTGATGAGCTGGCGCACGCCCTTGTGCTCGACGAGGATGGGCGAGCAGTAGGCGGCCTGCTCCGCGATCTCGGTGTTGGCCCACAGGAGCGCGCCGGTCGTCTTGTTGAGCGCCACGACGCGGCCTTTGGATCCGCCGGGCACGCAGAGCACTGCCTGGCCGTCCACCAGGAGGTTCTCGGAGAGCGCCCACGTGCCGTACCGGGCGTCGTACTCCTTCTTCAGGTCAACCGCCCACAGTTCCTTGCCCGTCCTGGCCTCGAGGGCGGCCAGACGCCCCGTGGGGCCCATGTGGTAGAGCACGCCGTTGTCATAGGTGGGGGTCGTCCGAGCCCCGGGCTGCGCGCCACGCCAGCTCCTGCCGTTCTCGGCCTTCCACAGCAGCTTGCCATTCAGGTCGAGGGCGAGAACAAACTCCTTGTCGGCGAAGTCGCCGGCCGTGAAGATCATGCCGTCGGCGATGGCGACGCCGGAGTACCCTTTGCCGCACTCGCCGAACTTCCAGAGGAGCGGCGGGCCCTCCGGCGGCCACTCCTTGAGCAGCCCGGTTTCCGTGGACATGTTGTCGCGGCTCGGCCCGTGGAACTGGGGCCACGAGCCGCCGCCGTCGGCCAGCGCCGCGGCAAGGGCGCCCAGGAACATGAGACGGCTGATACAGACCTGCCTTTCCGAAGTGGCCATGAGGTCCTCCGAAGGCCAGTATCTGGGTCGGCTGCCACACGCAACAGGGCTATGGATACCACGTCGTGCGCGGCGTGTCAAGGCGGGGTCGCCAGGCGTCGGAGGAGGGCGAGGTTCACGGGGTCCCACTCCTTCCCCCGCGAATCCGTCTTCGGGGTCTCCAGCAGCTTGGGGACCGCGGCGAAGCGGCGGTCGCGCATCAGGCAACGGAAGGCCTGCCTGCCCAGCTTGCCGCGGCCGATGTGCTCGTGACGGTCCACTCGGCTGCCGAGCTCGCGCTTCGAGTCGTTCACGTGGATGGCCCGAATCCGCTCGACGCCCACGATGCGGTCGAACTCAGCCATCACCGCGTCGTAGCCGCCCGGCGTGCGGAGGTCATAGCCCGCGGCGAAGACGTGGCAGGTGTCGAAGCACACCCCGAGCCTGTCGGGCACGCCGATCGCGTCGCGGAGCCACGCGAGGTGCTCGAAGCGGCAGCCGAGCGACGTCCCCTGCCCCGCCGTCGTCTCCAGGAGCAGACCCGCGGCCAGATCACCCGTTGCGTCGAGCGCCTTGCGCGACAGGTCGGCGATCCGTCGCAGCCCCTTCTCCTCGCCCGCTCCCTGGTGATTGCCTGGATGGAGGACGACCCAGCGGATGCCCAGCGCCGCCGCCCGTTGGAGTTCCACGATCAGCCCGTCAAGGGAGAGTGCGACCACCCGCGCGTCGGCGCTGGCCAGGTTGATCAGGTAGTTCGCGTGGGCCACGACGGGGCCGATGCCCGAGCCGTGCCACGCCTCGCCGAATCGCTCACAATCTCCGTCGCCGAGCGACGCGGCCTGCCATTGCACGTTGTTCCGCGTGAAAAGCTGAAGCGCCGTGCAGCCGAGCTTCTCCCCCCGCTCGATGGCGCGATGCACTCCGCCTTGGATGGACATGTGGGCGCCCAGCAGCGGGCCAATCTGCCCGCCGCCGCGCGAACGCCGGCCATGCGGACCGCCTCGGCTTTGAGAGAGCTTCTCAGCCATTCCAGTGACAGCGCGCCGGCCCCGCGGAGCGCGGGAGCCGACCCTACCAGGCGATCGAGTCGCGCGTCTCCAGGTTGCTGCCGGGGTCGTACAGGTAGCCCGCCCGCGCGAGGGCCGTGACGGTGAAGGTGGCGGTGCCGCGCTTCTTCGTCGCGCGCGAGGCGAAGATGGCCGTTCCCGTCGCGTCGGTCGTGGCCGAGGCCCTCCCGCTGACGATGCCGCTCCACGCCCCCGACACCGCAACGCCCGCTGCCGGCTGGCCCGCGCCGTTCACCACTCTCACCCTCGCCTCGACCACCATTCCCGAGCGCGTGGAGATCAGCCTCAGGTCAATCGCGTGCACGAAGACGACCTGGCTCAGGTCGTCGTAGACCAGGATGGCCACCTGAGCCGCTGCCTTGGCGCCGCGGTTGTCGGTCACGGTCAGCACGGCCGTGTAGGTGCCGCCGGACAGGTACGTGTGCTGGACGGTTGCTCCGCTGCCCGTCGTGCCGTCGCCGAACGCCCACTGGTACGAGACGATCTGGCCGTCGGCATCGGAGGAGGCCGAGCCGTCGAAGGCCACCGTGAGGGGCGCCAGCCCCATCGTCGGCGACGCCGCAGCCGCCGCCTTGGGCGGCTGGTTGATGGGGGTGCCGCTCGAGATCGAATCGCTCGTCTCCACGTTCAGGCTCGGGTCATATGTGTACCCGCGCGCCGAGACGCCCGTGACCGTGAACGTGTAGGTGAACGTGCCCTTGGCCTTCGCCGAGGCCAGCGTCACCGTGCCGTTGGCCCCCGTGGTGCCGGCCACCGTGCTGGTTCGCGGGCCGGTCCACCTGCCGGTCACGGTGACGCCGGACACCGGGGCGTCCAAGGCGTTCACTATGCACACCGTGGCCAGTGCAATCGTGCCGCCCCGCACGGTCTGGAGGGCCATGTCGATGCTCTTCACGTGGAGGACCCTCGATGGGTCGGGCTCCACCACGATCTGCACGGCGTCGGCATCCGTCGCCCCCCTGTCGTCGGTGACGGTGAGGGTGGCCGTGTAGGCGCCTTGAGCGGCGTAGGTGTGAGCCACAGCGGCCCCGGTCGCCGAAGCGCCGTCGCCGAAGCTCCAGCCGTACGACACGACCACGCCGTCGCCATCCGTCGAGCTGCTGCCGTCGAAGGCCACGGCGAGCGGGGCGGGCCCGCGGGTCGGGCTCGCAGCGGCCACCGCGAGGGGCGGGGTGTTGGGCGGGAGGTTCGCCGCCCTGGCAATGGCCGCGGCGGCATCAATTCGCCCGTGGCCGAACACGTCGTCATCGCCCGCCGCGCCCAGGTCCTTGCAGGTCGAGAAGATGATGGATTCGACCTCATCGGCGGCGTAGGACGGGTTGACGGCATAGATCAGCGCAGCCAGCCCGGCCGCGATCGGCGAGGCAAACGAGGTGCCGCTCATGTAGGCGTAGCTCGAGCTGCCCGACGTGCTGTAGACGCTGACGCCCGGGGCGACCACGTCAATGTACGCGCCGAAGTTGGAGAAGCCGGCCTTGGCGTCCGTGTTGTCCGTGGCGCCCACGGCGACGAACGACGCGAAGTCGGGCCAGCCGGGGTCCTGGGCATCGTTGCCCGCGGCGACGAAGAGGAGGCCGCCCTTGCCGCGGAGGTACTGGGCCGCCGAGTCGATCGTCGCGTAGCTGGCCATCAGGTAGCTCAGGTTCACCACCTTGGCCCCCTGGTCGGCCGCGTAGCGGATGGCCTCGGCCGCATCGGAGACATAGGCCATCCCATCGCTCGTGTTGGTGATGCGGATGGGGAGGATCTTCACCCTCCAGGCCACGCCCGCCACGCCGGTCGCGTTGTTCCCCACGGCCCCGATGCAGCCGGCCACGCCCGTGCCGTGGTTGTAGACCGGCTCGGTGTTCGTCGAGCCGTCCACCGTGTTGTAGCCGGGGAGCTGGAGGTTCGCCGCCAGGTCGGGGTGGCTGGACCTCACGCCCGTGTCGCACACGGCCACCAGGACCGACGTGCTGCCCGTCGTCGTGTCCCAGGCTCCGGGGCAGTTGATCGTCGCGTGCTGCCACTGCCTGCTGTAGTAGGGGTCGTTGGGGAGGGCCACAGGCGGCACCAAGCGGTCCGGCTCCGCGAAGGCCACGGCGCCCGTCGCCATCAGCTCGGCGCACACGGCCCGTTCCGTCGCCCTGCCGAGCAGGAAGTGCGCCACGTGGACGTCCAGGCCCCTGAGTGCCCGCACGTGCGCCAGGCCGCGGGCCCTGACCCGCTGGTCCAGCGCCGCCAGTTGGGCGGCGCCGGCGCCCTTCTTGAGCTGGTAGAGGATCCGCCCCTTCGCGCCGGCCCCGTTGCCCTGCCCAGCCGCTGCCACCCCTGCCAGCAGCCCGACGGCCAGGCACAAGCACACGACAACAGCTCTCCGCATCGTCGAAGCCTCCAAGGGGAGTCACCTGTGATGTGGCGTGGGAGCATGCCCGGCAGGCTTCCGGACACGCGACAAGGCGGGCTGCATCCCTGGCACTCCAGTGCCTTCACGCTGATTCTACGCTAGGTCCCGCCACCTGTCAAGCTCGGAGTCCAACATTCTTCGCACGTTTCCCCACCACGGGCGGCGCAGCGGCCTAGGCGCCGCACAATCAAGGAGACAGAATCCCCGCGCGTTCCAGTGTCTTGCTCCCGAAGGGAGGACAGGAGGTAGCCGGCGGCTTCAGCCGCCGGAGCGGGCGCCAGAACCAGAACTGCCCCAAGTCCCGAAGGGACGACAGAAAGGGCCTCCGGACCGCCTGCGATGTGCCTCTGCCGTCCCTTCGGGACTAGGCGTGAGGGTAGCGCCTGATCCGGCGGCTGAAGCCGCCGGCTAGCCACTCTTGTCCCTTCGGGACACGCCGAGAACACCGGAGTTCCCCTCTTGTCCCCTTCATTCTGGGGCAGTGCACTAGGGCTCCTTGCCCCGCCGCCACAGGCGCGCTACAATCGGGGAATCGAGAATCCATCCGCCCACCCGCTGAGTGCTTCGCTTCGCAAGAGGAGCCGACCCGTGAATTGCCCCCGCGATGGCAGCGTTCTCGCCAAAGCTCACGCCCTGGGGCTCGAGCTCGACAAGTGCCACGCCTGCGACGGCATCTGGTGCGACCGCGGTGAACTCGAGCGCCTCCGCGACGCCAGGCTCCCCGACGTCGAGGAGGCCATCGAGCGGAAATACGGCAACCCCAAGCCCATCGCCGGCGAGGTGCGCGGGCACATGCGTTGCCCCCATTGCGGCGACGCACGCCTCCTCTCCCACCGCTACACCTACGTGAGCCCCGTCACCATAGACCGCTGCGAACGCTGCCACGGCATCTGGCTCGACAAGGGGGAGCTCAGTGCCATCATCGGCGAGAAGAAGGCCCTCGACCAGGCCGCCGAGCCGGGCCGCCTCGCCGCCTTCCTCCGCGCCATGGGGCGACTCGTCTCCCCTCAGCAATGAGAGTTGCCCGCCAGCGCGCCTGCCCGTACAATGTGAGTATGGAAGACACGGCCGACAAGTGCATCGTCATCAAGGGCGCGGCGGCGCATAATCTCAAGCGGCTCGACCTGCGCATTCCGCGCGACAAGCTCGTCGTGATCACGGGCTTGAGCGGCTCTGGGAAGAGCTCACTGGCGTTCGACACGATTTTCGCCGAGGGGCAGCGCCGCTACGTCGAAAGCCTGTCGTCCTACGCCCGCCAGTTCCTCGAGCAGATGCAGAAGCCCGAGGTCGAAAGCGTCGAGGGCCTGCCCCCGACCATCTCCATCGAGCAGCGGACCGGCATCTCCAGCCCCCGCTCGACCGTGGCCACGACGACCGAGGTCTACGACTATCTCCGCCTCCTCTACGCCCGCGCGGGCGAGCCGCACTGCCCCCTGTGCGGCCGCCCCATCCGCCAGCAGTCGCCCGAGCAGATCGTCGAGGCCATCCTCGCCCTGCCCAGGGGCATCCGCATCATGGTCCTGGCGCCCATGGTCCGGGGCCGCAAGGGCGAGCACCGCGAGATCCTCGACCGCATCGGCCGCGAGGGACTCGTCCGCGCCCGCGTGGATGGTCAAGCCTATCCGCTGGAGGATACGCCGAAGCTCGACAAGCGAAGGCTCCACACCATCGAGGCCGTCGTGGACCGCCTGGTGGTGGACCCGCACGAACGCTCGCGCCTCCACGACTCCGTCGAGATCGCGCTCGCCTTGGGCGAGGGACTGGTCATCGTCTCCCGGGCCGCGGGCGAGGGCTGGGACGACACGCTCTACAGCCAGCACTATGCCTGCCCGGAGTGCGGCGTGGGCATCGAGGAGCTGGCGCCGCGCCTCTTCTCGTTCAACAGCCCCTACGGCGCCTGCCCCACGTGCAGCGGCCTCGGGACGTGCATGGAGTTCGACCCCGACCTCATCGTGCCCGACCGGTCGCTCAGCCTCGCCCAGGGCGCCATCCACGCCTGGCGGCGCGGCGAGGCGATGGCGTCGTGGTACAATCGCGCCCTGGAGCGCTTCTGCCGCGACTTCGGCGTCGCGACGGCCACGCCGTTCGAGAAGATGCCCGCCGGGACCCGCCGCGTCCTGCTCCACGGATCGGAGGAAGCGACGGGGGCCTCCTTCAAGGGCGTCATCCCCGAGCTTGCCGAACGCTTCCGCAAGACGGAGAGCGATTCCCTGAAGGCGCGGCTGATGGGCTACATGGGCGAGCTGCCCTGCTCGGTGTGCAAGGGGGCGCGCCTGCGGCCCGAAGCACGAGCCGTCACCGTCGGCGGCAAGGCGATCCACGAGCTGGCCGCGCTGCCCATCGTGGACGCCCATCGCTTCCTCACGGGCGTCCGCTTCTCGCCCGAGAAGGCGGCTATCGCCCAGCCCATCCTCAAGGAGGCAGGGAAACGCCTCCAGTTCATGATCGACGTGGGCATCGGCTACCTGACGCTCGACCGCCCGAGCGGCAGCCTCTCGGGCGGCGAGGCCCAGCGCATCCGCCTCGCCACCCAGGTCGGCTCGGGCCTGGTCGGCGTCTGCTACGTCCTCGACGAGCCGACGATCGGCCTCCACCAGCGCGACAACGCCCGCCTCATCGCCACCCTCCGCAACCTCCAGGCGCTCGGCAACACGGTCATCGTCGTCGAGCACGACGAGCAGACCATTCGCAGCGCCGACCACGTCATTGACCTCGGCCCCGGGGCCGGCCTCCACGGCGGCCACGTCGTGGCACAGGGCACGCTCGACGACATTCTGGCCGCACCCGCCTCGCTCACGGGCCAGTACCTCTCGGGCCGGCTGGCCATCCAGACGCCGAAGCAGCGGCGGCGCGTGTCGAAGAGGAAGGCCCTCGTCGTCCGCGGCGCCGCGGCCAACAACCTGAAACGCATTGACGTCGCCATCCCACTCGGCGGCATCGTGTGCGTCACCGGCGTCAGCGGCTCGGGCAAGAGCACGCTCGTCAACGACGTGCTTCACCGCGCCCTGATGCGCCACTTCCACGCCAGCCGCGCCAAGCCCGGCGAGCACCGCACCATCGAGGGCATCGAACGGATTGACAAGGTGATCATCATTGACCAGTCGCCCATCGGCCGCACCCCCCGCTCGAACCCGGCGACCTACACCGGCGTGTTCGACGACATCCGCCGCCTCTTCGCCGCGCTCAAGGACTCCAAGGTCCGGGGCTACCAGCCCGGCCGCTTCAGCTTCAACGTCAAGGGCGGCCGCTGCGAAGCCTGCGAAGGCCAGGGCACCAAGCGCATCGAGATGCACTTCCTCCCCGATTTGTATATCACCTGCGAGGCCTGCCGCGGCCGCCGCTACAACCGCGAGACCCTCGACATCCGCTACCGCGGCAAGTCCATCGCCGACGTCCTCGACATGCAAATCGAGGAGGCCCTCGCCTTCTTCAACGCCTTCCCACGCGTCAAGCGCGTCCTGCAGACCCTCCACGACGTGGGCCTCGACTACATGGCCCTCGGCCAATCGTCCACCACATTGAGCGGCGGCGAGGCCCAGCGTATAAAACTCTCCACGGAGCTGGCCAAGGTCGCCACGGGCAACACCCTCTACATCCTCGACGAGCCGACGACCGGCCTCCACTTCGCCGACATCTCCCGCCTCCTCGACGTCTTGGCCCGCCTGGCCGACCGCGGCAACACCCTCCTCGTCATCGAGCACAACCCCGACGTCATCAAGTGCGCCGACTGGATCATAGACCTCGGCCCCGAGGGCGGCGACGAGGGCGGCCGCATCGTCGCCCAAGGCCCCCCCGAGGCCATCGCCGCCGACCCCGCCTCCTACACTGGCCAGGTCCTTGCCGGCTATCTGAGCCGCTGAACGGCAGGATCGGCCCATCTTGCCTTTGCGTACCAGTGTTGCTCAATGTGGCTCAGACTCGCTCACACGCCATTTGCCCATTCTCGCCATTCCGGCTCAGAGTTGCCCAATGTGGCTCAACATTGTGCACGCGCACGCCCCCCGCACATAGGTGGCGAGTGCTCCCATCTCTTCCATCTCTTCCATCTCTTCCATCTCTTCCATCTCTTCCATCTCTCGCATCTCGCGCGCCTTCACCACCGTGCGGAAGTGACCACAATGGCCGGCAAGGCGCTCAAGATGGCCACCTGCGCGCAACAGGACTTGGCCATCTTGAAACCGCCGGGCTGGCAGGGCGCGTCGAGCCATAAGGGTTGGGTGCGTCGTGACATATGGCGCCACATCCCCCCGCGCCCCCTGCCTCCCACGCCCCGTCAGGATGCTCACCCCCCCTCCGCTCCCATTTCTGGCACTGATGCCCGATCAGCAATGAAGGTATCGGTCACCGAAACATAACGCGGATACACCACAACCCTGCCCGGCCCCTCAACCCCCAACCCCCGATGCCTAACGCCCAACACCTCTTCTTCCCTCCGCCTCACCCCCCAAAGCTAATGCCGAACGGGGCACCCACGGCGTTGAGCGCCGCCAGCACCTCCTCCTCGCTGCGGCCCATCGCGGACAGCAGGACTCGGTAGCTTGCGGCGAACTTGCCCTGGCGCGGATGCTCGTGCCCAGTGCCGGCCTTGAAGCGGAACATGATCTCCAACGCTCGCCGCATGATCGGCTCGGCCTCCGCAAGGCGGTTCGTAGCATGGAGCAACGCTGCCAGGTTGTTCAGGGCGCTTGCGACGCTGGGATGCTCACTGCCAAGGCTTCGCTCCCAAATGGCGAGCGCACGCCGCATGAGCGGCTCGGCCTCCGCAAGACGGTTCGTGGCCTTGAGCAACTGCGCCAGGTTGTTGAGGCGGGTGGCGACGTTGGGGTGGTCTCTCCCGAAGCTCGCCTCGTCAATGGCGAGCGCGCGCCGCTGGAGCGGCTCGGCCTCCGCCAGGCGGTTCGTGGCCTGGAGCAACTGCGCCAGGTTATTGTGGCGGGTGGCGACCTTGGGGTGGTCCTTCCCAAGGCTTGCCTCGTCAATGGCGAGCGCGCGTCGCATGAGCGGCTCCGCCTCCGCGAGACGGTTCGTGTCCTGCATGATCACCGCCAGGTTGTTGAGGCGGGTGGCGACGTTGGGGTGGTCTTTCCCGAAGCTCGCCTCGTCAATGGCCAGTGCGCGGCGCATCAGCGGCTCGGCCTCCGACAGCCGGTTCGTCTCCGCGAGCAACGCCGCCAGGTTGTTGAGGTCAGTGGCCACCTCGGGGTGGTCGTTTCCGAAGCTCGCCTCGTGAATGGCGAGCGCGCGCCGGAGAAGCGGTTCGGCCTCCGCAAGGCGGTTCGTGTCCTGGAACAACTGCGCCAGGTTGTTGAAGGCCGTGGCGACGTTCGGATGGTCCGCCCCGAGGCTCTTCTCGAAAATCGCCACCACGCGCCGCATAAGCGGCTCGGCTTCCGCAAGACGGTTCACGTCCTGGAGCAACTGCGCCAGGTTGCTGAGGCGGATGGCGACGTTGGGGTGGCCTTTCCCGAAGCTCGCCTCGTCAATGGCGAGCGCGCGCCGATAGAGTGGCTCGGCCTCCGCAAGTCGGTTCCCGGCATCGAGCAACTGCGCCAGGTTGTTGAGGCCCCGGGCGACGTTGGGGTGGTCTTTCCCGAGGCTCGCCTCGTCGATAGCCACCGCGCGCCGGAGAAGAGGCTCGGCCTCCGCAGGACGGTTCGTGTCCTTGAGCAACGCCGCCAGGTTGTTAAGGTCTCGGGCCACGTTGGGGTGGTCTTTCCCGAAGCTCGCCTCGTCAATGGCGAGCGCGCGTCGGAAAAGCGGCTCGGCCTCTGCAAGACGGTTCGTCTCCTGGAGCAACACCGCCAGGTTGTTGAGGCGGATGGCGACCTTGGGGTGGTACTTCCCGAAGCTCGCACCGTCCATCGCCAACGCGCGGCGATAGAGCGGCTCGGCGGAAGCGTGGTCCGCGCGCTCGAAATGGAAAACGGCGAGCTCGTTGAGGACGCTCGACGTGGCGGCTGGGTCCCTGGCATCGGCGGCGAGCCAGGCATTCAATGCTTCCCCGTAAGTCTGGGCGGCAGGGATGCGCCCACCCAGCGTGACCCAGTAGCCGTGCAACTCCCACTCCCACCGCCCCTGGTGCATCTGGAGAAAGGTAGGGATGTCGGTCAGCACCTCCTTGAGGCGGTTCCAGTCCTCCAACTCGAAGAGGAGCCAGGGAAGCTCGTCGAGCTTGCGGTCGGTGGGTTGGGCGATGGCGGCGAAGTAGTCGGTGAGGCGCTGGCGGGCGGAGCGGAGGGCGTCCGCCTGATTGAGCCACAGGGCGGCGACGGCGGCGTGAAGATAGGCGTGGCCGAAGTTGAGGAGTCCGCCGCGATTGGCCAGGGCGCTCTCGGCGGCGAGGTGGAAGGGGGTCCAGTGGGCGCGCGGCAGCGGCGTTCCTTTCTCGCCCAGGAGGTCGAGCAGTTCGGCTTCAGAGAGGCCCCGCCGCGAAGCGCCGATGAGGCTGAGGGCTTGGCGCACGAGGTCGCGGCCGGCGGAATAGTCCCCCTGCCAGCGCTCGAGGATGCGGGTGAACAGCTCGCCGGGGTCATTTGCCGCCAGGTAGTAGCCGATGCGCTCGTCGAGCCGGTCGTGCTCGCCGAACTGGCGGAGTTCGTCGAGCGCGGCGCGCAGGAAGAGCGGGTTGGCGCACTGCGGCGCCTCGGCCAGGCGGCGCTTGCGGGCCTCGTTGAGTTCCTTGCGGTAGAGGGCCAGGAAGGCGCCGATGGCGGCGGAGCGCTCGGCGACCGTGAACAGCGGAAGCTCCATGCTCCGCTCGGACGCCAGCCAGGCGCGCCCCTTGAGCGCGTCCAGCGCGCGGCCCGGGAGCGTTGAGAAGATGAAGCGGATGTTCGGCGGCCAATAGTTGGGCAGCCAGCCGAGGTCGGGCGCGGCGTCCTTGTCCTCCAACTGGTTCAGGGCGTCGAGCACGAGGATGACGCGGCCGCGCGCGGCCACGTTGGTGAGCCACGTGGGGAACGCTTCGCGGACCTTGGCAGGCTCGAAGGGGATTTCGTCGGCCAGGCTGAATGCCTTCTTCAGCTCGCCCATGATGCGGCGGAGGATGTGGACCCAGTCGGCGCTGTCGGCCGTGCCCCCGATGAAGTGCAGGAGGACGAGTTCCTGGGGGTGTGCGGCGCGATAGCGCATGGCCCAGTCGGCGAGGAGGGCGGACTTCCCGCAGCCGGATTCGCCGAGGACGACGAAGGGCGCGGGGTCGTCGCCGGCGGCATAGGCGTCGAGCCGCTGCGTGTACGCCGGGCGCGGCACGTAGGCGCGCAGGCGGCTGCGCGCGTAGGCGTCGTGCGCCTGGCACTCGCGCTCGACTGCGTCGGGCACTTGCGCCTCGGGGTAGAGCCGTTCGATGAGCTGCGTGAAGTCGTCGAGCACCAGCGCGCCGAGGGCCTCGGGGCCGGCGTAGTTTTCCCGTGGGGCGTAGGCGAGCTTGCCCTCTGCATGCGCCGTGCGGACGTGTTCCTTGAGGGCCGCGAGCTTGGCAGCCGCTTCGGAGTTCTCGCTGAGGAAGTCGGAGCGCTTTGCCGGCTCAATTCCGTTGACAAAGGCCGGAGCGCGGAAGTAGAAGAAGGCGTGGTCAGCCATCGCGAGGTCGTTGAGCACGCCGTGGAGGATTTCGAGTTCCGTGACCGAGAGCTGCCGATGCTGCTTGAGCCAGGGTTGTTGCTTCTCGATCTCGGGGTCAATCGCCTTCGGCACCCAGCCGTAGCGTTCGCCCAGGAGGCCGATGAAGTAGGGCCGGCAGCCGGCGATTTCGGCCAGACACAGGGGGAGCACCTTGCCCTCGGCGGCCTGCTCGTCGGTGATGCCCCAGCGGAGGTCCACCTCGCCCCACGTGACGCCGCGCGATTCGGCCAGCTTGCGCAATTGCGGGAAGATGAACTTCACCAGGTGGTCCCGCTCCGCCGCCATGTCGCGGAAGGTGGAGGAGACGAAGACCCTGACCTGGCGTTGCTCGACGAGAGAAGGAGCTCCATTCATAGGGGACACCACTCGCCTTTGTAAGCCGCCTTCGCGGCGAAGGTCGGCCTGACGCGCTCAGTGCGAATGGAGGTGGAGTTGCGTGCCGCCCACGCCGCTGAGGAAGAAGGTCCAGCGCTCCTCGAGGTCGCGCCAGCCGCCGATCGGGTTGATCAGGCTCGCGCAGTCGGCGGGCGGGGCGATCTTGAAGTCCATTTCCACGGTAAAGGCGCTCAGGAGGTCGCGGCCGCCCTCGCGGAACAGGGCGTCGGGGCCCGCCCCGTCCGCCACGCGGGCGAGGATGACGAAGACGCTGATCTGCGGCAGGCCGTGGTGCTCGCGATACCAGTTCGGCCCGGGCCGCGGGAAGGCGACGGCGACGATCTGGCCGCCGGCGCCGCTGCGGCGCAGGTGCTCCCGAAACTTCGCCGAGGCCGCGAGGCGGTCGCGCGCGTCCTCCGCGAACTGCGGGTCGAGCCGCGTCCGCAGGATGGGGGCCTGGACGAGGACGAGTGTGGCGCTCTCGAACTTCCCGGGGATGGCGACGGCGGGGGCGGTCGCACGCTCCGCGGCGGGCTGCGCGGCGAGCTGTCCGAGGAAGAAGTCCCACAGCTTCTCCCCAGGGAAGCCCGGGCCGCGGGGCTTGCCGTCGCCCTCCACGAAGTCCTCGCCCGCTGGGCGCGCGATGTTCACCTGGGCGACGCAGCCCTGGCGGATCGTGCGCTTCGCCTTGTCGGCGAAGGCGTCGGCCACGCTCGCACCCGTCGCGAGGGAGCAGCGCATGAGGATGAGGCGGACGCGGTCGGGGCCGGCCGGGTCGGGCGTGGGGCCGCGGCCGCCGGGGCCGCCGCCCTTCTTCATGCCCGGCGTGCCCTTCTCGTCGGGCTTCTCATACGGACCGCAGAAGACGAGCAGCACGTCGCCGCCCGGCTGGTCGAGGAAAGCAATGAACGGCTTGAGGGTCGCGGATTCGCGGATCCGCTTGAGAACCGTCTCGGCAAAGCCAGTGGCCCAGGCGTTGCGATACGGGCCTCGGACGACGACGAGCCGCCCATCCTGCACGAAGGGCACGCCCGCGGCCTGATGGGCGACGACCTGTTGGGCTGCCGCCGCCGCGGCGGGGTCGGCCGGGCCGAGGGGCACCTGGGCCTCCAGGTAGGGGACTTCGCGGATAGCGAGCTTGATGGCCTCGATGGCCCACATCAGGCCGAAGCAGACGATGATGGCGACGGCGAGCGCCAGGAGCACGCGCACGGACGCCGGGAGCCGCAGCTTGGGCATCCTCGCGCCGAGGGGGCGCAGGAGCTTGTCGCCCGGGACGATGAACGACGTGCGCTCGCGGTACCGCCCGTAGGCTTCGCCGAACAGGCGGGTGCAGATCCGCTCCTCGCTCTTCGCCAGGTAGTAGTAGAGGAACATCATGAAGAAGAAGGCGATGAACGTCATCGCCCGCCCCCACGTCAGCAGGATGCCGAGGCCGAAGAAGGTGAGCGAGATGTACTGAGGGTGGCGGACGAAGCGGTAGAGTCCGCCGGTGACGAGGCCCGACTTGCGGAACTTGGCGGTGTAGATTTGCGCGGCGCCGATGCAGAAGAGCAGGAAGCCCACGATCACCAGGATCGGCCCGAGCAGGCCCCCCGTGAGCACGGGGAACACGAAGTGCGTGAGCCAGGCCGTGTGCGGGTTCTGGTTCAGCGTCTGGATGTGCAGCACGGAGCCGTAGAGGAAGCCTGCGAAGGGCAGGAGCATCCAGATCGGCTCGAGAATGACGAAGAAGCTGAGCAGCTTGAGCGCGTACTCACCGATGCGCCCCAGGATGCTCGCCTTCCCTTTCGCTGCCTGGTCCTCGGACATGTCTCGCCTCCTGACACAATGCCCTTGAATTGAGCCTACCCGTGCTCGTGGCCGGGCGTGGCGCCGTGGCCGTGGGTGTGGTAGGCGCCCGAAGCGGGGTGGTGCGGGTGCTTCGCCTCGACGAGGAGCCGGCCGCGAAGCTCGGCCTGGGCCTCCTTGTAGAGCTTGACGAGGCGGCGACGCGACGCCTCGTCGAAGGCTGTGGCCAGGGTGTTCAGGTACTCGATGCCGCCCTCGACGAGACCGAGCATGTGCTCGGCGGCGGGGCCGTCGAAGGCCCGCGTGTCGCCGACCCGCACGTAGACGGGCGAGGTGTGGGCGGCGAGATAGGCGTCGGGGTGCCCCTCCAGCCCGAAGCAGCGGGCGGCGAGCCAGCCGCTGCGCGCGACGCGCACCTTGGCGGCGGCGCGGAGGCGTCGGACGCCCTTCCCTCCCCTCTCCGAGGCGACGACGCGGCCGTCCTCGACGATCTCGATGCCGCCGAGTGGCCAGACGGCCTCCGCCGTGGCCTGGACCTCGAGCGTGCCGCCCGAGGCGTTCATCGTGATGGTGTCGCCGACGCGATGGCCGTCCACCCGCAGGTCAATCAGCGGCCCCGTGCTGCTGAAGGTGCGGCCGGCGCGAACGGCTTCCGCCCAGGCCTCGTAGTCGAGGGGCCGCTGCGGGTCGAGAAGGGCGTAGGTGCGCAGCCAGCCGAGGGCGCAGTAGGCGCCCATCTTGTCGGTGCCGCCGCACACGGCCACGCGGTAGCCGCAGTTGAGGTACCGATACCACTCCTGCGTCGGGAAGTCGCTGCCGCGCAGGCCGCGAATCTCGAGGGCGTCCACCAGGCCCTTCAGGATCGGCACGGGGTCCTCCGTGTGGCCGCAGTAGGGATAGTGGGGGCGGATGACGACGCCGCCCTTCCGCTTGTTCTCGCGCGCCCACTCGGCGAGGGCCATGAAATCGGGGTCGCCCACGTAGGACTCGCTCGGCCCGCCGCAGCACATGGGGTAGACGGGCAGGCCCTGGGTGCCGAGCATGGACATGTGGCCGAGCATGTGATTGCGGTTCTCGGTGCCGACGTAGACGATCGTGTCGTCCTCGACCACGCCCGGCTTGCCCGTGATGTCGCCCGCGTTGGTGAACAGGCGCCCCCACTGGGAGGCGAGCAGGTTCACGACGTTCACGCCCTCGCCCTGGGCCTGGAGCCAGGCGGTGTGGGGGCTGATGAAGTGCACGTGGGTGTCGGCAGTGACCCAGCCGCCCCGACGCCAGTCGGCGCCGCGCTCGATGGCCAGCTCGAGCGCCTCCTGGCCGGGACGCACGGTGACCCTGGTGCGGGTGGGCGTGTACTCGAAGCCCTTGTACAGCTCGATGTAGAGGTCGCCGACGGGCAGGTCGGTGGTGAACTCGCCCTGGACGTAGGCGAAGTTCCGCCCGCCCGACACGACGTCGGCCCCGTAGTCCTCGAACCAGCGGGCGTTGATCTGCGCGTGGTGGCCGTAGGGGGCGATGTACTCGCCCCGCGAGCCCGAGATGTGGATGCGGGCAGGCACGGGCCTGCCCGTCGCCGCGTCGCGGATGACGACGCGCATCCACTGGCGGGTCTTGCCGAGGACTTCGAGCTTTGCCGCGCCGCAGGGGGCCTTGCCGCGGTGGAACGCCTCGCCGAGCGAGAACTTGAGCTTCCTCTTGCCCTCCGGCCTCACCGTGATCGTGGCGTCCTCCGAGCCGAATGCCTCGATGAGCTGCTCCCCGCCGACGACCGGCTCCTGCGCGTTGTAGAGACCGGCATAGGGCGAGGCAAGCCATTTCCTCCCGCGCGGGCCGGTGGACTGCTCGATGCGGGCGATGCCGCCGAGGTCCACGCTGGCCTCCGCGATCTTGGGCGGCGTCTTGCCCGTCCGCACGCGATAGGTGCGGCGCGGCAGGTGGCGCAGCGGGTGCGAGCCGCCGCGGTAGAGCGTCAGGCCGGCCACGAGCAGCGGCGATTCCTGGAGGCCGCGAATCGTGATCGAACGGAGCGGCTTGTCGGGATGGGGGTTCGGCATGGCGCAGAGGAGCGGCACGCCGTGGAAGCCGCCGACCCCCGTCTGCGCCCTGCCCCACTGCCAGTCCTGGGGCGCATTCGTGGGGTCCACCGTCTTCCACTGGTGGAACGGCACGGCGAGCCAGGCGGGGCCTGGGCTTTCGGCCATGTTCACCTCGAAGCGCCCGCGGACAGGCGCGACTGCCGTCGAGCCGTCGGCGTAGGCGATCTCGTATTCGGCGACCACGAGGCCCTCGCACGGGTCCTCGCTGCGAACCGTCTCGGGCAGTTGCCGCCACTCGTGGAGGAAGCACAGAAAGGTCGCCTTGCCCCGCAGCCGCACGGTCGCATCGGGCCGGCCCTTCGCGGCGAGAATGACGCGAGGCCCTTTGCCCTCGGCCATCCTGAATGGGATGCCCCAGGGCGTCTGCCGGCCCTCGGGGTACTTGCCCACCGCCTCGGCGAGCTTCTGCCACCACTCGCCGGCGACCTCTGGCGGCGGCCAGTTGAAGAGCCGAGCCAGCTTCACCGTCGAGCACGACGCTCCGAATCGCTTGCTGGCCATCACCGGCACCTCCGTGCAACAGGGAGCCCCCCTGCAACGCCCCCAGCATACGCGCGAGGCCCGCGTTTGTCCAGCTTGCGCGCGTCGCGGACGGCCACTAGAATGGGGGCGCCCCGAGATGAGCAGGAGACGATCGTGAACCTTGCCCGCAGCGGCCTCCTCGTTCTCCTCCTTGCTATTCCCTGCCCCCCCGTCGCAGCGGAAGGCATCGCGGAGGGCCGAGCCGCCTTCGGCAAGCTGGTGGCGATGCGGGACGGCCTGCTCGCCGAGCTCGGAAAGCGCCAGGCCGCCGACCAGCAGAGAGGGCCTGCACAGCACCTGGTTCTCCGGCTCGACGAGGGGGCCGACCGCGACGACCTCCACCTCGTCCTCCGCCGGGCTGGCGGCCAGTGGCGGACCGCCTTCGCCGAGGTGCCCGCCTGGGCTCAGGGCACGATGCAGGAGTGGCGCGGCTTCCACCTGGCCAACGGCGCCGGCATCGCCTGGCGGCCAAACCTGCGGTTCCCTGTGGATGCCTCCGCCGCGAGGCTCGACGCGGGCCGCCTCCGCGGCTCGCTCCGCGTCGAGTTCCGGCTCGACCAGACCCTCGACGAGAAGCTCCCGCCCGGCGAGCCGGTGAGCTGGTGGGACCGGTTCATCCCAACGGGCCACGCGATCCCACGCAAGCAGTCCTATGCGATTGACGCGGTCGTGCACGACGACGCGGTGCTACTCGACCTGGTCCTCGAGGGCGGCGTGCACTGGCAACCGAAGAAGAAGGGCGACAAGGCGCCGACCCTGGTCGAGCGCCCTATCTTCGCCCGCCTCGTGGTGCCGAGCACGCGCTTCACGGCGATGCGGGTGCAGACGCCCACCTGGAACGGCGGCTACCACGAGGGCGACGCCACGGGCCTGCGCCTCGATGCGGGGCGCATCACCGGCACGCTAGTCGTCTACCTGCACCAGGACGGCTGGATTCCCTGGGGCGGGGGCAAGACCTATCAGCGTCCGCCGCAGGTGATCACGTTCGAGCTCGACGCGCGGCTCACGCACCATGCCCTCAGCGGCACGTTCAAGGCCAGCGGCGACATGGGCGACTACCAAGGCGAGGTGCGCGGCCGCGGCGGCAAGGCCGTCGCCGGCAGGTTCACGGCCAGCGGCGAGCTTGGCGAACAGGTCGGCGCCCTCGACGGAATGCTTCTCGACGACCCCGCAAGAATTGGGGACCGCCTGAAGGCGGGACCCAAAGCAGGAGGCGACGCAAGCGGGGCGCAAGTCAACACGGTGCTGCACCACATTCGCGCGCTGCACCTGGCCCTCCAGCACTACCCGTTGCCGCTGGATGAGGCCCTGGCGCAGACCGACACGGCGGCCCCCGACTGGGCAGGGGCCGATGCCGCAAAGGTGGCGGCCTATTGCCGCGAGGCGCTGGCGATGCTCGCGGGCGTGCCCTCCCCTGCCGACGCGGCACTGCCCACGCCAATCCCGGAGCAGAGCGTCGAGGCCGAATGGTCGCCTGTCCGCGACTGGCGCGTGATTGGGCCGTTCGAGCAGCGCGTGGGCCTGGAGAACGACGCGGGCCTCGTGCCCCAGGTCGTGCCGCTGGCCGGCATCAAGCACGTGCAGGAGATGGACCGACTCGGCGCACGGCAGCCCGACGCCCCGAGACGCGAGTGGCAGGAGGCGACGTGTCCGGGCACGCGACTCGGCGCGCCGTGGGACAAGCCAGGCTTCTACAACCGTTTCCAAGGGGAGCTATGGTATGCCGCCGCCGACATCAGGAGCGAGGCGGCAGGGAGATCCTGGCTGAGCCTCGAGTCGGGCGACTTCGCCAAGCTGTGGGTCAACGGCCGCCTCGTGTGGGCCGACGCCGAGAAGCCGTGGCGCTATCGCCCGCGCGGGCGTGTCGTCGTGCCGGTCGAACTAAGGGCAGGCAACAACACGCTCCTCGTGCGCGTCCACCGCGACCGCGAGCCATCGTGGGTGCGGGTGGCCATCGCGACCCGTCCGCCGCAGCGCGCCGGCCAGCCGCCCCCGACGCCGCCAGTCTCAAGCCCCTGCGTGTTCCCCGACGCCACGCCCCCGCTGGCCTGGGACATCGAGAAGGGCACCAACGTCGCATGGCGCAGGCCCGAGCTGGGCGGGAAGGCGCGGCCGTTCGTCGTAGGCGACGCGCTCTTCGTGACCGGTCCCGAGGGCACGGTCCACTGCCTCGACGCCGCGACCGGCCAGGTCCGCTGGTCGCGCGACGCGAAGCTCGAGGAGTTCGTTGACCCCAGGACGCTGGACGCCTGGCGCAAGGGCGAAGATGCGACCGAACGCGTCGCCCTCCTCAAGCGGCTCAAGGACGAAGCCGGCCTCGGCTCCTATCGCCCCGAGGATCTGCGGGTGAGCGCGAATGCCGACGCGCTCTTCGTGACCACCCAGGCGCAGAACCTCGCCATCCGTTTCCGCCACAGGGCCGATGGGAAGCCGGACTACGAGCGCCTGTGGGAGAGCAACTACGAGCACGGCGGCTTCGGCACGATTGCCGCGCCGTCGGTCGCCACGGAGAAGTACCTCTTCACCTCGATGCCCGTGCTCGAGCGCGGCCCGCACTGCCCCGACGCGCGAGTGGAGCTTCACGTGCAGGACGCCGCGACGGGCCGTCCCCTCGCCCGCCTCAAGCCGGCGCTCGAGAACGCCGTCATGCACGACGTTGCGCCCGTGGTCGCCGGCGGCTACGTCTTCTGCCTCGACTCGGGCGGCGGCACTCACGGCGGCCATACGACCCACGGCCAGGTCGCCATCGCCACGGCCGACGACAAGCTGTTCCTCGTCGCGCGCAACCTCATTGACCTCGGCACCCGCGCGAGCCCGGTCTTCGCGGGTGGCCGCATGTATCTCCGTTCGCCGCAGGCCCTCACGTGCATCGCGGTGACGACGCCCGCAGGCAAGCGCTTCCAGGCGGAGCGGCTGGCGAAGACCCTCCTCGCCTCCCTCGGCGCCGCGCCCACGACCGCCGCCCCGCGCAACATCATGGCGGCAGACGAAGACTTCCCGGACTATGTGCCTATCGGCAAGCTCCTCGATGGCAGGGCCACCGAGTTCTGGCTTGGCGGCGGGCCCTCTGGTGCCGAATCCGACTTGAGGAAGCAGCTCAGGTCGTTCAAGCCCCTCTCGCGCGAGCACGCCTTCAACGACCCGCCCCTCTTCCACCGCACCTACGAGCTTCAGGGCACGGGCGACATCGTGCCTGTCTTCTCCACCCGCGTGGACCCTCGCTGCGTGAGCAGCAAGGACGGTTCGGGCGTCCTCTTCACCGTGCTCGACAACCCGCGCGACCGCATCATCGTGCCGACGCTCAAGGCCAACGGCGTCACGCAATGGCTCGCTGGCCAGGAGCTCAAGCCCGACGAGCCGCTCCACCTCAAGCCCGGCCTCTATCCCTACCTCGTCTGCATTCACCCCGAGTACTACAGAGTCGAGCCGAAGGAGGAGATTCCGCCCGTGGCCGTCGCCAAGGCTGTCGAGAAGGGCGCGCTCAAGGAGGTCGGCTGGCCGAGGACGTGGCAGGTCTTCGGCCCCCTGCCGCCCGACGCCCCGCCACTCGAAGGTGACGAGCTGAAGCGAATCCCCGACAAGCTCACCGTCGGCGACCGCGACTACCCGCCCTTCACCATCCCCGCGGACGCCAACACGGTCTACCTCACGAGCCTGCTCGACCTGCGCCCCGGCCAGAAGCCTGACGTAGCGAACGCGCCGAAGACCGTGCGGATCGGCACGCCGAGCGTCGCCTATGCCTTCGCCACCGTCGAGTGCCCCGCCGACGGCATCCTCTGCGTCAACGCGAGCGGCGACTGGTTCATGACCTGGTATCTGGACGGCGAAGTCGTGTATGATACAATGCAGAGCGGCAACGGGGCGGCCGCGACCGACCTGAACGCCCACCCCTTCGCCATTCGCGTCGCGAAGGGCAAACACGTCCTCGCCGTGCAGGTGAAGCCGGGGAGCAAGGGCTGGTCGTTCACCAGCATCGCCGGCTTCGACCCCGTTGGTAGTGCGGGCTTCAGCCCGTATCTTGCCGACTTCCGCGTGCCGTCGAAGCAGAAGAAGGCGGAGCCTGACTTCCGCTTCGCCCCCGCCTTCAAGGAGATTCCGCATCCGCCCACGCGGATGCGTCGCTGGCTCGAGCGCGCCCGGGCCTGCAAGGCGCGCCTCGAGGCCGTCGTCCGCGACCTCCCCGGCACCGAGGAGGCCAAAGCGGCCACCGCCATCCTGACCCAGGTAGACAACTGAAAGGAGAACCGGAAGATGAATCGTCGCGGCTTTCTCAACGTGTGCGGCGCGGGAGCAGCGTCGTTCGCTCTCGCCAAGGGGGGCCACGCCGCTGAGGCGCCCGGCCGCAAGCCCAACGTGGTCTTCCTCTTCACCGACGACCAGCGCGAGGACACAGTCGCGGCACTGGGCAACCCGAACATCAAGACGCCCAACCTGGATGCCTTGGCGAAGTCGGGCGTCATCTTCCGCAACGCCTATTGCATGGGCGGCTTCAGCGGCGCCGTGTGCCTCCCCAGCCGCATGATGATGCTGCGCGGCCGCTCTTGGTTCTCGGTGCGCAATCTCCCGCCCGGCTTCCCGAACTTCCCCACCGCGCTCAACGAGGCCGGCTACGAAACCTATCACCACGGCAAGAAAGGCAACACCGACACGCAGGTGCACAAATTCTTCACCCACACCCACTATCTCGATGGCGACGGCGACCGCACGAGCGGCTTCCCCTGCAAGACCCTCGCCGACGACGCCATCGCGTTTCTCAAGACCCGCGACAAGGCCAAGCCCTTCTTCATCTACCTCGCCCCCGCCAACCCCCACGACCCGCGCGTGGCCGACAAGAAGTACATGGACCAGTACGACGCGGAGAAGATTCCGATGCCGCCGAACTTCCTGCCGTTCCACCCCTTCGACAACGGCGACATGGTCATCCGGGACGAGAAGCTTGCACCCTGGCCCCGCACCGAGGCCGAAGTCCGCAAGCAACTGCACGACTATTACGCCGTCATCACGGGCATGGACGAGCAGGTCGGCCGCCTTGTCGCCGCGCTCAAGGACGCGGGCGAATTCGACAACACGATCTTCGTCTTCGCCAGCGACCAGGGCATCGCCATCGGCAGCCACGGCCTCATGGGCAAGCAGAACCTCTACGAGCACACGATGGGCGTGCCGCTGTTCCTCACCGGACCGGGCATTCCGCAGGGGAAGATCGTGGACGCCTTCGGCTATCTCTTCGACGTCTTCCCCACCGTGTGCGACCTGGTGGGGGCGAAGGTGCCCGAAGGCATCGAAGGCAAGAGCCTCGCACCCGTCATTCAGGGCAAGGCCGAGGGCGTGCGCGACGCGATCTTCCTCGCCTACAAGGGCATTCAGCGCGCCGTGCGGAAGAACCGATGGAAGCTTCTCCGCTACCCACAGGTCAACAAGACCCAGCTCTTCGACCTCGACGCGGACCCCTTCGAGACGAAAGACCTGTCGGCCGACCCTGCGCACGCGGGAGAGGTCAAGGAGCTGCTCGCGCTGATGGCCGAGCAGCAGAAGCTCTTCGGCGACCCCCAGCCCCTCACGGTCGCGAGCCCTAAGCCGGCGGAGGTTGACCTGAGTTTCTTCCAGCGCGCGCGCCCACCTGCCAAAGGAGCCAAGGGGAAGGGTAAGGCGAAGTGAGGCGGACGGTTGCCGAGATCTGCGCGGTCGCGTTTCTCCTCCTGGCCGTCGCGGGGATCGTCATCCCCTCCTACCTGCGGCGCACCCGCGCGCGGGACGACCTGGGCGACGCAGCCAAGGAGATCCAGGGCGCCCCGTCCACCCTCATCAAGCAGCTCGGCGACCCGTCCACTCGCCTCGCCGCCGCGCGCGAGCTGGGCCGCCTGAAGGACCGCGAGGCTGCGGACTTCCTGCCCTACTGCCTGACGGATCCCGACCCCGAGGTCCGGCGCGCCTGCGTGTGGGCGCTCGGCGAGATCGCCGATCCGAAAACCTCGCCGCACATCCGCTGGCGCCTCAGCGACCAGGACCTCCAGGTCCGCCTCGCTGCGGCCGAGGCTGTGGCCAAGGTCCCCGACGCCGAGGGCATCAAGGAGCTGGCCGCCCTGCTGCGCGACAAGGCCCCCGAGATGCGCGACGCGGCGAAGAAGGCCCTCCTCGCCATCGGCGCCCCCGCGCTCGGCGACCTCGACGCCGCAGTGGACCAGCCGGGCCTCGATGCCCGCCCGGCCCTCGTCGAGCTGGCCACCACCAACGGCGGCCCCCCCGCCGTCCCCACCCTGGTCAAGCTCCTCAACACCACGGATCCCACGATGCGGCAACGCCGCGACGCGGGGATGAACCAGGCGGTCCGCGAGGCCACCGTGGCCGCCCTCGTGGGCCTCGGGGCGCCGGCCGTCGAGGCCCTCGGCCGCCAACTGCCCCTTCCGCAGTGCTCGCTGGAGCTCAAGCGGACGATCGCCGAGGCGTTCCGACGCATCGGGAAGCCGGCCATCGAGCCGGTCGCCAGGCACGTCCTGGCCTGGAAGGTCTTCCCCAAACCAGAAGAGCTTAAGGTCTGGATCGGCGTCCTCGATGCGATTGGGAAGGGGGATGCGCAGGCGGAGGCAGCCCTTCAGAGAGCCAGGCACCAGCTCGCCGCCAGCGATGATGGCACAGGCGTCCCGCCTGTGACTGCGAATCTCGCGGAACTGCGCATTGTGGACGTGGTGGACAACGTGCCTTACTCCCCCGTGGATTCGCCGCCTGTTCTGAAGGAGTTGCCGGCCAACGGGCAAGTGAAGCTCCTCCTCCACAACGCCCTCATCGGGGGCAAGCGGAGCCGCGACCTCCCCGGCCACACGCTCGAGCTGAATCTGCTCCGCCACCGCGGCCACTGGGAGAAGGACTTCTGGGGCAAGTCCACCACCTACAACCAGGGCGATCACGAGGGCGAAATCCTCCAGTGCCAGGAAGCCCAGAGATCACAGCTCAGCATCCAGGTGGCGATCAACGACGACAACTGGGTCCAGGGCGGCTTCGGCAGGTACGAGGTGGAACTAGGGAAGACCGACGCGGGGCTCGCAGGCACCCATCGCGGCTGGTTCAACGGCCAGGACGTCAAGGGCGCGGTCTCCGTGCAGCTTCAGGAGTGGCCTGAGAGCGCGTTCGCCGACTGGAGCGTCGAGAGCGGCGAGCACCCGCGCCTCCTCTTCCGCAGGGACCAGTTGCCCAGGATGCGTCAGCGCGCCGACACCGAGCTGGGGCGTGCCATCGTCCAGGCGCTCCGTGCCAGAATCACCGAAGACGACCAGGGCGTTGACCACGCCATCGGCTGGGCGCTCCTCGGTCTGCTGCTCGACGACCCCGCCTATGGCCGGCAGGCCATCCCCGTCCTCCGGTACGGGATGAAGCGCTTCGTCATCGGGCACCAGCACGATTCGGCCCGCAAGATGCTCCCCGTCGCCCTCGCCTACGACCTCGCCTACCCCGCGATGGACGAGGCCGAGGTCAAGGAGTTCAACGACTACGTGGTGAAGGAGGGCCAGGCCCTCGGCCGCTTCGGCCTGGGCAACAACTGCCTGAGCGCCAACAGCAATTGGTGCGCTATCAGCTTCGGCCCCGCCGTGATGATCACCCTCGCCGGCCTGCGCGAGAAGGGGCCCTTCGACCTCGCCCCGCCGAAGGAGCAGCAACGGGCCGCCTCCATCGCGCCTGATGCTGTGGGCGGGGCGTCTCTGCCCCGCGACGATGGCGTGCCCATCACCGAATTCAAGGACGGCGAGCTTCTGAGGGATTGGCTCGTCATCGGCCCGTTCGAGGGACCCGGGGCGGAGACGCCGCGCCTGCCGGACGTGCCGCAGGAGGGCACCGCCGTCGAGTGGCAGGGGAAGACGCTCAAGTTCGCCCGCCTGCCCGAATCGGCCGTCCACAAGACCCCGCCGTTCCTGAAGCTCCCCGGGGTGATCCGCTTCGCCGACGCCCCGGCCGGCTCCCGCAGCTACCTCTACTGCCTCTTGAAGGTCGCCAAGGAGCAAGGCGCCCAGGTTCACATCCCGGTGGGCGAGAACGCCTCCGCGAGCCTGCTCATCAGCGGGCGCCGGTTCGGCGACGGCGACATCGTGGCCCTTCAGCCCGGCGTCCATCGCCTTCTCCTGGAGGTCGCGGGGCCGGCGGTCAGCCCCTTCCTCACCGCCGCGGACCACGGGCAGCGGCTGGGCCTCTGGGAGCGCTACCAGTGGCAGAAGCGCCGCTGGGAGGCCCTCAAGGCCCAGCACGAGAAGACGGGTGAGGCCCCCCAGGTGCCCCTCGGCCTCACCACCAGCACCCGCTACGTCAACCTCTGGTTCACCCACGCCATCGGCGAGCACGCCTGGAAGACCGAGCCCGAGGGCTACACGATGATCTCGCTGGACATGGTGCTGCCGGCGGCCGCGACCTATCCGACGGTGACCGGGCGGCCGCTCGTGTGCGGCAGCGGCCTGCCCTGGGTGCTGCCCCTCCAACTGATGCGGGCGTGCGGGAGTGGCGGAGGCGGCTACAGCGGCACCGACGCGCCCCTGAGCATTCGCCACTTCTGCTACGCGACGCACCTGGCGCGGCCCGAGCTTCAGCCCGCCCTCATCTGGGAGTTCCGCCGCCGCGTTCTCCCCGACAGGCTCACAACCCTCTCGTGCCTGGAGCTGGCCTTCGCCCTCGCCTACTTCCCGCTCGACGTGCAGCCGCGCCCGCCTGAAGAGGCGATGCCCAAAGTCATCGCCGACCGCCGCAAGGGGGCCTTCCTCTTCCGCAACGCCTTCAAGGACGGCGACGACATCGTGGCGACGATCTTCTACCGCAGCGAGCGGCCCTACGGCGGCACGTACTTCCATCCGCAGGGCGGCAGCTTCCGCATCTCGGGCCTTGGCACCGCGTGGGCCAATGGCATCGTCGGCGACAAGCGGAACTGGGACTACGCCGACGAGGTCGCCCTCCACATCGAGGGCAGCAACGGCGACGGCCTGGGCAAGGTGACTTACTTCGCGTGGAAGCCGGACGGCTCGGGGGTCGTGGGTGGCGACATGTCCGACGTCTACAACCGCCGCACGGGTCTCGACATCAAGGCCGAGCGCCATTTCGCCGTGGACTACAGCGGCGCGTCGGGCGCCCCTGCCCTCTTTGCGGTCGTTGACCGAGTGAAGGGCGGGGGCAGGAAGAGCTGGCGGCTGCACTCGCCGGGCAACGCCCTGAGTGTCAATGACAGGGACTTCACGATCACGGGCAAGGGCGGCGGCACGCTCCACGGTTGCTTCATCGCCCCGGCCGACGTGGCGGTGAGCGCCGTGGGCAGCACCCTGTCGGGTGTGAGCGAGAAGCCCAACGCCGATTTCTTCGTCGTGATGACGATTCAGAAAGGCGCCGCCCCCGAGATCAAGGGCGCGGGACCCGGCCTCGGTGCCGCTGTCGCCGTCGGCCGCCAAAGCGTGCACTTCACGGGCGACAAGCTCGTCCTGGCATCGCAGAAGTAGCCCGGCGACGTCCCAACCTTCGACAGAATGGTGGGACGTCG
>Ga0307379_10001127_pt1 | contig 42820 bp, 35 predicted proteins | sample UN2MG_FD_202237 | JGI IMG/M metagenome (GOLD analysis project Ga0307379, IMG submission 202237) | Soil microbial communities from Risofladan, Vaasa, Finland - UN-2 | ecosystem: Environmental > Terrestrial > Soil > Coastal area > Acid sulfate soil | place: Finland: Risofladan, Vaasa | collected...
TCCACTGCCCGTGCTCCGCGCCGACGTAGAGGTCTCCGTCGGCGCGGAGCACGGGCAGTGGATTGTAGTAATAGGTGGAGGTGTTTTGCGTGATGTCCACCGGATCGCTCCAGACCCCGAGCGGACTGCGGCTGCGATAGTAAAGCACGGTGGGCATGGTGGTGTTTCCGGGTTCATAGACCATGTGCACGGTGTTGCCCTCGGCGGCGATGCGGGGGGCGTCGCAACTGGTGGCGCTGATGACGGTTGGCGTTGACCATCCTCCGCCGGAGTTGGAAGCGTAGTAGATGTCGGTCTGGTTGCGCTTGATGAAGACCACGTGGAAGGTCCCGTTGCGGGTCTGGGTGATGTCAATGTCGCCCAGATCATCCGCGGAGATGAGCGATGGCGCCGACCATTTTCGGTCGTCGGCCGGTGAGTGGGGGTCATGGGCGATCAGGGCTTCGAGGCCGTCCCATTCCAGGCCGTTGTCGGTGTCGGGGTTTAACTGGTCGGTGCCGGTGTCGGTCATGTCAATGAAGACGCCGGTGCCGGTCTCGACGGCGTTCATCAGTCCGTCCTGGTCAAGATCCAGATCGTAACTGCCCGGGTCAAGGCCCAGCTCATACTCTTGGAGGTTGGTGAGGCCGTCGGAATCCGGGTCGGCGGCGGCGTCGTCCACGAGCGGGTCGGTGCCGTACTCATGTTCCCACTGGTCGTCCATGCCGTCGCCATCGGTGTCAATACTGTTGGGATCGGTCAGGGTGAGGTAAAGCTCGTCAACGTCGCTGAGTCCGTCGCCGTCGGAGTCGGCGAGCTGGGGGTCGGTGCCGTAATAATATTCCTGCCAGTTGGTGAGCCCGTCGGAATCGGAATCGAGGACGAGGTCAACGGGGTCGAGGGGGTCGAGTCCGTGATCGTACTCCCATCCGTCCGCCATGTCGTCGCCGTCGGTGTCCCAGTTGTTGGGATCGGTGTCAATGCCGGGGGTGTAGTTGTTGGGGTTGCCGTCGAGGTTGACCTCGTCATAATCGGCGATGCCGTCGCCGTCGGTGTCGGCCGCGGCGGGCAGGGTGTAGAGGGTGAGGACTTCGAGGGAGTCGGAGAGTCCGTCGGAGTCGGTGTCGGCGAGGTTGGGGTCGGAGCCCCACTTGTACTCCTGGAGGTTGGTGAGTCCGTCGCCGTCGGGGTTTTGGCTCCCGTTGGCGGAGTTGGGGTTCAGGCCGTGGGCGGTCTCCCAGGCGTCGGGCATGGAGTCGCCGTCGGTGTCGGGGGAGGTCGAGGTCGCGCCCCATAAAACTTCGCGGCGGTCTTCGAGGCCGTCGCCGTCCTGGTCCGCGACGCGGCAGACGTCTCCGGCGGGCTCGGTGATGACGAACTCATAATAGGCGGTGGTCGAATTGCCGAACGTGTAAGTAGAGGGCGCGGGGAACCCGGCATAAGCGACGCCGTACCTCAAGCTCCCGAACGAGGTATTGGCCGGGAAGGGGAAAGCGCTCTGGTAATAATACGTGGTGGATGCATTGAAGCCGTAGAGGAGCGCGTAATATTTTCCGGCCTCAAGGGTGAGTCCCATGTTGTCGGGTCCGTACCAGCGGAGCGGGCCGGTCCCGGTGGGCACCTGGTAGGATGCGATCATGGTATAGGTGCCGCTCAGGCTGGAGCTCTCATAAACACGGAAGTCGAGATTAACATCGGCGGCGGGGTTGAGGTAGGCTATGAAGGTCACGAGCCTGGTGTCCTGGTCCACCTGGTACTTGTCGCCGCGGTAGATGTTGGAGGATATGCTGTTGATGGCCGGGCTGCCGGCGTTGAAGGGCGCGGGGCAAGCGGGGTACGAGCGCTGATACAGGAGCGAGTTGCGGAGCAGCTTGTGCGCGGGGTCGGTGAGGGCCGGGAATTCCAGGGGATAGGTGGAGCATATGGTCTGGCCCCGGCCGAAGCTGAAGACGTCATGGACGAACTTATCATCAAAGAAGCCTCCCGCGACCAGGTGGGTGGGGGTCCCGCCCCAGCCGTTGAATTCGCCCATGGCGGCGCCGGCGGAGATGGCGGAGCGGGGCACGTCGGACATGATGGGGTGCGCGGGCTCGAGGATGGAAAGCCCGTCGCTCACGTTGGCGAAGGGCGGGGCCTTGATGCCGGTGGGCATGGTGTAGTAGGAGTGCCACTTGCCGTAGGCCGGCGAGGCCGCGCCGTGGAACTCGAAGTTCCCGCCCGCGCCCGCCCAGTCGTTGATCCACTTGCTGCTCTGGGCCAGCTGGTCGTAAAAGGCCTGGGGCTGGTTGGAATGCACCACGACCTTGTCAAAGGGGGAGAGATCAACGTTGCCGAGGCCGGCGCTGGAATAGACGCTGAAGGGGATGCCGAAGCTGGCGAAGATGGAGTCCTCCTTGGTCCCCCAGGCGGCGCTGTCGCGCAGCACCGCGGCGCGGGCCGGGAAGCAGCCGTGGTCGCAGAAAATCAGCCTCTGATTATAAAAACTGGTCCAGGAAATCGGAGTCAGTTGCTCCGGCGGAGGCGCGGTAATAGCAACCAGCAGCCTCGCCCCGGTGGCGGCCTGGCCGAAGAAAAGGTTCTGGGGAGGAGTGCCGGGATAATTGCCGTAGAAATATCCCACCGCGTCATTGCTCCACGTGGTCATGACGGTGTATTTAGACGCCGGGTCAAAAATCACGTTGATCGGGCCGGAATCGTACCAGGCCGTGCCTCCCGTAACCACCGACACCGCCCGCTCAAAAACCTTGGTGGCCAGGCCGCTGATGGTCGAGCCTTCATACACCGTGAAATATAGGGTTGAGCCGTCCGGTGGGTCCAGCATTTGGGAATAGGACTCCAGCACGGTGCCCTGGGTCACCCGGAACTGGTTGCCCCGGCCCGAGAGCGCAACCGCGCCCCGGGTGGCCATGCTGCCCAGCGTGATGGTGGTCTCCGAGTAATCGTCCAGCTTCGTTACCGGGCTCCTGCCCTCCGACGCCTCGGTCCCGTCGTTCACCCCGCCGCCGTCCGAGTCCGCGCTCTGCGGGTCGGTCCCGGACAGGTACTCGGAGAAGTTCTTGAGACCGTCGCCGTCCGGGTCCAGGCCGGAGTCGTTCACGAGAGGATTCAGCCCGTGAGTGTACTCCCAACCGTCAGGGATGCCGTCATTGTCGGTGTCCGGATCCAGCGAGTTGGTGCCCAGCACGGTCTCCTGGGCATCGGTAAGCCCGTCCCGGTCCCGGTCATCAAGGGCCCAGGCCCGGGGAGCAATACCCGTCAACAACAGGGCCAGAACTATGCATAAGCAAAAACCAAGCCTCTTCATCATGATCCCCTTCCCCTGGCAGTGGCGCATTTAACTTGAAATAATCATTGTAACAAGCTGTTCCCCCGCGCATTTCATGATTTGCAATTCCGCGGGGAATGATATTTAACGGAAACTGCGCCAAGTCATGTTTTAATAGACGATTATCTTCGAATTTTTATGGTATTTTGCGGAGTGCGGCAGCTCATGGCCTGTAATGAAGTCTCATCCCCATCCCTTGTTCATCTCGGCCTTGATGATCTCCATTTCCCGCTCGTCAAGATCATACAATCCGGCCACGACGCCGTCAATCTCGCGGTCGAGCCGGGCGATGGTCTCCGGGTCGGCGGCGGCCTCCCTTTTAAGGACGGCGCTGACCAGGGCGTCGTGCAGCTCCCGGGCCGCCGGGTCGCTCCAGTTGATGGGCCGGATGGGGAGAGTGTCGAGGTGGATCTTTTTGATCTGCGGCGTGGTGGCCCGGTTGGTGATCTTGCGGTGGCGGAAGCAGAACGACATCACCCGGGAGTTGAGGATGCCCAGGAAATAAGCGAGCTGATATTTCCGGGAGAGACGCCGGTCCTTCAAGAACGCGAAATAGAGCGACTGCTCCGGGATGTCGCCGCTCTCGTCGCGGGCCGCGACCAGACGAGCCCCCGTCTTGCGCAACAGGATGCGGTGCTTTTTCGTCAGCTTGTCCAGGTTGCGGGTCCCGCCGGCCAGGTTGGGAAGCGTGAACTCGAACCAGGCCGAGCCGCTCCGCGCGTACGGCGACACGTGCTCGCCCTTGAGCACCGCCAACTGGTTTTCCGAGGTCCGCTCCCCGGTGATGCGGCGGGGCTTGGCGATGAAGCCGACACCGGTCTCCATGAAGTCGGAAAGCGACCGCCGCCCCGCGGCCTCGATCTTCTTGAGCACGTCCTCCGCCGAGCCGCCGCGCGCGTCTTGCGGCACGAAGACCTCGCCCTTGAGCCAGAACCCCTGCGAGACCTCGGAGCCCGCGCCCGAGGCGTCGCTCAAGATGATCCGGGCCGACCGCCGCGGCCGCGGGCGCTTGCAGTAAACGTAAACCAGGGTGTCGGCGGCCACGCCCGGGAACGGCTCGCGGTAGTGGAGCCGCGAGAGCTCGCCGTGCTCGAGCATGAACTTCCGGAGCGGCGCGTACTGCTCGTTCTCCGCGATGCGGTCCGGCGCCACGAAGCTGTGCCAGCCGTTCTCCGCGAGCAGCTCGATGGCGCGGCGGATGAAGAACTCCACGACGTTGGGGCGGTAGGTGTCCGCGTGGTAGCGCTCCACCAGGTGCTGCACCACGTCCTGCGAGTACGGCACCTGCTTGTGCCGCCCCTTCAGGCTCACCCACGGCGGATTGCCCACGATGCAGCTGAACCCGCCCTCCCCCATGATGTGGCCGAAACCGTTTTCCGGGTCACGCCAGAAAAAGGGCTTGAGCGCCGGCGCCTGGCCCGAGTCAAAAAGGCTGGCCTGCTGGGGAAACCGCTCCTCCACGATGGCGTCGCCCTCCCGCAGGTTCCGAAACAGCGGCGCCGGGTCGGGCGCCGCGCCCCGCAAAGCCGGGACATCGGCCACCGCCTCAACGAACAGCGCCCGCCGCGCCAGCTCCAGGGCCACGCCGTCTATGTCAACCCCGAATATGTGCTCGCCGATCAGCTCCAGGCGCCGGGCCGGGTCCAGCACCGGCCGTCCCGATTCACCCCGCTTGACCGGCGCGAACAGGTCCCCGCCCCGGATCGAGTAGCGCGAAAGCTCGCGGGACGAAAGGCGGCGGAAGGCCTCGAGCAGAAAATAGCCCGCCCCGCAGGCCGGGTCCAGGACCCGCGCCACGCCGGGACGACGCTCGGCCCAAAGCCCCTCCAGCGCGTGCTTGAGAGCGAATTCCACGATGTGCCGCGGCGTATAATAGACCCCGTTCCGCCGAAGCCCCGGCAGACCCTCCTCCCACAGCGCGCCCAGGCACTCCACCGGCATCTGCGGAGGCCAAAAGCGGCTGAGCTGCATCTCCCGGTAAAGCTCGCCAAGCTCCGGACCCGGACCCAGCTCTTGCCACGCCTCCAGGTCGAACAGCGCGAACCCGGCCCACCCATTGAGCTCCGCCAGCTTCTCAACGGCCAATGCCCCCTCCAGCGGGCGCGAGCGCTTGCCCCCGCACAGCCAGCGGTCCGAGAGCGAGCGGTGATCCTCCAAAAGCCGAACCACGAACAGGTCGCGCACCATGCAAAGCACCCGGGCCTCGACCTGGCTGAGCCGGACCGGGTCAGAGTCTCCGGCCAGCGCCCGGGCCCGGCGGGCGCAGGCGCGCCAGGAACGGATCAGAATCCGGGAGCCCGGAAGATCATACCGGCTCGAACTGTCTGGGCTGTTTTTCATCATGTCCGCGAAACGCCAAGATAACAAAAAATTGTGGGCGGCTCAAGAGGCCGTAGCCGAATCACGCCGCTTCCCCTCCATATCATGCGCCGAAAGGATATAATACGGCGCCCCGGAGAAAATTTGAAGCCGCCGGCCCGAAAACACTCTTGTCCAAAATAGGCCGTAAGAAAACCGCCAAGACGCCAAGAGCGCCAAGGATCGCCAAGTAAATCATGATGTTTTTTTGCGGCCCGGCAAAGAACAGCTCCGGAGCGTTGGCCCCAACCGGCTTGGCGAACCGGCCGACGGGAGCGCCAAGCAAGAAACATTCGCACCCAAGCCCTCTTAAAATCGTGTTTAAAAATAATCCTTGGCGCTCTTGGCGTCTTGGCGGTTCTCCGGTCCGTTTATTTTGGACAGCACTATTATTTACTATAGAATAATGGAAATGTCTAATGTCGAGACCTGATACTTTCCCTTCCCTTTCTCTTTCCCTTTCTCGACTTGAAACCGACCCAACTTAACTGTTTCCCATCCCCGATTTTTCCGCCAAACGGCCCTCTTTTGCCCCGGCTCCACCATAATTACGCCACATTTGATTGCTAGAGTAGCGGGCAAGGACGATGAGAAATTTTGAAAGGAGAATTAAAATGAGCAAGGCGATCATCATAACGGCGGTTTTGGCGATGGGCCTGTTATGGGCCCGTTACGGGATCAGCGGAGAGATACACGACGTGAGCGCGCGGGGCGACGTGGCGCGGGTGGAGGCCCTGTTGGACCAGGACCCGGCGCTGGCCAACTCTCCCGGGGCCGCCGGCCGCACCCCCTTGCTTTACGCGCTCGAGGCCGGCCGCTCGGACGTTGCGCTCCTGCTCCTCTCCCGCGGCGCCGACGCCAGGACCCGGGACGGCAAGGGCGTGACGGCGCTGCACCTGGCCGCGCGCAAGGGCCGGGACGACGTGGTCAAGGCCCTGCTGGCCAAGGCCGCCCCCCTCGAGGCCAAGGACCGGGACGGGTACACCCCCCTGTGGTACGCCATCATGGGCGAGGCCGGCAAGTCAAGGGACGCGACCGCCCGCCTCCTCATCAGCTCCGGCGCCGACCAATGGGTCGCCGTCCCCGGCGGCGCCACCCCCCTCCACGCCGCCGCGCTCACCGCGAGCCATGAGCTCATGGAGATACTGGTGGAGAATGCGGCGGACCTGTACGCCGAGGGCGACGTGATGGTGGGCGAGGAATTGCTCGCCGGCGTGACCCCCCTCGGCCTCGCCGCCTATCGCGGCAGCGCGCTCGGGATCGAGATCATGCTCTCCGGCGAGGGCGAGTGCGACCTGAACGCCTCCGACTCGCGCGGCCGCGCGCCGCTATTGCTCGCCGCCCAGGGACTCACCGGCAAGGCCGTCATCGAGAAGCTGATCAAGGAAGGAGCGAAGCCGGCCGCGCGCGACAAGCAGGGCCGCACCGCGCTGCACTACGCGGCCATCGCCTGGAAGACCGGCGCCCGCGGCCAGGCCGACAAGGAAGCCACCGTGCGCACTCTCGTCGCCGCCGGCGCGCCCCTCAACCAGGCCGACGACAACGGCATGACCGCACTCCAGCTCGCCGCATCCGCCGGCAACGACTCCCTGGTCAAGCTCCTCACCGAGCTCGGAGCGGTCTGAACCTGACGTGGGAGCGCCCTTCCGGGCGCGATCCTCGGGCAGTTCCGGAAAACGGATCGCGTCCGGAAGGGCGCTCCCGCGCCGGAATTTATATTCTAAAATAACTCCGAACTCTATTGATTCTCCGCGTCCTTTGCGTCTCCGCGGTCAAAAAATCTCTCCATCCCCCGCCCAGAAAAAAAAAGGAGAACCGGCGGATGATGCTCCGACCGGTTCCCCCAGATGAAACGGCCGTATTTTACTCTAAGTCCTCGCCAGCCGCCACGCTCTGGTTGCCGCCCCCGCCGTTGCCCCCGTTGCCGCCGTCCTTGACCACCGCCTCGTACTCCTTTATCACCCTGTCCTCGATCATCTTGCGCGTGTCCGAGTCAAGCGGGTGCGCAATGTCCCGGAACATTCCGTTCTTGCTCTTCTTGTTGGGCATCGCCACGAACAGGCCGTTGTTGCCGCGGATGATTTTGAGACCGCGCACCATGAAACAGTTGTCAATCGTGATGTTCACATAAGCCCGAAGCTTGGCCTCATCCACGGGTGCGACCGTGATACCGGTGATTTGCATGAATACCTCCTTGTCGTGCTATGGCCGTTTCCTTACCGCTGTTACTGCTTCTTATCTCCGGCCGGAACAACGCCGTTCCGGCGCAAAACCCTCTCCGCCTCCTGACGCATCTCCCTGCGCTTGCCCATGACCTCGCGCTGGATCCTGTCCTGGCAGGCCGGGCACATGTAACCCAACATCTCCTCTTTCTTCCCGCAAAGGATGCAGACCCTCTCCCGCTCGGTCATATCCTAAATTTCCTCCTGGACCGCGGCCATTTCCCCGAACCATCACTGCAAAAACCTTTGTAAATGGGCGGCCGCCTGGCTACGGCGCAGCGCAAGCTCCAAGTTTCAATGCTTAAAATAGCACGAATCATACCAAATGACGCCGGCCGGCAAAGGAGCGTAATCTGATGCTTAACATATTGTATTCATTAATAAAGCATGAATTAACCGTATCCAGAATTGGTTTAAGTCCCGTCCATCCCAGGCCTTTTTATTCCATTCCGGCACATCCTGTTTTATTTTGGCGGATTCGGCAAACCCCCGAAAGCCTCCCTCCCAACCCAATCAATTAGCCTCCCGGCCATCACTTGTAACAAGTATGGGACTGCTCGCCGGCCAGACCCCCAGCCAAATCCACCTGACCCCAATCCAGCCAATCCACGCCGGTCAATGGCGCTTCGCGCCATGCCTGGCGCACCAATAAAAAGAGCGGGAGGCCGTGGGGCCTCCCGCCGTTTATATCAAGAACAATTCAAGATCAGGGGAACATCTGGATGCCGTCTATCACGACCAGGCCATCATCCCCGTCAATCAGGCCATTTCCGCCCGCTACATTCCAATGGCCGGCGTCTTGAGTGGCCAGGATATTGGACTTTAAACCCAGCATCCCTCCATTGCCGCCGGTCCCACTGGTCAGGTCGGCGTTCCCTCCGCTTAAGTTATAGCTCATGTTGCTGATTACCTGCATCACCGCGTTGATTTGGGCCATGGGTCCGGAGCCTCCGGTGCCGCCGCCGATGGCCCTCCCTCCGGCCGCGACCAAGGTTCCGTCGAGCGTCACGTTAATTCCGTTGATACTGGTGCCAACAACGCTGCCGCCATCGCCATCGCTGCCGCCGCCGGCGCCGCCTCCGGAGAGGTCAATGCCGCCTTTGAAGGACAGATCGCCCGATGTCGCCTGTATAGTCAGTCCGCCGCCGGAGCCGCCATTTCCATCGGCGGCCCTGCCTCCAACCAGGGTGATGGCGCCCTGATATGAGAGGTTGGCCGATGATATCAGCGCAAGGCCTCCCGGGCCCGTCATGGCGTAGCCGCCATTTCCGTCCAGTCCGACGCCGCCCCTCGCGCTGATCAGGAAGTTCTGGATGGCGACGTCACCGGCCGAAGTAATCGTGGAGCTTGGCGCCGCATTGCCTCCGTTTATGCCGCCGTTGCCCGCGTCCAGGATCAGGCCGCTGTAGCCGATCAGCTCAACGCCGTAACCGCTGAGTTGCACCGATCCACCTGGTCCACCCTGGTCGCCGACTCCGCCGTTCAGGTTAATGGCGCCTTTGCTGACCAACTTCACATCAATGATAATGACCGCGTCCTCCAGGGAGAGAGCTCCTCCTTCGCCGCCGATGTTATCAGTCCCGGCGGCATTGCCGCCTGCGAGGGATATGGGCGCGTCGTTGTAAAGGCTAAAACCGGAGACGAGACGGGCTTCTCCGGCCGAGCCGCCGTTTCCGTCAACGGAGGCGTTGCCGCCGTTGGCAACGATGGCGCCGGAATTCCTGATGTCTCCATTGGTCTGGAAATCAACCAGGCCTCCCGAGCCTGCCTCCACCGGGCCTCCCACCCCGGCTTCAACCGCGTTGCCGCCATTGGCGGACATATTGCCGCTGTTGAAGATGGAGCCAGTAGGGGCCTGCAGCTGGATGCCAATTCCAGGGTCGCTGTCGGCGCCGTCTCCGCCGTCGCCGTTCGATCCCCTGCCGCCGTTGGCCATGAGGGTCCCGGTATTGAAAACATGCGCCGCGGACACGAGCCGGATAAAGCTGGCGTTCCCGCCGTTGGCGCCGTTCCCGCCGTTCGCCAGGATCGTGCCCCGGTTCACCACCGCCCCGGTATAGGTCTGGAGCCGGGCGCCCCACCAGTGATTCGCGTTCCAGCCGGCGTCGCCGCCGTCGCCGTCGCCCATGCCGTTGCCGCCGGAAGCGTCTATGATCCCGGTGACCAGCACGTAGTCATCGCCGGCCAGGTTAACCAGGCCCCCGTACCCGCCGCGCTGATCGGCCACGGTGGCGTCAGCGCCGGAGGCGTCCATTTTTCCGTAGAGGAAAGACCTGTAGGCCCGGATGGAGAGCGCGCCCATGTCCATGTCCGTGGCCGGCGCTCCGGCCCGATCTTCTATGGTTTCATCGTCAAGATCGCCCGTGTCCAGGGTCTGGGGCTTGACCGTCCCGAAAATGACCACGTCATACTCGAACACGAGCTGGGCCGTGTCCTGGCCGCTGTTGCCTCCTCCAAAGTTCGAATTGAGACCAACAGTAAGGACAACGCCCCGATTGACCTTGAGACCGGTCACCTCGGTGTAATCGTCAACCCCGTTGCGGCGGTACAGCGCCGTATCCCCCAGGAACAGCAGGTATTCGCCGTCATCGGCGTTGGCGTCGGAGTCGGTCGTGTCAATGTAAACATTCACGGTGTAGCTGCCGGTCACGGTCCAGGCCTCATCTCCCAGGTCATAGGCGGGAACGAGGGGCAGATTGAATGAAGTGTCCACGGACCCTTCAGGGCTGATGACCAGGCCGTTCGGGCCGGCCGTAATTAGCGCCGCTCCCCCGCTGCCTCCATCCAGCTCGTCGCCCTGCCCACCCTTCGCCTGGATCAGCGCCCCGAGATGCTGTGCCGCCGACTCGAGATCGTCCCGGCCACCCAAAGTGCCTTGACATCCCCCGCTCAGCGCCGCCAGCATGATGATGACGGTCACGTACCTCAAACTTTGCATTATTCCTTTTTTCATTCGATCTCCTCCCTTCTGTTTTGTGAGTTTTTTTCCAAAAACAAATCCCTCCAAGCCCCTCACTTTGCAATGCCAAAATTTGATATGAAATGGCCCCAGGCAAACAATCCCCGGCCGTTCCCCTGGGGCCGGGTTGTCAAGAGTTCAAATTTTAGACTACGCCAAGATGGGTCTAGCATCGCCCTTCCCTGATGCCTGAAATCGGACTCGAGAGTGAGCCCGATCCCTTAGCCTGTCGAGGAGCGGTTTCTATTCCCTATGTTAGTGGTCCCTGTATGCAATCAAAACGTACTAGAAGCTTGAACAAGTCCCTGCTGACTTCCTGATGAATGTAATGGTTCCAAACCGTTTGTCAAGTCCAAGCCCTCCTCACGAACGATTTTTTTTACTGGCGCCTGTAACGAAAGGCCGCTTTGGAGTTGGCGGAGAGTCCGCGGTATGGTTCGCGGGTGAAGGCGCTGACCAGGCTCAAGGGAGTTGGGGTTTTGAGCGCGATGGTTTATTTGACGAAGCTTGGGGAGCTTGGCCGTTTCGGCAATCGCAAGGCGGTTGGGAGTTACCTTGGTCTTACGCCCCGGAGCTACGAATCCGGGGAGGACGATGATCACAAGGGCCACATCAGCCGTCTGGGTCCTTGCCGGGTGCGCAAGATTCTGAACCAGTGCGCGTGGGCGGTGGTGAAGTATGATGATTATTGGCGGGAATGGTTTAAGCGGCGGACGGAGATCGCGGGTTTGAGCGCGAAGAAGAAGAAGGAGTTGCGCAAGAAGCTGATCACGGCGGTGATGCGTCGGCTTGGTATCTGGATGTGGCGGTCGGGTCTTGCCGCGGAGTCCGGCGTGGAAGCGGCGGCGGCTTGATTTTATAATTGATAGTTATTTGAATATTGTTTAGTGATTAAGCCCGGAGGCTCCGCTCCGATAAGAGGTTGACGCGGCCGTTACGCACTTGGTTTTCAATCTGGGAACCGTTTGGGAGTGCGCGCGGCTTGCCGCCGCCTGAGGCGGGTCACCCGCTTTGGATCGGCAAGCTTGCTTGCCGGCCCGGGACAAGTTCTTCAAACCATTATGACCAAGCTTGACGTACTCCGGGGCTTTGGGTGTGCGGTGGAGTCCGCCGGGAGCAAGCTCCCGGCTCGCTAAAGCGGCGGCAAGCCGCGCGCACTCCAAAGCTGCGCCCTCGGCTTTGACAACACCAGATCATTTTTGTATATTTGAGAACGCTCATCTCGGCATTGAAAGGAAGCTTGGAGCGCTGAAAGCGCGGCCTCCGTTAACACAGGGCGCAAGCCCTGGGAACGGCCGCCAACCAACCATCCCAGCTCGGAAGGAGCGGCCTAAAACAAGGCCGACGGAGACGAGGAGCTTCGCCCTTACTTTCAGCGGTTAAAAGTCTTGCCGTAGCGAAGGCCAGGAGAAGATAATGATGATTGCCATTGGCCTAACAATTATAAGTATCATTATATTATTCACACTGGTCATCATCTATAATAAAACTTGGCGACACTTCAGTCTGCCTTCAACCAACAAGTCCTCTCCACTTCTTCCTGGTCGTTTGGAGCAAGAATCAGACAACACTGAGGGGCCTCCATCTTCGATCTCCTACTTTTATATTTTTCTTTACAAATTGCTATTCCAGGCTCTGTTTCTTATGCTGTTGTTCTGGATAAGCCATAATATGTCTCCACATTTGAATGACCATATGTTCGGAGCAATTGGTGTATTATTTTTTTTCTTTACTCTTTGGGCGTGTTCGATATTGTTTAGTTTTGTTCTCAATTATCTATTCCTGAAAAAGTCAGGGGTGGATAATTTCCCGGGTCCTTGGATTATTTTGAGCGTTGCGGAAGGCTTTCTCTTAATGATTGTCTATTTTATCGCGGGATCAATTTCAAGCTAGTTGATATGATAGTAGCATCCGGATCGGTGGGCGGCAAGTGAAAAAATACATTACGAAATTATAGATATAACCGCCGAGTTCGAAAAGGGGGAAATGGCCATGGCCGGGAAGTTTGTGAGTGAGAGGGATTTGAGGTTTATGTTGTACGAGGTATTGGACGCGGAGTCGCTGAACCGGTTCCCGTTCTTTGCGGACAAGGATCGGGAGGTATTTGATCTGGTGATCGAGACGGCCTTGAAGATGGGGCGGGAGATGTTGTGGCCGGCGTTCACGGAGATGGACCGGAAGCCTCCGGAGTTTGAGGGCGGCGTGGTGAAGGTTCATCCGGTGGTGCGGACTTTGACGCGGGCGTGCGGGGAGGGCGGATGGATCGCGGCGCACGCTCCTTACGAGGCGGGCGGCCAGCAGATGCCGAACATGATCATGGCGGCCTTCCGGGCCATCTTCTCGGCGGCCAATTACTCGGCGGCGGTTTACCCGTTTTTGACCACCGGCGCCGCGCACCTGGTCATGAGCTTCGGGAGCAAGGAGCTGATCGAGGCGTACGCGCCCAAGATGCTCTCCGGCGAATGGCAGGGCACCATGGCGCTCACGGAGCCGCAAGCGGGCAGTTCGCTCACCGACCTCACCACCACCGCCGTCCCCACCGATAAGGGTTATTACCTGCTCAAGGGCCAGAAGATTTTCATCTCCGCGGCCGAGCACGACGGGGTTGACAACGTGGTGAACCTTTTAATCGCCAAGATCAAGGGCGCGCCGCTCGGCATCAGGGGCATCTCTTTGTTCGTGGTGCCCAAGCTGCGTCCGGAGGGCGATAAGCTCGTGCCCAACGACATCGTGTGCTCGGGCATATATCACAAGCTCGGGTACAAAGGCTCACCGATCACGCAGCTCGCGCTGGGCGAGGCCGGGGACTGCCGGGGCTGGCTGGTGGGCGAGGAGCACAAGGGCCTGAAGTACATGTTCCAGATGATGAACGAGGCCCGGCTGGACGTGGGGATGGCGGCGGCGGCCATTGCGAGCGCGGCGTATCATGCGTCGCTGGACTACTGCCGGGAGCGGCCGCAGGGTCGCAAGATCACGTCGAAGGACCCGTCCACGCCGCAGGTGCCGATCATCGAGCACGCGGACGTGAAGCGGATGCTGCTGTTCCAGCGGGCGGTGGTTGAGGGCAGTTTCGCGCTCATCTTCCAGTGCGCCAAGTACGTGGACCTGGCCCACGTGACCGAGGGCGATGACAAGGAGCGGGCCGAGCTGCTGCTGGACATCCTGACGCCGGTGGCCAAGAGCTATCCGTCGGAGATGGGGGTCCTGGCGGTGAGCGCGGGCCTGCAATGCCTCGGCGGTTACGGCTATTGCGACGAGTTCCCGCTGGAGCAGTATTACCGCGACGTGCGCATCCACGCGATCCACGAGGGGACCACCGGCATCCAGGGCATGGACCTGTTGGGCCGCAAGGTGGTGATGAAGAACGGCAAGGCGTTCATGCTCTACCTTGACGAGGTCGGCAAGACCATCGCGGAGGCCCAGAGATCCGGCGAGCTGAAAAAGGACGCCCAGGCGCTGGCGGACGCGCTGGAAAAATTGAAGGCCGTGACCGGGCACTTGACCGGCATCGCGCTGAAGGGCGAGATCGAGCTGTTCCTGGCCGACGCCACCCTCTATCTCGAACTCTTCGGCATCATCGCCATCGCCTGGCAATGGCTCGCGCAGGCCGTGGCCGCCCAAAAGGCCCTGGCCGCGAAACCGGGCGTGGCCGACGCCGAGTTCTACCAGGGCAAGCTCTTCACCTGCCGCTACTTCTTTGGCTACGAGCTGCCCAAGACCCTGGGCCTGGCGGCGAGGCTCATGGACAGCGACGGGCTCACGGTGAAGATGAAGGCGGAAAATTTCGCGGACTGAGGCCGGCGGCTCCTTGGCCCCGGCGGGGGCGGGCGAGAATGGCCCGGCGATTCATCGGCCGATGTCAACTATCCGCTGTCCCTCCGGGACAAGGGTGGAGACGCCGGCCGGACCGGCGTGCTTCATGCCTTCCCCGGTCCGTCCCCGGGCACGCGGCCTCATCAGCCCATTTTATCTTATCCCCTGATCGCGCCTCAATCACCCAGGCGCTATCCTCCAAGTATTCAGGGCGCGACTTCGATCAGCACTTCATTGCGCCGTTTGGAGGAAGCGACACCGGGATGATTGTAGCGGGCGAATACCGGCTCGGCGATTGGCTTGAGCCCGGCCTGGCTGATGGCGTCGCGCAGGATCCGGAGATTCTTTTCGTAATTCCTCTTGCCCCAACTCCCGGAATATTGCCGGGCGGCGACCATCCTTGCCGGGACCTCACGGATTTTCACTTTGGGGTCAAGCGGCTCAGGGATGTTCTCCATGGTATAGTCCGCCGGCATGACAAAGCCGATGAAATAGCTGCCTCCGCCCTTGCTTTGGGTTACCGGCGCGGTCATGGGAATTTTTTCGCTCTCGGCCGGCCGCTGGGTCACGGGCGCCGTCATGGGAATTTTCTCACCCGTCTGCTGCTCCACCGGCGCGGTCATGGCGATTTTTTCCTGCTTGACGTTGTTGCCGTCTATGTATTTGAACAGGGTCTGAAATGCCTGGTAGGCGGCGGAGCCGAACGTTCCCTTGACTTCGACCTCCGCCACCAGGTGGGGCGCGTAGCGGCGGAGCTCAAAGTCGCCATATTTTTTCACCACCTCGTACCTGGCTTCCTCGGCGGCCATTGCCGGCTTGCCCCACAGGCAGACGGAAACAATGGCCGCCAACAGTACCGTAAATATCTTTCTCATGAATCACTCCTTTCTTCATCCGGCATCTCGATGCGCTCGATGACTGTTTTGGGCACCAGTTCGCTGAATGCGGCCTTTTTGCTCCAGTCCATGCCCGATTTATGGCCGGGGACGGGCACCGGCAGGTGCGCATTGTATTGATCTCTTCTTGCCGTAAATTATAAGCATGAGATCAATGAATTGCAGCTTATTCATTTTTTTTAGAAGAACGTTGTCCCTGAGCCGGCCTCCAGGCCGAATTGTTCCACTGCCCGATGGGCGGGCCAAGTCCGGCAAACAGGATGAGGAAAAACTTCCGTTTCCGCAGAGATGATCGCGACTAAAGTCAGTCCTGCATCGGGGCCTTGGTGCCGGCGAGGCCGATGTCGGGGTTGCTCTCGAACTCTTGAACGGAGCAGTAGACTCCGCCGGGGGTGAAGCGGGCGTTTTGGCCGGTGACTGGGCCTGGGGGCATGAGGGCGCGGGTGAGGGCACCCGCGCCCCTTTGGCAGCTTTGGTTGGATTTCGGTCAGGCGTTTGGAGGGTGAGGGCACCCGCGCCCCTTTGGTAGCTTTGGTTGGATTTCGGTCAGGCCTTTGCCGGCCTGGAGAGTGAGGGGAAGGCCTGGCAGCGGCCGGGGTAGAATTTGAGGAGGAGATCGGCGAGGGCATTTTTGAGGCTGCTGATCTCGCCGTCCTTTTCGATGAAGGCGGCGGCGGTTTTGACGAGGGGGTCGGACTGGTACTCGGTCAGGGCGGTATAGATTATGACGGGAACGGGGCATTGGCGCTCGCGGAGTTTTTCGAGGATGAAGAGTCCGTCCACGAAGGGGAGGAGCAGGTCCATGATGAGGAGGTCGGGGGGATCCGGGCCGTTAACTGCGGCCAGGACCTCGCGTCCGTCGCCGGCGAGTCTCACGTCGTAGCCCTCGGCGGTGAGCTCGCGTTTCAGGAAATCGCGGACGTGTCCGTTTCGGTCACCGATCAATAATCTGAAGCGCACGCCCATGCCGATCCCCTGTTCCCAAGCCCTCCGAAGCAGAATTAACAAGGATATGCAGGATGCACTGGATAAGAATTAATTATTTTTCACACCCCATATATCCTTGATATTCTTGCTTCTCCATTCTCCCCAATAAGTCTGTTTCAAAACGCCGTTATCAATTGATGCAATCCTCATACCCCTCCGCGGGTGATTTGCGGGAAGGCCTTAACTATCTGAAAAATCGGCCATCCCGGGGATGGCCGCGTCGTGTCGGCGGCGGGGCGGCAAATTGTAAGCGGTTAGTATGTCAATGTTTTTTACAGGGTGTTAAGAATCCGGGGGCGCGGGGGCCGGATTTAGATGGTTTTGCCCGGGCACCTAAGCCAAAGCCCATGGAACCCGTCTGTCGGCCGGGGCCGGCACTTCCACGCCGTTTTGCGCAACCTCATGATAATAATTGATTTCCCAGGGTCCGGCCATTTTGGCGGGTGCTTGCCGGCCGTGGCGTTTGTTGATAGGTATGCTTGTTGCTTTATTAAAAGAAGGAAGGGTCGCCATGCGCGTGCGTGGAAAGAAATGGAAGCCTCTGGAACGGGTCGGCATTTACCGGGTGTTGCCTCTGCACCGGCTGCCCATGTCGCTCGCCATGAAGATCCTGGTGGTTTTTTCATTGATCATGGCGCTGTCGTTCATGGTGATGCTGCGTCTCAGCCTGCGTCTGATTTACGACAACATTTGGCGGGAGGCCCAGGACAAGCTTTCGGGGGATTTGAAGACGGCCCGGATCATGTATGACAACGGTCTCAAGGAGGTGGCGACGGTAGTTGATTTCACCTCGAACCGCTTTTTCATCATGGAGGCGATCGAGAAGGGAGACCTCCCGAACCTTCGTTCGCAGCTGGAGTTGATCCGGCGGGACCGGGGCCTTGATTTCATGACGCTGGTGAACCAGGACGGGGTGGTGACGCTTCGGACGGCCCCGCCTTACGCGACGGGTGACAACGTGATGAGCGACGAGCTGGTGCGGCGGGCGCTCCGGGGGGAGAAGTCTTCGGGGACGACGCTGATGACGCGTGACCGTCTGGCCAGGGAGTCGGAGCAACTGGTGATGCGTGCGTTCATCAGCGCGAAGCCCACGGAGAACGCGGCGCCGGGTGCCATCAGCCAGGTTGACTCGGGCCTCACGATGATGGCGGCGTATCCGATCCAGGACCAGCTGGGGCGGAAGCTGGGGGTGATTTACGGGGGGAGGCTCTTAAACAACGACACGGCGCTGGTTGACGAGATCATGGGGGCGATTTTCCCGGGGGTGGGCGCGGGCCAGGTGAACAACGCGATGGTGACGATATTTTACTGGGACATCCGGGCGTCCTCGACCATCCGCGAGCCCAGCGGCAACCGGGCGGTGGGGTCGCGGATGTTCAAGGAAACGAGCGAGTCGGTTCTGAACAACGGGCGCGACTGGTTCGGGGAGTCGTGGGTGGTGTTTGATTGGTACTTCGCGGCATACGAGCCGCTCCTGGACCCGGAGGGCAAGGTGGTCGGGGCGTTGGGGATCGGGCTGTGGAAGGGCCCGTTCATCGCGGTGCGGGACAATTTCATCTGGAGCAACGTGAAGATATTCAGCGTGGGGATCGTGATCATCATGTTGCTGGGGCTGGTGTTCTCGCGGATGCTGACCAAGCCGCTTCGGGCGCTGGCGGACGCGAGCGATGAGATCGCGAAGGGGAACCTGGAGTACCGGGTCTCGATCAAGCCGGGGCGGGATGAGATCCGGGAGCTGGAGTTAGCGTTCAACCAGATGGCGAACAACCTGCACGCGAACATGGAGGAGAAGGACAAGCTGGCGGCGGCGCTGCATGATCTTAACCTGCGCTACATGGAGCTCTTGGGTTTCGCGTCGCACGAGCTGAAGCAGCCGATCGGGGTGTTCAAGCTCTCGATCGCTAACCTCAGGAAGATGGGGCCGTACGCGCAGCCGGAGAAGTTCGACGCCATCCTGGACCGGATGGATGGGAACGCCGACTACATCGCCTCGATGAGCGAGAAGTACCTGTTCTACGCGCAGATCGAGTCGGGTCAGCTCAAGCTCTACGAGCGGGAGTGCGGGGCGCTGTCCGAGGTCATCGAGCCGGCGGTGGAGGGCGAGCAGAAAACCCTCCTGGAGAAGGAGATGCGGGTGGAGGTGCTGAACGGGGCGAGGCTTAAGGGGCTCCGGCTGCTGGTTGACCCGGAGCTGATGCGGGCGGTGTTAGCGAACCTTTTGAGCAACGCCGTGAAGTTCGGGGACCAGGGCGGGTACGTGCAGCTCGGGTTCAAGGAGACGGAGGACAGCTACGAGTTCAACGTGAAGAACAACGGGGAGGGGCTTCCGCTGGACAAGCTCGAGGAGATTTTCGGGAAGTTCACGCGGCTCGAGCACGTGCGTCACAAGCAGAAGGGCACCGGGCTCGGGCTGTTCAACGCGCGGGAGATCGTGGAGCGGCACGGGGGCAGGATCCGGGCGGAGTCGGAGCCGGGGAAATGGGCCAATTTCGTGTTCACGCTGCCCAAGGAGCGGGTGAGCGTGTCGCCGGGCGCGGCCCAGGCCGTGAACGGGGCGGCGGCGGGAGAGCTGCGAGGGTGAGTCGGGGTTTAGAAGAGTTAACGCAGATGAACGCAGATGAACACAGATGATCGAGGATTAATTTAAAATAAAAAATCCATTGATTTATCTGCGTTCATCCGCGTTCATCTGCGGCAAAAATAATAAAACGTATCCATCAATCACCTGCCGGCCGATCGGCGATCAGCTCGAAGGAGGGACAACGATGGGAAGGAAAATACTGGTGGTGGACGACGACCGGGACTTGGTGGACAGCCTTTGCGAGGCCCTGGAGGTGGAGGGGTTCAGCGTGCTCAAGGCCTACGACGGGGTGCAGTGCTGAGACCAGATCAAGAGCGCGAAGCCGGACCTGATCGTGCCGGACGTGATGATGCCGAACAAGGACGGGTACAAGGTGGCGGAGGCATTGGCGCAAAGCGATTTTTCGGACATGCCGCTGATCATGCTGACGGGGGTTTCCGATCACATGCGGGACGCCAACTTCTCGCGGGCCCGGGGCCTCGCCTGCGAGGCCGACGACTACGTGCCCAAGCCGGTCAAGGCGGAGACGCTGGTGAAGAGCGTGAAGCGGCTGGTGAGGAAGTAGGGCGTGAGGCTTGAGGCGTGGGGCTTGAGGGGTGAGGGCCACGGGTTGCAAGCCCGTGGTACTTAAGGCAGGGCCACCGGGAATTGAGCCGCTTCGTGGTTTACGGTATAATGGAGATTCCACGGGCGGTCTATAAGCGGTCCTCTATTAACAATTTACTGGGTTACCGAGAAAAGTTGTTCGAGCGGAGGAGAGGTCAAGGCGGCGGTCCCTGGTGGGGACCGGACGCCCGGTAGTAAACCACAATTAAGAAGGGGGTAAGCAAATGGCGGAGGACAAAAAGAGTATTATTTCGATGTCGTTGGAGGACCGGGTATTCGACCCGCCCGCGGAGCTGGTGAAGGACACTTACATCAAGTCCATGGCCGAGTACGAGAAGCTGCACAAGGAGTCCATCAAGAACCCGGACAAGTTCTGGGGCCGGGTCGGCGAGGAGTTCCTGACCTGGGACAAGAAGTGGGACAAGGTCTTCAACTGGGACGACAAGAACCAGGTCAAGTTCAGTTGGTACAAGGGCGGCAAGCTGAACGCCTCGGTGAACTGCCTGGACCGGCACATCAAGACCTGGCGCAAGAACAAGGCGGCGATCATCTGGGAGGGCGACGATCCGGGCACGAGCCGGGTGCTGACGTATTACGACATGTACCGGGAGGTGAACAAGTTCGCGAACGTGCTGAAGAGCCACGGGGTGAAGAAGGGCGACCGGATCTCGATCTATCTGCCCATGATCCCGGAGCTGCCCATTGCCATGCTGGCCTGCGCCCGCATCGGGGCCATCCACAACGTGGTGTTCGGCGGCTTCTCCGCGGACTCGCTGCGCGACCGGATCAACGACAGCGCCTGCAAAGTGCTCATCACCTCCGACGCCTCCTACCGCGGCTCGAAGGTCATCCCGCTCAAGGCCAACGCCGACGCGGCGGTCAAGGGCGCGCCCAGCATCGAGAAGGTGATCGTGGTGAACCGGGCCAACCAGCAGGTGCCCATGGAGAAGGGCCGCGACGTGTGGTGGCACGAGGAAATGAAGGACGCGGCGATCTTTTGCCAGCCCGAGATAATGGACGCGGAGGACCCGCTGTTCATCCTTTATACCTCGGGTTCCACCGGCAAGCCCAAGGGCGTGCTCCACACCACCGCGGGCTTCCTCGCTTATACCGCGTGCAGCCACAAGTGGGTCTTCGACATCAAGGACAACGACACCTGGTGGTGCACCGCCGACATCGGCTGGGTCACCGGCCACTCCTACATCGTCTACGGGCCGCTGGTCAACGGCGCGACCTCCCTCATGTTCGAGGGCGTGCCCACCTATCCCGACGCCGGCCGCTTCTGGGCCGTATGCGACAAGTTCGGCGTCAACTCCTTCTACACCGCGCCCACCGCCATCCGCTCGCTGATGCGGGAGGGCGAGAGCTGGGTCAATAAGCATGACCTGTCATCGCTGAAAATCCTGGGCTCGGTGGGCGAGCCCATCAACCCGGAGGCCTGGATCTGGTATTACGAGAACGTGGGCAAGTCCAAGCGCCCCATCATGGACACCTATTGGCAGACCGAGACCGGCGGCTTCCTCATCACCCCCCTGCCCTGCATGAAGACCAAGCCCGGCAGCGCCTCCAAGCCCTTCTTCGGCGTTGAGTGCAAGGTGCTTCGGGAGGACGGCACCGAGTGTGAAAAGAACGAGGGCGGCTTCCTGGTCATGATGGACCCGTGGCCCGGAATAATGCGCACGGTGTACGGAGACCACCAGCGCTTCATTGACACCTACTGGATCAAGTTCCCCGGCCGCTACTCCACCGGCGACGGCGCCCGGGTGGACGACGACGGCTACTTCTGGCTGATGGGACGGCTCGACGACGTGATCAACGTCTCCGGCCACCGCCTGGGCACGGCGGAGGTCGAGTCGGCCCTGGTCGCGCACCCCAAGGTCGCGGAGGCCGCCGTGGTCGGCATGCCCCACGACGTCAAGGGCCAGGGCATCTACGCCTTCGTCACCGTCAAGGCCGGCGTGGAAAAGAGCGACGCGCTCAAGAAGGAACTGGTGGCGCACGTCAGGAAGGAGATCGGGCCCATCGCCACCCCCGACAAAATCCAGTGGGCCGACGCCCTGCCCAAGACCCGCTCCGGCAAGATCATGCGCCGCATCCTCAAAAAGATCGCGGCCGGCGACGTCAAGGACCTCGGCGACACCACCACCCTGGCCGACCCCACCGTGGTCGAGTCGCTGGTCAAGGGAGCGGTGTAGGTCAACGGATCGGAACGCAATCCAACGCCATCATCATCAGCCAAGGGTCCGCCGCAGCGCGATCAAGCGCCGGGGCGGACCCTTCCTTATTTTACGGACGCGCCAAACATGGAAAACTTGCCTTGTTCCGGAGCAAACCCAAACGTGTAAAACTTTAGCGCAAGGAACGTAGCGGGGCCGCGGAGACATCGTTTGCCTGGACCCCTTTGACTTGGTAGACTTGAATGCCCCCGCGCCAAGGACGGCGCCGCTGACCGGGGCCGGGGCAACACTGGCAAACCTGACCGGAATGAAAAGTCAGAGTTCAGCATTTGAGCGAAGGTATTTCCGGCCGGACCAGACTGTTCTTGGCTTGCGGTGCAATCAAAGCCTTAACAATAGTCTTCTGAATGAAAAAGAAATAGGTGCATGAATAAGCAAGGAGATACAAGGTATTTCCCCCGCGAAAAAACCGCCCTGGCCTTGATGGAGGTTTTGTTCCCTCAGGGGCAAAAGCTGCCCGGAGTACAGGCGCAAAAACTTATCGGCCAGGTGGGGGACCAAATCCGGGAGATCAGATTCGGCCCGCTATCATTGGGAAGCTTTCTGCTGCTTATGGATCTGGTATCCCTGTTCACCTCGGGCAAACTCCTTTCGGCCCATAGCCTCGAAAAAAGAGAATCCCTTGTTGCTTCCTGGAGCAAGGGCAGGATAATGAAGTATCTGCTTCTTGTCGCTTCCTCTCCCTTTAAGATGGCCTACCTCCTGGACGAAGACACCCAGAAAACCCTTGGCGTTGAACTCAACGTCACTGTTCCGGAAAGTGTGGAAAAACACCGCTGGCAAAACCAGATCATGGATTCAAAAGACTATGACCAAGAACAGGAATTGGAAGCCGAAGTAGTGGTTATAGGCACCGGCGCGGGCGGAGCCGCCGCCGCTTACGAACTGGCGAGCCGCGGAATCGCGGTGGCCGTGATTGAGGAGGGAAAATATTTCACCAGAAAGGATTTTGATGGAAACATACAGAGGATGACCGCCAAACTGTACCGCAACAACGGAGTCTCATTCGCTCTCGGTAATCCGCCGATCCTTATGCCTGTCGGGAAGACCGTCGGCGGCACGACCACCATTAACTCGGGAACCTGCTACCGGACTCCCGAAGCCGTCCTTTCTGATTGGCGGGGTCAGGGCTTGCGGGAGTTCAGCGCCCGGGAGATGGAACCCTATTTCAGCCGTGTCGAGGAAATCATCAAGGCCCAGAGGGCGGAAGAGAAATACATTGGGCCGGTGGGAGAGATCATCAAGCGCGGGGCAAAGGCGTTGGGTTTTGAAGACATCCACCCTCTTGCCAGAAACGCCGAGGGCTGTGAGGGGCAAGGGATTTGCCAGTTCGGCTGCCCTTTAGACGCCAAGCAGTCCACCAATATCAGCTTCATGCCAAGGGCCTTGAACAGCGCGGCGCTTCTGTTCGCGGGTTTTGACGCCAAAAGACTGATCATGAGGGGCAACGCCGTTGCCGGGGTTGAGGCCACATCCGCCGACCCCGCAACCTTCGGAAAGAAACTCACCATCCGCGCTCCCAACGTGGTGGTAGCCATGGGAAGCCTTCTTACCCCCGGCTTTCTGTGGAAGAACGGAATTGATAATCCCAATATCGGCAGGCACCTGTCCATACATCCGTCCGGAGGGATGGGGGCGCTTTTCGACGGCATGGACATGCGGAACCAGAAGACCATACCCCAGGGGCTTGGGGTGGGCGACTTGAGCGGCCGGGGCATCCGGTTTGAAGGCGGCACGCTCCCGTTCGTGGTTTATGGCATATCCAACCAGTTGTATGGAAAGGACTACATCAATTCCCTGGAAATGTATCCGAACCTCGCCCTTTTCGGTTTCATGCTGAAGGATTCCAGCCGCGGCCGCGTGCACCGGGTGCCCTGGGACAAATTCCCGATCATCACCTATAAAGTAATAAAACGGATTTTGAAAATTTCTTGAAAGCCACGGAAGTCCTGGCCAGGATTTTTTTAAAGGCAGGGGCCAGCCGGGCCCACTGCTTCGGCTTCGGCGCCGGGAAGGGCGTATTCAGAAACGAAAAGGACGTGGATCTTTTCATGTCAAGGCCGTGGAAGCCTTCCGACTTTTTCATCTCCGCTTGGCATCCGCTTGGCACCACCCGGATGGCGGCCGATAAAGAGCAGGGGGTGTGTGACGTCAACCACAAGGTCTTTGGCTATGAGGGCCTTTATGTGATGGACGGCGGGGTTGTGCCCTCGTCACTGGGCGTCAATCCCCAGGTAACCATCATGGCAATGGCCATGCGAGCGGCGCATGGACTGGCCGACGAACTGAATGGCAAGGCCGGGCTTTCCTGACCGGCCATGTTCAATTCCCGCTGATCGAAGTAACAGCCCCCAAAATAATACCGGTTCTTCAGGATGAACTTTTATTATTAAATTGAAGAGATGCATTTCAAATGTGCATCCCATACATTTCCTAAAAAATCAGGAATAGCCTTTGAATCTCATGAGCAATAGACGATCCGAATCGCTCCTCATCGCTCTTCACGGCACGACGATGAATTTCAAGCGCCTTGGCGATGGCATCAGCACATGAAAGAACCTTCCCGCCTTCATGCCAGGCTGCCTGGTGACCGGCGATTCCTCATGGCTGCAACCCGCCTTGGATTCGATGCGCTCCTTACTAATGGGTGCGATAAATATTGGACACTGGCGACATGGTGGCGGGGACACTCTTGTCCCCGGCACATGTCAACCATGCAGACGCCGCCCGACAGGAGTGTCGGGCTCCACCTCCCTTATTGTCCAATATTTATCGCTCCCCTTAATAATGCAAGTGAGATCAGGCGGACGATGCCCCGGAATTTATCGGCGTGGCGGCGCTCATTCTTCTCGGTGTTGAAGCGGGCGTAGCCGGCCTCGGTGGGCGCCTTCTTGGCGTGGTGAATCTGCACTATGAGATGTATGGTTCCGGCTGTTGGGTCCGGTCCTCCACCTCGCTTTTCAGGGACTCGGCGAAGCGGCGGAGGTCGGCCACGGCGGACTCGATCTCGCGCGCGCCCTTTTCCACCTCCGCGGCCACGCTCTGGACCTCCAACATCGAGGCCGCGAGCTGCTCCGAGGCCGATTCCTGCTCCTTGGTCGCCACCGTGATCTCCCGGGCCGAGAGCGCCGTGGTCTCGGCCAGCGACGAGATGTCCGCGAACGCGCTCACCACCGCGCCCATGGCCGCATTCCCCGCCTCCACCTTGTTCTCGCCGTCCTTTGCCAGCGCCGCCGACTCCTGGGTCGCCTGCTGGATCTGCCCCACCAACTGCTTCACCTCGCCCGCCGCGTCCGCCGACTTCTGCGCCAGCATCCGCGTGGCCGTGGCCACCACCCCGAACCGCCGCCCGTGCTCGCCCGCGCCCGCGGCCTCCAGCGCCGCGTTCACCGAAAGGATGTCGGTCTGATCCGCGATGTCCTCCAACAGGTCCACGATCCGCAGGATCCGGCTGAAGTCATCCTCCAAATGCCGCATCGCGGCTGAAATCTCGCTCACCTGCCGCGCGATCCCGGCGAAATCATCCCGCGCCCGCGCCACCGTGCTCTCGCCGCCCTGGCACGCGGAAAGCGCTTCGCCCGAAACTTCCCCCACGTTGCGCGCGCCTTCGTCAATCAGGCGGGAGGTGGAGACGATCTGATGGGCGATGGCGGACGATTGCGAAACGGCCGAAGCCTGCCGCGCCGATCCCAGGGCCTGAGCCGTGCATACGCCCAGCACTACCCGGATCGAATCGTCCATGCTGCGGATGCCTCTCTCCAGCTTCCCGACAATTCCCTCCATCACCCCGACGTGCGCCACGATCGTGTCCATCATCCGGTTGAACGCCGCCCCCAGGTCGGCCAGTTCGTCATTCTTGATCAGACGCACCGGCTCGCCGTACCCGCCTTGCCTTATCCTTTGCGCCGCGCGGTCCAGCACCGCGATCGGCTCGGAAATCTCCCGCGATGAGAGCAGGGCAACCAGCAGGCTCACCGCCGAGGCCACCAGCACGAAGATCACGTACATCGCGCCCAGGTCCCCGATCCGCGCCTTCCACTCCGACGACAGGATGACCCCCTTCTGCCGGCCCAGCTCCGCCTTGACCTCCTCCGGCAGCGCCGCCTCAACCCGCTCCAGGCTGGAAAGCAGCGTGCTCGAGTGGCTGTACCCCACGAACCCCACGTAACCCGCCACCGCCACCACCAGCGACGTGATGATGAGCACCATCTTGGTCCGGACCGACACCCGAAGCCCCGCCGAAAACGACGGCGGCAGGCCCGGAGCGCAATGCGCCGCCATCTCGATCACCGGCCGCACCAGCCAGTGATAACAGTAAATCGCCAGCGGCGCCGCCATCAGCGCGATCATCACGCCCCCGAAAACCAGGCAGTAAACCAACCGGGCGCCCCAATCCAGCCACCGCATCAGCGTGAGACCCGAGAACAGGCCGCCCAGAATGTTCGAAACGAAAGCGAACCCCACCATCAGGTACGGAAAGTTCATGCACTTCTGTGCCACCAGCCGCGCCCGCTCGTCCGGGATCTCAACCTCCCGGCCGGCGTCGCCCAGGAAGGAAAGGATCGGACGAAGATAGTTGAACATCAGGGCCAGGATAAAAATGAAAATGATAATCACGCCCGGACCCGGACGGTCCAGCAAAATTTCCAGCTCCGCCGCGTCCGGGTGGAATACGTTGTAAATCAGATAATGGCTGGCGATGAATTGGAAAAAGGCGAGCAGCAGCATCAGGCCCAACAGCCTGATCACGAACTCGTGCCGGCTTAACATCCGCCGCCCGTCAGCTTCCGAATTGTGATTCAAGCTCATGGCTCATACCCGCTCGTGACGCCCCCGGATGTCTCGACCAACGCTGGCGAGGGCCGTTCCTCAATCCCACTTACCATATTCCATCGCCGTCCGGCTGTCAACGCCCGGGCCCGGATGCGCCGCCCCGGCGCCTCCCTTATCAATTGTATTAAATTAATATAATTAATAATTAAAATAATTAAATTAAAATATAAATTAACTTAATTTAAGTGCGGGTTCGGGGCGGGACCGGGGTGGGGCGGCGCGGCGCTGGCAATCGGGGGCGGGAATGGTTACAATAGGAGTTGTGGGGGCGATATGGGCTCGACGGGGACAGTTGAGCCTTGCGGGTGCGCGCCGTGCTCCGTCAGCACGTAAAACCGGCGGAACCGTATTAAACGGCAATTACGAATACTCTCTCGCGGCTTAATTGACCGCGACGTTCGTCCGGCCCCGCCTGTCGGGCCGATGACGGGCGCAAATTAGACAGGCCGATCCCTGGGATGGAGCGCCCTTTGCCGCCTGGGGGTTGACACAAAGGAAGGACTCGCCGTAAGACCCCGCGCCCGCGCGGAGTCTTCCGGTCAAAATCAATCGCGGGACACGCGCGTAGGATCCCCGGGGTGAAGGTCTTCGGACGCGGGTTCGATTCCCGCCGCCTCCACCATGCAAGTATTTTATTTTGTTTAGTTTTCTACGCCGACAACTTTCCGTTGGGGTTCGGTGGGCGTCAAAATCCCGGGCATGATGGCGGAACCGACCCGCTCCACCGCCGAACTCAATCTCTCCGATCGAGTCCTTCCATAGACGTTCATTGTCATCTGCGGCGTGCTGTGCCGGGCGAGTTCCTGGGCCTTGGGCAGCGGGAGTTGACAATCCATATGATCCGGGACAACTATGAGACCCGTAATCATCCGAACGTCAAAGCTTGGCTGGCGAAACATCCCCGCTTCCATCTGCACTTCACGCCGATAAGCGCTTCGCGGCTGGATCTGGTGGAGCGGTGGTTCGGTGAGATCACGAACAAGCGCCTCCGTCGCGGGGTGTTCCGAAGTGTCGCCAAACTAGTGGCTGCCATCGAGGATTATATTCGCCTCAATAACGAAGAGCCCAAGCCCTTTGTCTGAACCAAGAAGGTCGAGGTTATATTGGAAAAGGCTGCTCATTGCAAAGCCGTTAGTGAAACACTACACTAATCACCGGTCGGCGGTGGAGAAAGCGCCTGGATATTAACTGCGGCCCGGCAGCCATTTCGGGCGGCAATTGACGACGAGGGTCAAGCTTGGCTGAGACTTTGGCAACCGATCATCCCGCGCGGATCCGGTATCTCCGGCTCACCCTCTTCGGCCTGTTCGGCCTGACCCTGGCCGGATACCTGCTGCTCATCAACGCGGATATTTTCTTCACCTATTGGCCCGACCAGACCAACTACCTTGCCTGCGGAGTCGCGTGGGCGGAAGGCTTCGGCCCCCATTACATAGCGGACGTCAGCGCTCCGTTGGACTATATCTTTCACCACTCCGGCTTCGGCGCAATGCTGGCTCCGATCATCTGGGCGCGCGGGCTCGACATCCCCCTGCTCAAGGGGCTGGTAATAGCCGTCTTTTTTGCCGGGCTCGCCTGTTACGGCAACCTGATCGCGCGCCGAGGCGGCAATCTCATCGGTTGGCAGGCTGCCATCCTCACGGCCACCGCTCCGTTTGTGCTCGCTTTTTCGCAACTGATCATGGCCGACCTTCCCTTCCTGGGAGCCGCACTCGTCGCGCTCTGGGCTTTTGACCAGTGGGGCCGGAGTCGGAGCTGGCCCTGGCTGCTCGTCTGCCTGGCCGCAACCTTTCTGGCCAACGAGCTGCGCATCGTTGGCCTGGCCCTCGTCCTGTCCCTGATTCTCCCGCTGGCGCGCCACCCGCGCGGCGGACCCTGGCCGGCCCCGCAAAAATACGCTGCCCTGGCCGTCCTCGTCGCCATCCCGCTCTGGTGGCCGATCTATGGCTGGTTCGAGCAGGGAATTGATTTCTTTCGGCCCTTCGGGTCAGAAATTCAGAAAATTGACGGCATCCGCCATGTCCAAGAGTGGAGCCCCTGGTTGATGCTGCTGGAGCGGGTCCGCAACCTGCCCGCCAACCTGGCGAGCCTGGGCCAGGCGTTCATTCCGGAGGCGGGCAGCGGGATCGGCGCCGGGCTGATCGGCCTGGCGGCCCTTCCCTTATGCGGGGCCGGTCTGGTTAGTTACTGGAAAAGATTTGCCTCCGCCCATGAGTATTTTTTGGTTTCATACCTTCTGGTGCTGCTGGCTTGGCCATACGCGGAGCACCGCTATTTTCTGCCCCTCTATCCGCTGATTTTCGTCTTCGCGGTTGAGGGAATGCGCGGCCTGGCCGACCGTTTCCATCTCCGCCTGGTCCATAGCGCTCCGGCCCTGCTCTTTGGCGCGGTCCTCGCCTGTAACTTGACAATGGTTATGGCCGAGGTGGTCAACTTTCGGCCCGTGCCCGCGGGGCAAACCCGCTTTAAAAAACTGCCTTCGGATTCCCCCCCCTGGCTCATCGAAGCGCCCGGCCTTCCCTCGATCCCCGTCACCGATCGCTTCCGGATGTTACCGATCAACGAACCTCGCCGGAACCTGCTCCTGCTGGAATTGTGGTGCCGGACGCACCTTTCCAAGGCCGATCGGGTGGCCGTGTCCTTTGAGAATGATTTTTTCCTGATCACCGGCATCCGGTGCGGTGTTCCGTTCCGGCCGGGAGAACCCCTTTCGGAATATCGGAGCCGGACCGGAATCAACTACGTGATCATTGGCGAGGGCATACCCCGCCTTTCAAATAACATCATTAGGTGGATGAAACAGGAGCCCGAGCGGTTCGTGGAGGTTCACCGGATCGCCGGGACGCGGACCGCGATCTACCGGGTCAGGTGATCAGCGCGGGATGGCCCCCGCGTTTTTCTTGTCGGGACTGTTCCCCGCCGCGTGATTTTGCCTTGAGTCCGTTTGTGCGGTCCGAGCGGATTAACTATAATAGCCGTTACCGTGAGCGGAATGCAAAATCTCATTAAGCATAAAAAGCTCCCCGGCCTGAGCATCGTTTTCCCCTGCTATAACGACGCCGGCACCATCGGCAGTCTGGTCCTGCTGGCCCACCGCGTGGGCGAATGGATCAGCGATGACTATGAAGTCATCGTTGTGGACGACATGAGCACGGACAACAGCCGGGCCATACTCGAAGAGCTGTCCGCCAGCCTGTCCCGGCTCCGGGTCATCCACCACGAGGTGAACAAGGGATACGGCGGGGCCCTGAAAACCGGCTTCGCCGCCGCTCAAAAGGACTTCATTTTCTACACCGACGGCGACGGCCAATATGACGTGCTCGAGCTGGTCCGCCTCGCGGAGTTCATGTCGGAGGGAGTCCACCTGGTCAACGGCTACAAGGTCAACCGGGCCGACAACTGGTCCCGCCGGCTGATCGGCTTCTGCTACAACAAATTGGTGCGAATGGCCTTCGGGATCAGGATTCGGGACGTTGACTGCGACTTCCGGATGATGCGGCGCTCGATTTTCGAGAAGGTGAAGCTGGAGTCGGACACCGGGCTCATCTGCACCGAGCTGATCAAGAAGGTCCAGGACCAGGGCTTCGTGATCGTGGAGGTCCCGGTCCATCATTTTCCGCGCCTGTACGGCTCGTCACAGTTTTTCACCGTGAGCCACGTAAGCCGCTCGCTGTTGGCCTTGCTGGGCTATTGGTGGAAAACCTATCGCGCGGGGGAGCTCGGGGGCCGTTCCCGCTGACGCCGGTGGAGCGATTGATGCCTAATGATTGGAAAGGGAGGGCGGTGCTGGTCACCGGCGGCCTTGGTTTTATCGGCTCGAACCTGGCGCTGCGGCTGGCGGAGTTGGAGGCCCGGGTGACCGTGGTTGACTCCCTGGTTCCCGGCCACGGCGGGAACCGGTTCAACCTCGCTCCGGCGCGGGACCGGGTCCGGCTTGTCATCGGCGATCTGCGCGAGAACAAAATAATCGAGAACGCGGTCAAGGGCCAGGAGGTGATTTTCAACCTGGCCGGCCAGGTCAGCCACACCGACTCAATGGAAGACCCGTTCACCGACCTCGAGATCAACTGCCGGAGCCAACTCTCCCTCCTCGAAGCCTGCCGCGCCCACAACCGGGACGGCAAAATCATTTTCGCCGGCACCCGCGGCCAGTACGGAAAGCCGCAGCGGCTCCCGGTGGACGAGACCCATCCCCAGCGTCCGACCGACATCAACGGCATTGACAAGACCGCGGGCGAGGCCTATCACCTGCTCTACCACCAGGTCCACGGAATCCGGGCCTGCTCGCTGCGCTTGACCAACACCTACGGCGCGCGGCACCAGATGAGGAGCTCCCGGCAGGGCATCGTCAACTGGTTCATCCGCCTGGCCCTGGGAAACGCCACCATCCCGATTTACGGCGACGGGTTGCAGATGCGCGATTGCAACTATGTGGACGACGTGGTGGACGCCTTCCTGCTGGCCGCGGGTCCGGCCACGGACGGACAGGTCTATAACCTGGGCGGCGGCGACCCGCGGCCCCTGATCGAGTTGGCCCGAATGATCGTCTCTCTGGCCGGGGGAGGACGGATCGAAACGGTCGAGTTTCCGGCCAGCAGCCGGGCGATCGAGATCGGGTCATACCATGCTGATTTCAGCAGGTTCCATCAAGCCACGGGCTGGGGTCCCCGGGTCGCTCTCCGCGACGGGCTCCAGCGCACCATTGACTATTACCGCGAACACCGCTCCCATTACTTTTAACGCGGTGCTCTTAAAGGACCATCATGGCCGTTCACTTTTTCGATCTCTGCGCTCAGACCGTATCCATCCGGGCCGACCTTGACCGGGCCTTCTCCCGGGTCCTGGCCCGGGGACGGTTCATTCTCGGGACCGAGGTCGAGCAGTTCGAAAAACGCTGGGCCGAGCGGTGCGGCGCGGCCCACGGCGTGGGCCTGGCCTCGGCCACCGACGCCCTCTTCCTCTCGTTCAAGGCCCTGGAAATCGGCCCGGGAGACGAGGTGATCGTCCCCGTCCTTACCGCTCCCCCGACCATGGTCGCCGTGCGGATGACCGGCGCCATCCCGGTCCTCGCCGATGTCGAGTCCCAACACCTCCTCCTCTCCCCTGACAGCTTCCGAGCCGCCATCACCGCCCGCACCCGCGCCGTAGTCCCGGTCCATCTCTACGGCTGCCCGGCGGACATGGACCACATCATGGCCATCGCCGCGGACCACGGCCTCCACGTCATCGAGGACGCGGCCCAGGCCCACGGGGCCCGCTGGCGCGGGAAACCCGCCGGCTCGTTCGGGACTGCGGCCGCCTTCAGCTTCTACCCCACCAAGAACCTGGGCGCGTTCGGAGATGCCGGCATGGTTGTGACTTCCGACCCGGAAATCGCCCGCCGGCTCCGCCAAATGAGAGACTACGGCAGGATTGACAAAGATACGGTGGAAGGATTCGGGGTCAACTCCCGCCTGGATGAGTTGCAGGCCGCGATCCTGCTGGCCAAGCTCGAGCACCTCGATGATTGGAACCGGAAGCGCCGGGGCCACGCCGAGCGCTACCGCGCCAACCTGGCCGGACTCCCGCTCAGTTGCCCGTCAGACCCGGAGGGGGCGATAAACATCTATCACCAGTTCGTGGTCCGCACGCCCGAGCGCGACCGGCTCCGCGAACACCTCTCCCTCCGTTCCATCGGCACGATGATCCACTACCCCAGGCTGCTGTGCGATCAGCCGGGCCATGGTCCCGGCGGGAGCTTCCCGGCGGCTCGCGCGGCGGCGGGAGAGATCCTGTCTCTTCCCATCTACCCGGAGCTGGCCGAGTCCGAAATTGACGAGGTCTCGGAAGCGGTGGCCGACTTCTTTCGCGGCCGGAGCGGCGGAACATGAATCCCGATGAATATCGCATCATGTATGAGTTGGAAGAGGACTACTGGTGGTATCGGGGTATGCGGGCCATCACCGCGACCGTCCTCGCCCGGGTGATCGGCGAGCCCAAGGGGCTGCACCTCGACGCCGGCTGCGGCACCGGCGGCAACCTGAAATTTCTGGGCCGGCTCTACAAAAGTTATGGCCTGGACCTGGCGGGGGAGGCCATGCCGTTCCTGGCCCGCAACGGGCTGACTCGCGCGGTCCGGGCTTCGGTTTTGGCGATCCCTTTCCCCGCCGGCTGCTTCGACTTGGTCACCGCCTTTGAGTCCGTGCAGGGAGTGGATGACGACGCCGCGGCCTTCCGGGAGCTGCACCGGGTAACCAGACCCGGCGGCCGCATCCTCGTCCGGGAGGCCGCCCTGGACGCCCTCGCCGGCGAGCACGACCTGGCCGACGCGAGCGTGCGAAGATACACCCGGCGCGGTCTGGAGGAGAAAATCCGGCGGGCCGGGTTCAATGTCGTTTTCAGCACCTACGCCAATTTTCTGCTCTTGCCCCCGATTTTTTTCATCCGCTCATGGCGCCGTATGCTGGGGAAAAAAGTTCCGGCGTCCCGGGCCCGCACTGATTTTCGCTTTTCCCCTTCCCGGCTCAATCGGTTCTTCTTCGGTTGCCTGCTGGCGGAAGCAGCCTGGCTCTCACGCTTCCGGCTGCCGTTCGGGGTATCGGTGATCGCGGTCGGCGAAAAAGAGGAGCCCTCGTGAAGGTCTCGGTGGTGATCCCGGTTTATGATTCGTCGGCGAGCCTCCAAGAACTCCTGCGATCAATCGGGGAGGCGGACCCCTGCGACCGCGAGGTGATCGTGGTGGATGACGGTTCGAGCGACGGCGTCGCGGAGGTGGGGGCTGCTCTGGGGGCCCGGGTCATTCGGCTGCCGGGTAATTCCGGACCGGCCACGGCCAGGAATATGGGGGTGAAGGCGGCCCAGGGGGAGGTCATCCTTTTTCTGGACGCCGATGTGAAGCCGCCGCCCGGCCTGATTGCGCACGCGGCCAGGCGGATGGAAGAGGAGCCGGACCTGCTGTCCCTGAACGGATACTATTCGCCGTTCCCTCTGAACCCGGGCTTTTTTCAGTCGTACAAGGCGCGGTACATCCACTTTCTGTTTCAGGGGAAGGAGGACACCCAGGTGCTGGAGACCTGCTGCGCCGTAGTCCGTAAAAGCGTATTGCTGGAGCTGGGCGGGTTCGACGAGTCTTACCGGGGCGCCGACGTGGAGGACTACGAGCTGGGATACCGGATCAGCGAGAAAGGACCAATGAAGATTGATCACGCGATGGTGGTGGCTCACAACTTCCCGGGTTTCTTCAAGAACGCCGGGAATTATTTCCGCCGGGGCGCCATGTGGACCGAGCTGTACCTGAGGCGGAGGCGGTTTGACCAAGCGGCCACCACCGCTTCGGAAGGCCTGCTGCAGGTTCTGGGGGCTCTTGCCGCCGTTGTCCTTCTGGCGTCGCCGCTCGCCCCCCGCCTACTGGCGCCGGTTTTCATCGCGCTTTTGTGCGGCTACCTCATTGGGGGCCTGCGGTTTTTCAGGTATCTTTATAGGGAAGAAGGCGCGGGGTTCGCGCTGGCTGGGATCTTCGTCCACTGGGCCAACTCCGTGGTGATTGCCTCGGGAGCCGCCTACGGCATGATCAGATACGGCGTTAAAAGGATGAGCGGAGCATCATGAGCAGGGGGTTTTCTGGACTGATGGAGCAGCCGTGAGCAGGCTTGCGCTGTTCGCGAAGACAGCGGCCGGGGCTTTTCGTCCCCGCTCGGTCCAGTACCTCATCCTGTTCGTCACCTCCCGCTGCAACGCCCGCTGCAAGATGTGCTTTAATTGGCGGACGCTGGAGGGCTCGTCCCTCGACCTCGAGCTGGACGAGATCCGGGCGCTTTCCCGGACTACGCCCGAGCTGATTCAGCTGACCCTCTCGGGAGGCGAGCCCTTCCTGCGCGACGACCTGGTGGAGATCATCGAGGCCTTTCACCAAAACACCGGCGTAAGCCAAATTACTCTGCCCACCAACGCCATCCTCACCGATCGGATTGCGGCGGCGGTGGAGGACATCCTTGACCGCTTCTCCCGGCTTTCGGTCAACCTGGACCTCAGCATTGACGGGGTCGGCGCCGATCACGACGAGATCAGGGGACGGCCGGCCGCGTATGAGCAGGTCCTCAAAACCTATCGGGCGGCGGTCGAGATAAAAAAACGGCGGCCGCGACTCCGGCTGGGGATGTCGGCGGTCCTCTCCGGCTTCAACCGCGACAAGATCATCGCGACCCTCGACGAGATGGACCGCGAGTTCTCCTTCGACCGTCACGAGGTGATGCTGGCGAGGGGATTGACCCGCGACCCGATGGCGACGGAGGTCTCGATCAACGACTATGAGGAGACGCACCGCTGGATCAAGCGGCATGACCGGGCTCTCAGCCGGTCGCTTTTCGGCCGGATCAATTACCAGATGGCGCTGATGATGCGCGAGAGCCTGATGCGGACGGTCCGGGAGGACCGGATGATTTTGCCTTGCCTGGCCGGGTCGAAGCTGGCGGTGGTCGAGGCGGACGGGAAGGTTCGGCCCTGCGAGCTCTTGCACACCCTCTACCCGGAGGGCAGGCCGGAGCTGGGTCTTTCCGACTTCGAGCTGGGCGGGCTGCGCGACCACGGCTATGACCTGCGGAAAATCATGCTCTCGGACCAGACGCGCCGGGTGGTCCAGTTTATCCGGGACTCCCGCTGCCACTGTACCTTCGAGTGCGCGCTGTTCAACTCGTTGGTCTTCAACCCCCGCCAGTGGCCGAAGTTGGGCCTGCGGGTCCTCCTGAATCCATGAGCCGGGGACCGAACGAAAAGGTCGCTCCCCGATTTTGGCGGGCGCCGAAGGCGCGTCGGGTTCTGCATCCCATCGGCCTGGCCCTGATGATGTTCATCCTGTCCCGCGGGCCAACTCGGCACGCAGGGGGAGGAGAGCCAGCCTCTCTGTATTCGATGGGTATGGTCACGTAGAAACCACGCATCGGAGCCATGTTACGATTTTTCGTTAAGGACATACATGACCAACTCGAACAACTTTTCCTTGAAATCCTCCGCTAGATTGGGCCATGACGCGATGATAAAGTCTAACTCGGCAGGAATTTCGTCTATGTTCAGGTGCACACATCGAGCACACTTTTTTACCCGTCTGAACTTCCTGAATCCGTGTGAGTGCCAGGAAGGCACCACATCCCAACCGTTGTGGGGCCTTCCTGTCAAATTGCTCGGAAAGCACTACCGAATCATTGGACCTTAATAGCATTCGGACACCGGATTTCTTCCCCAAAATCAATTGAAGCGCAATATAAAATCCGGCTTGTGCCTGGCCGCCGAGGTTTGCGCATTTGTCCTTGATGTATTGATGAACGGATTGAAGCCGGATAGCTAAATCAAACTATTTTGATAGAATAGTGGAGGAAAAGAAGTACAGGGTGTGAAGATTAAGCAAGGGTTGCGGCTCATTATCGCCGGCCTTTTGGTCATGACGCCGATTGCGGTTGTCCGCCTATGTCTTGAGCATGATAATCGGCGCATCTAAAGTCAACGGAAAGGATGGAAAATTATGCAAGACGAAAAGAAAGGCGCTTCATCGTTGCTGGAAGACCTGAAGAGCATCCTGGCGCCGGTCGGGGGCGACGTGAAAATGTGGGAGAACGCGCGGTTCGTGCTCGCGGAGGTACCGCTCTATTCGAGTGAGGTCAAGAAGATATTGCCATTTGGCATGCGGCCGGTGGAGCCCGCTTTGGCGACCCTGTTCATCGCCGATTACACCAAAACCTCTTTCACGGCGCCTTACCATGAGGCTGCGGTCCTGGTTCACGTGCGCACGCCTTTGGGAAGCGGCTTGCACTGTCCATGGATGATCGTTGACGACGATACGGGCTTGATCTATGGGCGGGAACTCCTGGGGTATCCCAAGAAGTTCGGCCAATTCACCTTCGAGGAAAAAGATGGCGGGGTCTTCGCGAGCGTTTCACGCCGCGGGATCGAGGTGATGAAAATCGAGGCCCGCCGCCAGGAGCGGGAGGACTCTCCCCGGCCGGTCTTCGATTATAAAACCTTCAATGCCGGAGGGCCGGGCCAGTTCTTCGCCATCCAGCCCATCTGGCTGTTCAGGCCCAAGGAAGTCATCCAGGAGTCCTGGTCCGCCCAAGCCAAGGTCATCCTCGGCGAATCGGACTTTGACCCGATAGCAAAGCTTGTGTCCGGGCCCCCTCTGAATGCGCGTTTCGTGGTCATGGATATCCTGGGCTCAAGATACAACCTGCCGGTGGGCGTCGCGGGGATCAGGTGGTTCGCCAACACCTATAACCTGCGTTTCCGGTAGCATCGTCATCGGCCCCCCGCGGGGCAAAGGAGAAAATCCATGGGTTATGTGGAATTGGGCGTGGGCCTGTCCGACGAAACCAAAGCCGCGCAAGAAACCGCGCTGAAGTTCGCCTTGGAAATCATGCGGCCGGCGGGAGTGGAGCTTGACGCCCTTCCCTACCCCGGAGACGTGATTGAAAAAGGCTCGAAACTATGGGATGTGGCCAGACAGTTCCGCGAATTGGGATTTCACCGGGCCGCTTTCGCCAAAGAGGTGGGCGGGATCCGCGACGACCTGGACCCCGACGCGGGGCCTCTTCTGATCGAGACGCAGGGTTATGGCGACGCGGGCTTGGCCGTGGGCTTGAACGCCGCTTCACTTCCGTTCCAAATCGCCGCGCTGGGCCGGGAGCCGGAGCTTCTGGACCTGGCCCGCGCTTACTGCGCGGACACCAAAGGCGAGATGATCGGGTGCTGGGCGAACCTGGAACCCGGGCCTTCGGCCGGCGTGGAACGGGTCGGCGACGAATACGTCATCAGGGGACACCGGGCGGGGTCGGCGCCCAACGGATCGATCGCCACTCACGCCGTATTGCAAGTCCCTTCCAATTCGGACAATGGCGGTCGAAATGGAGCAGTCGCGGTCATCCCTCTCGACCTTCCCGGGATCTCCCGCGGCAAACCCGTCGGCAAAATGGGCCAGCGCGCTCTCAACCATGGCGAGATCGTCTTCGAGGAAGTCAAGATCCTCCGCCAGCACATTGTAACGTCGGATCCCGCGAAGACCTCGGAAATCGGCGGGACCATCCTGGCCGCGGCGCTCGGCGCGGCCGGGCAGGTTTGCATAGGCTTAGCGCAGGCCGCTTTCGACCAGGCGCTCTCCTACGCCAAGGAAAGGGTGCAGGGCGGCGTGCCGATCGTCATGCATAACAACATCAAGCTCAAGCTGTTCAACATGTTCGCCATGATCGAGTCCAGCCGGGCGTTTGCCCGCGGAGTGTCGCGATATTATTCGAGCGGACGATCCGCCGGCTTATGCAAACACGCAGTGGCCCTGAGGGTGGTGGCCGCCGAGACCGCGTTCAAGGTGGCAAGCGAAGCCGTTCAGGTATTTGGAGGCAACGGCCTGGCCAGGGAGTATCCCGTCGAGAAAATGCTCAGGGACGCGCTGGCCGCCATGATCGAGAACGGATCGAACGAGGCGCTGGCGCTGGCCGTCGCGGATGAATTTTAACCGCCCATTCGCACGACGCCACGGAGGGAAAAATGGGATACTTTGAATTGAACGCCAATATCGGCCGGAAGGCCAAAGTATTTCAGGAAGCCGCGAAAGAGTTCGGGCATGAAGTCATGCGGCCCGCCGGGATCGAACTGGACAAGCTGCAAGACCCCGCCGACGTAATGGCGAAAGGGTCAAGGTTGTGGGATGTATTAAAGAAGTCGCGGGAACTCGGGTTCCATAAATTAATGATACCCAGGGCCTATGGCGGCCTGATGGGAAAAGCGCCCGACAATGCCATGTCGCTGGTGGCCGAACAAATGGGTTATGCGGACGCGGGACTGGCCATCAGCATGGAAGTGGCAAGCATGCCCTTTGCATTCGCGGTGATAGCGCCCGACGCTCGGGTGCGCAACTGGGCCCGGGAGTACGCGGAGGACCTGGAAGCCAACATGGTCGGTTGCTGGGCCATTACCGAGCCGGACCACGGAACGGACTGGGTCATGGGAATAACCCGGGAGGGGACAAACCCCAAGACCGCTCCGTCTTTAAAGGCTGTGAAAAAAGGAGACGAGTACATTCTCAACGGCAGGAAATCCGCCTGGGTCAGCAACGGCACCATTGCCACGCACGCGGTGCTTCACGTCGGTCTCGACCAGTCCAAAGGCATGCACGGCGCCGGACTGGCCATGTGTCCGCTTGACCTTCCCGGCATATCAAAGGGCAAGCCTCTGGACAAAATCGGACAGCGCCCGCTTAACCAGGGTGAGATAATCTTCGAAGAGGTCAAGCTGCACCAGAAATATATGATCATACCGGTCCCGGGATTTTTCGGGGGGAACATTTTAGGCGCTACGTTTCTGGGCGTGGCCAACAGCCAGATGGGGCTGACGTTTTCCGGTCTGGCCCGGGCGGTGTTTGATGAAGCTTTTCGATTTGCGAAGGAAAATACAATGAGCGGCGCGCCTTTGATTGAGCAACAGAATATCAGGCTCAAACTCTTTAACATGTTCATGGCGAGCGAGTCCGCGCGGCTTTTTGCCCATACCGTCACCGAGCGTCTGCGATCGGGAAGGCCGAACCCGGTTGCCCGGGCCGTCACCTCGTTGTTTCTGTCCACCCGAGCGCCCTTTTGGGCGGCCGGCAAGGGGGTCCAGCGGTTTTTCAAGCTCTATGAAAAATACCATGAGAATGAAAAAGTCGCCGCCCTTGTCAAAAGATTTTCCCGACTCGATCGCGACGGCGGCATTATTGACTGGGGCAAGTATGGCATCGCGTCCAAGATCCTGGCCACGGAGACCGCATTCAATGTGGCGAGCGAGGCCATGCAGATCTTCGGCGGGAAAGGCTTGACGACCGAATACCCGATCGAAAAAATGTTCCGCGACGCCCGCGCGTCCCTGATCGAAGACGGCGCCAATGAATCCCTGGCCCTGGCCGCCGCGGAAAGTCTGTAGGACCTGATCGCATCTTTGGGCTGACAAAAGGAGCGCAACCATGAACGGGCGTGTGGGGAAAGTCGTGTCAGTGGCGAGGAAAAGGAGGAAGCGGGCGTTATGTATCATGGCGCTTGCCGTTTCCATGCCCCTTGTTGCCGTTTCAGGGAGTTCGAATAAATACCTGGAGCAGAAACGCGGGTTCCGGGAAGAAGTCAACAACAAGGTGGAGAAGAAACTGGACCCGGACGGCAATTACTTGTCCGTTATTTTTACCGATGAGCAGGGCAAATATAATTTCGGTGTCACCCCTGACGACCGCCGGCGTTTGAAAGGCCACGTGCGCGAATATTTTTCTTGCGATGACGAGGCCCTCCTTGAAAAGATAATTGGCGAACTGGACACCGGCCACTACGTGCTCTACAAGCAATACGGTGACGATGGAGTAAACGCGAAGGTGATATTCCTTTCCCCGCGGGCGCAGTAATGGGAATGGCTGACTGACGCTGACGGGATCGAGAAAATGTTCCACGCCTTCAACTTCTCCGTAGGCCTTTACGCTCCCGATGGGAGCAGCCGGTACGTTATCATCCAGAGCGAAGGATCGTTCTTTGGTATAACCCAGAACGCGAATCAGCCTCTCATCTGTCGGAACAATCGGGAACAACGGACCTTTAGCTGCGATGTGCCCGCCCAAACGGAAATTATCTCGTCCATGGAAAAGATGCGCCCGGTGGTTCCGGGGCGGGAAAAACCCGAGGAGAAGTTTATCGATGCCTGCCGGACCCATCCCTATTTCCAGCAGAAAGATGACAACGGCGGGTTTTTAACGAGTGATGAGGAACTCCTCGGGATCTATGAGGAGGTTGTTACGGACAAGGACGAAAAATGCGCGGTCAAGGAAAGCATAAGTCGTTGGCGCATCCACGAGGATTATCCGTTTTTGGTGGCCGACTATTCCCTTAAAACCACGGTCAACATCAATGCCGTCGTTCCCCGCCCCCTCCGGTTCGTCGAAGGGATCGTGCAGACCATGTTGAACGAGGTAAGCGTGAAGTACATCCCTTTGTCGATGAAAAACTTCCGCGACTATACACGGGAATGGACGAGGACGGGAGGGCCTGAGTCCTCTGATTCACGGGGTCGCTGACCTATGATGAATTGATTTTCTAAATGACCAGTGGCAAGGACGCGCAAACCATGGGTAGTACAATCAAGATCAGCGATATCCATAAACGGCGAGGGCGATGTGTCCAGGGAGTCGCTGGTTGGGTTCCGTTATCCAACGAGGTGTCATGACATGGAAAAGGTGAGAATGGGGATCATCGGGCTGGGCCGGATCGCGGACCTTAACATTCTTGGGTATCTTGACCATCCCCATTGCGAACTGATGGCGGTCTGTGATCTGAACGAGGCCCTGGCCAAGAAGCGCATGGCCGAGTGGGGCGCCAAAAGATATTACACGGACTACCAAAGGCTTCTCGCCGACGATGACATTGACGCGGTGGAGATCCTCTCTCCGCACAAGCTGCACGGGCCCATGGTGGTGGAGGCGGCCCTTGCGGGAAAGCATGTCTCGGTGCAGAAGCCCATGTGCATCACCATCCCGGAGGCGGACAAGATGATCACGGCGTGCCGGGAGGCCGGCGTCAAGTTCAAGGTGTTCGAGAACTTCGTGTTCTATCCGCCCTACCGCAAGGCCAAGGAGTTGATCCGGGAGGGCGCCATCGGCGAGCCCCTCTCCATCAACATCAAGCTGGGAATTTCGCCCGGGGGATGGTGGGTGCCTTTCAAGACCTGGCTGTGGCATATCAACCCCGAGCAGTGCGGCGGGTGGCCGGCCACTTATGACGACGGCTTCCATAAGATGTCAATCGCAAGATGGTTTTTCGGGGAGGTTGACACGGTCAAGGCCTGGGTGGATCTGGCCTTCGGTGTGGTTGACACTCCCGCGGTCATCACCTGGAAATACAAGGACGCCAACCGGTTCGGGCTTTGGGAGGCGAATTTCTCGGCCGGCATTATCATGAACAGCGCCTATTATGGCGCGGATGAAAGGGTGGAGATCGCCGGAAGCGAGGGAGTCATTTATGTTACCCGGTGCGCCTCCCGGCTCATGGAGATACCAGCGCTGATCCTTTACCGCGGGGGAGAGGGCCGGAGCTTTGACGACCTGAGGGACGACTGGGGCGACTCCTTCCACGACTGCGGATGGGACTTCATTGATTCAATCATTGAGGACCGGGTTCCCACCCTCTCGGGCGAGGATGGAAAGGCGATCATGCAGTTCTGGAAGGCCGTACACCATTCCTCCAAGGAAGGCAAGGAATTCCGGCCGGATGAGATGAAGGACTGAAACAAAGGAGCTGAACCATGGGGAATAAGATTGCGGATGTTATTTTCGGAACCGTCGGATGGCTGCTCCTGCATCTGTCGGACCGGAGGCTGGCGCGGATTTGCAGACTGCTGGGGAGGCTGGCCTATGCCTTCACTGGCAACGAATTTCTGAAGGGTGTGTTCAATGAGATCATAGACGTTTTCGAGAGCGGTCCTCCGGGAACGGAGATAATCCGCAAGATAGTCCGAGAGGCGCACCGGCCTTATGTGGCGGACATGATTCAAGGATTCATGGGTTTATGACATGGGATTCTGGGAAAGACTGATAAGGGGCGCGGAAGAAAAGCCGAAGATGAGGATCGGCTTCATCGGTGAGGGCCAGGACAAGGACAGACTGCGGAAGGCCTACCGGGAACATCCCCAGGCCGAGATTGTCGCGGAGGAGCCGCTCCCGCGGGCGGACGAGGCCATCAGAACGGCCGGAATCCAGGCGGCGGAGATTTTCGCCAAGTCGGAGCAAGCGGCGGCCCTGGCGCTGGCCTGCTTCCAGGCCGGGATTCACGCCTCGGTCCCGGCTCCCATCGCGACGACCATCGAAAAAGCCGACGAGCTGATCGCCGCGGCCCGGCGCCATCAGGTTACCCTCCGCGTGCGCCAGCCCGTGCTTTATTAAGGGGAGCAAGGTAATTTGGACAATTTTCCCTCATTTTCATGCCGCCGCGTAGCGCACGCTGGGCGCGCGGAAAAAGGAGCGGACCACCGTGGGCTGGCGCTGGGTGCTGCGCAGATACCC
>Ga0307379_10001128_pt1 | contig 42763 bp, 48 predicted proteins | sample UN2MG_FD_202237 | JGI IMG/M metagenome (GOLD analysis project Ga0307379, IMG submission 202237) | Soil microbial communities from Risofladan, Vaasa, Finland - UN-2 | ecosystem: Environmental > Terrestrial > Soil > Coastal area > Acid sulfate soil | place: Finland: Risofladan, Vaasa | collected...
CCTATGCCTGCACACCATTTGATAGATTACGAAAAGTACAAATTTTCTGATCCTCACCACGGCAGAGTTAGAACCGCATCTATTATGTCTGCAAGAGGATGTCCTTTCGAGTGTAATTTTTGTTTTCATAACAGGAATGTAAGATATAGGGAAGTTGATGATTTTATAGCAGAGATAGGATATCTGTACGCCGTGAAGGGGGTCCGCTATTTTTACGTTTACGATGATACATTCTTTATCAAAAAAAGCAGAATATCGCAAATAGCCAAAAGAATAAAGGATTTACAAATCTCTGACGCATACTTCCAGTGCCTTACGAGAGGTAACACTATATACCCTGATTTGTTAGAGGAGTTGCGTGCTATTAATTTCGTTAGAGTATCTATGGGAATAGAGTCTGGGTCTGACCAGAAGCTCATAGAGGCCCATAAAGGAGTATCGAAGATGGATTACGTCGATGCATGTGAAACTCTTCATAATACCGGAATGGAGACGAGAGGTAGCTTTATAATTGGACATCCATATGAGAATTATGATAGTGTTCTTGAAACTATTCAATTCTCTAAAACGTTACAATTGTATCACGCTAATTTTAATATAATGACACCGTATCCTGGTACAGAAATATATGACAAAGCGAAGAGAGGAGACGGTATACACTTTAGGGAGCCTCACTATGCACATGAATGGGACTTATACCGCAGGTGGGGACATTCTGTTATTAAAACAGATGAATTGTCAGGAGAACAGTTAGAGGATTTGCAAAAAAAATGTCAAGCCGATTTTTACACCCAAGAAAAGATGTATAACTATTATTTTTCTTTGTTTAATGAAGGTAATAAATCAAGATATTTCTATAGACCGTTGAACTTCGCTTGGAATTCTAAATTTGGTAAAAACATTCCGTTTTGGGACGAATTGGAACAAGGTGAAGTAATTAATCCTATGTAAAGGAATTATATTATGAATATTTTAGATTTTACAACAAGCAAGCGTGCGTATATGTTATATAATTATTTTAAAGATAAATCAAATTATAATTATACTATTATCCCCAGTTATAAAAGCGATATTCCTGATATAGAAAAATATTGCCCCGAAGTAGTCCCAAAAATAACAACGGTCGATGATATAAGGCATAGCGATTTTGACGTTATAATATTGCATACGTGTTCAATCCTATACAGAAAATATAATGAAAAATTAATAAATATTCTGAACGAATTCAGAGGTAAGATTTTTTGTGTTGATTACGCATGGGAAGGGGCACTCCATAAAAGGAAGCAAACTAATTTAAAATTTAAGAATAAAATTTCTGGGATGGGGATAGCCATACGAGATAGTTGTACTGATATACCAGTTTTTGCGTATAGTCAACCAGGATTAGATGTATTTGCCCACACTGATCGATTTAGGACAAAAGAAGATATAATAGATTCATACGGACTCCCAAAAGGTGTTGTTTATATTTTGATAACAACCAGGCCGGATTTTTATAAATCAAAGAATAAAAATAGATTTTCAGCTTTTGTCAAAAAGGATTTGGACCTGGACAACGTATGTATTATTTGGAAAATGAAAGACGATCATGGCAGATTCTACAAAGTTGCTAAAAAATACCTGAAGAAACGTTTCCCATATTATAAAATAGTAACCAAACAACCTCATAACAAATCTGGGGTAAAAACATTCAGGGATTTTATATCTCCCGTTAATGAATTATGTTTGATTGCTGATTGTCATATCAATATTTCTCCTTTGAGTTATGCTCAAATCGAAACAGTTAGAGCGGGTGTACCAACTTATTTTTTTAACAAGAGTGGCATTTCTTTTATAGATTATGTGGATGAATTTAAACGGACCATATTCGCTGATGAATCATTTAAGCGTTATTCCGTGTTTAGGGCAGAAAAATCTCGGTGCAGGCTAAAAGTTCCGAATAATTATTGTACTGCAAATTTTATGAGAAATATTGAAAGGGAAATTAATGATTAATAAAAACGTCCTTGTGGAAAAAATCCCTCTTATTGAACCCAAATGGGTTGAATTGGGAAGTAGAATTTACCAGAAAGTGTGGGAAATAGGGGTTAAAAGCGACAGGTTGTGGGGGTCTGTCAAGGCAATTAATAAAATGGGACAAGAGTATGACTGTTCAAAATTAAATATCTTGGATATAGGATGCAACTGTGGAGTTTTATCCGTTGTTGCTTCCGAGCATTTCAATTCTGCCATTGGTATTGATATCAACGCTAAATCTATAGATGGTGCCAGGGAGACTGCGAAATTTTTTGGCAAGTCAAATTGCAGATTCGAAGCAAAAGGTGTCAAAAAATATTTGGAATCTGGTGGTTTTGAAAGAGACAATATAACAGCCATAATGGCTTATCAGGTCTTATATCTTTTGTCTAACGAAGAGGTTAAAGGCATTCTTAACAGAATGGATAAAGTGAAAGCCGTAATTTTTGGTTCTCGTCCAAGTAAAAATAGGAGTAAAAGCAAATACGGGTTATGGACGGATAAATCAATAAGGAAATATCTTGTTAGTCCATTTTTTGATAGTTGTGAAATTTTGTATAAACACGAGAGTCGATGGCCAATTGTGTTTGCTAATAAAGGAGATAAAATTGCCTAAAGAGATAAATAAGAAAGTATATTCATCGGCATATCCAAGGTTAGAAAAAGCGTGGCTTAAACTAAAATGCCATAACTATCAACGTCCTGGTGTCAGACTGTTTCAACCAATGCGTCGTCTTAATAAATTAGGTCGCCAGTTAAAATCGGAAAAAATAAACATATTGGACATAGGATGTTTTAATGGAGTTCTCTCCTGTGTTGCGTCTAAACATTTTAGGAAAGTTGTTGGCATAGATGTGTGGAAGGATAGGCTGAATTCCGCCATAGAAACACGTAAAATATTTGGTGTAAAAAACTGTACATTCCGTTTTATTGAGTTCAAGAATTATATCAAATCAGGTATGTTCGACACAGATGAAATAAGAGCCATTTTGGCTACTCAGGTTCTATATCATTTGACTACTACAGAGATAGACTTAATGAAAGAAAAGTTAGGATCTGGTAATATTAAAGCCGTTATATTCGGGACACGCCCAGAAAAAGACTACACAAATAATGCATATGATTTACGTAGTGTTGATGCGTTATTGCGTCATATGGTAAAACCTTTTTTCCCATATTACAATGTGTATTACCAGGAAGAGCATGATTGGCCCATTATAGTGGCTACTAAACATGAAGTGTAAAAAAATACTGTGTATTGCAGACCGAAGGGGTAGAATACAATGTAATCGAATGCTTCTGTTTAAGCAATTGATGCCAGAATTTGATATTGATGTTTTTGTGTTGGGAGAAAAATTTGATATATCTCAATATGATTTGGTATATTACACCACGTATAAATTGCTTAAGAAATATCCTTACAAACAAAAGAAAATAGCTTCTATTACGAGTCATAAAGGGTTAAGGGAAAAGTCCAAAAAAGATGCTTTGAAACTGTTGAAGAAATTCGATGGATTATCTGTTAATAATATATATTTATTTAACGAATATAGATCTATTTTTCCAAATGTTTATTATACTCCTAACGGAGTTGATTCTGATTTTTTTTTTCCGCAAAAAAAAGACAGTATAAATGAAATAGTTTTGGGATGGGTTGGAAACAGGGATAGAAAAGAAAAAAATTTCAAAAGTATAGTTCAGCCATTGAGGAATAAATTCAAAAATCACCCTAAAATCAAAATAAAAATAGTAGCACCATATAAAAAATATAAACAAGATAAACTCTTAACAAAAACAGAAATGAGGTCTTATTATCGTTTTATCCATTTTCTGCTAATAACGAGTGGAACAGAAGGAACTCCAAATCCAGGATTAGAAGCGATGGCTTGTGGTATTCCTGTTTTGACTACGAGAGTCGGTAATATGACAGAGATCGTCAAAGATGGTATCAACGGATATTATGTTGATACTGACTATAAATCGTTTGTTAGAGCCATAAAAAATCTAAAAGATATCAGTATTTCCGATTATAGTAGTATGAGTGTTGCTGCCAGACAGTCGATAGATAATGGTTGGTCTTGGAATAAAAAGGTAGAGAATTGGAGAAATTTCTTTAGGTCATTTGTATGAAATCATTAGACATAGTTCTTGATAGATACGGCTTAATTCGAGTGGATGTTATTGATTGTGATTTAAGAGGGTGTTATATTCAATGTACTCCAAATCGTCCAATTGATAAATTTTTATTGTCTCCCGTCGTGGGTCCAACAATGATAAATTCTCCTCATTATGAAATATTTTCCTTGTATAGGAAGAATGGGAGAAAATGGTTGAAACAAAATTATGTTAATACCCAGTATTGTAAGATGGCTTCATCCTTGGGAAAAACTGATTATCCTCTCAAAATTAGGAAGTTGTTTTCTTCGTTAAAAAAGGGTTATTTGAGGAAGAACTTCAAAAATAGATACATCGTTGTGTTGAACGAACCGTTTGCGAAGAGCAGATACGGTAGAGATGTTGAGGATAATGTTCCTGAAATTTTCATAGGACATCATAGGGCTGGTGCATTACTTTCTTTAGATGTTTTTAATGTTAAGGTGGTTTTGGCGGCAGATATAATGCCTGGAACGTGTCAGTCTTATGGGAAAATACATGATGCTTGCGTAGGGAGATAAAAATGAGAGTGATGATGATTGTTGATAGATATAATTGGGCCTATGATTCTATAGCACAAAATTTGGTTGATTGTAATCCTACCGATTGGCGTATTGACATAGAGAAAGTCAAGAATAATAGAAAAGTAATCAAGAAGAAAATGCATAAGTATGATTTCTTTTTTGTTATAGGATGGCAAAACTATGATTCTATTGATTTTTTGCCAAAAGATAAAACGATTACAGGAGTCCATTCTCACCATTCCTGGGATAACAGGCTGACAACCCCTGACAAGGATTGTGAGCCTCCACCGGAGTTAATAGATAATCTTAACGGATTTCTAGGAGTTAATGCTGTATCAAAAAGACTAGCTAACCTCTTTCGAGACTTTGGGGTTAGCAAAATTCACTATACTCCGAACGGAGTCAACTCGGAGATGTTCGAACCTTCCAAAAAGGAGAAAAAGGTTTTCTATGCTGGATACTCTGGGACTAAAAAACATGATTGGAGGAAAGGGACAAGTGAGATCATAATACCTTCTACTGAAAAAGCTAAAGTCCCGTGCAAATTAGCCATGTTGAAGGACAATAGTCATATTCCGCTGGATGAGATGCCTCAGTTTTATCAACAGCTAAGTTGCTATCTTTGTGCGTCATTATCAGAGGGCTTCTCTCTCAGTGTACTAGAAGCGGCAAGTTGCGGCGTTCCAGTCATATCAACTCGTGTTGGGGGATGTACAGAACTAATTCGCCATGAAGAGAATGGGTTCTTGGTGGACAGAAACATAGATTCATTCGTGGAATGTATCGAAAGATTAAAAGAAAACGACGGTTTAAGGGAGGCAATTTCCTACAACATAAGAAAGACCGTTTTACAAGAATATTGCTGGGAAATTAAATCTATGAAGTGGTTTGATTTTATGAAGGAGTGTTTCGATGCTTAAGAAAATAAAGCAAAAAAAGACACCATCAATTATGGTTGACGGCAGAGAGTTAAAAATCTGGTCAAGAAAAATAGAAGTAAAATATTGGACAGAAACTGGTATAAAGAAAGGGGCTGGTATCTATGATAAATATTGGGAAGCATTCGACATGGATGATTATGATTTTTCTAGCAAAAAAATATTAGAAGTAGGGTGTGGTCCCTTTGGTGGTTTGTTCTATAGCCGTCCAGAATTTGATGTTTCATTGGTGGATTTTTGTAGTAAAGAATACAATGGGATGGGATACTCAAAAAGAACAATTGAATATGGAAATTTGAGTCATCAACTTCCATTTGGAGATAACATCTTCGATTATGCTATATGTACGAATACAATCGATCATACTCTCGATGTTAAAAAGAGTTTAAATGAATTATTTCGTGTATTGAAAATTAATGGTATGTTGTTTCTTCATGTTCATCTGAGGATGAGAGAAGAATTGAGTAATGGTCACATTCATGTTCTATCTTCAGAAATCATGAAACAGTATGTTGGAGAAATTGGGTTTGTTGATAGGGAATGGGAACAAAACGAAGATTGGGTTAATGAAGATGAAAGAAGACCTTCGTTGTTTCTTATTTTGGAGAAACTGCTATGAAAATAGAGCCAATTATAATAGGGATACCCTCATGGGGGTGGAAAAAAGAACTTGTTCGTTATGCTAGGAAATATCCTCGTATTAGTATGTTTGCCTTGAAAGGTAGTATGTGTCATGAATGTTCGAGACACTTTGAGATGTTGCATATTTTTGATAATGACGGTGGTGATTTTTTGGGATCAGAATACTATGAGTTCTATAAAAATCGCGGAAAAGAACATAAATATATAGTAGACAAAGTTAATGAATTTTATAATTTATATTTGTCAATAAAAAAAGAATATAATGAAAAAGATCCTCCTATTATCACTAGAGATGGATGTCGTTTGGATGGTTCACATCGTATGTCTATTTTAATCCATCTCGGTGCAAAGTGGATTAGCTTAAATATCGCTAGATACGATAAGTTCTTTAAAGATAAAAAAGTACAAAAGATAAAAGAACAAATTACACAATATAGAAAAGATACATACGGGCTACCCATATGGACAGAACAGAATTAAAGAAAACAATTAAATCATTCGGAGATGAATGGTATTATTACTATGATTTCGACGGCATAGAAGTATGTAAAAAACAGAAGAATGACCAAACTTCCGGTATGTTTAATTGGGAGGACAAATTACATTATCTTGTCCAGGAAAGCTGTGGTTATTTTAATTATACTGACAAATATTGTGAACCATGTATTTTTGATGTTGGCTGTAATATGGCATTATATGCCCACGAAATGACGAAAGATGGTATAAAAGTATATGCTGCTGATAGAAATATTGAGATAGCAAAATTTTTCAAGAGATATATTACAGAAAATACAGATGAAGAATGGAAAGTAAATTTGATGGAATATGATATAACGAAGCAAGATGTGTATTTCCCTGATGTGTATATGATAACTATGTTTTGTGTGTTATACCATTTTCAAGACCGCATCGATGCCGTGTTCGAGAAACTTTCAGATATGTTCCCAAACCATGAAAGTATAATGTTACAAGGAAATAATCCCAGAGTAAAAAAGAAAAAGCAGAAAATAGCAGGAGTTAAAGGTATGGTAGAACTGTTGGAGAAATTCGGATATAGAACTACAGTATTTGAGTTTAACGGTTATCAGAAACCAGTGGTAATAGGGGATAGAAAAAATGGGTGATAAAAAAAAGAAAAAAGATGGAGATAGGGAAGCTAAGAAATCTCGTGGAGTATCCAAAATAGGCACTAATTGCCGTTTGCTCGGGGATATAGATCGTCATAACCGTCATTTAGTTGAAATCGGTAATAACGTAATACTCGGTGGTGATTCTATGATAGTTCTGCATGGACCTATCCGTCCATACCGTGAAAATAACAAAGTGATTTTAGAAGATTTTGTATGGATAGGTAGACGATGTATTATATTGCCTGGGATAAGAATAGGAAGATGTTCTATTATTGGTGCTATGAGTTTGGTTTGTAATGATATACCATCGTATGTAGTGGCTGCTGGTAATCCTTGTAGGACGATAAGAAGATTGAAGCCTTTGGAATTATTAAGGACTTTTGTTGTAAAAAAGGAAAGGAAGATGCTAGGGGAGTCTCAGCCTGATTGGAGCGTACTGACTATTGAAGACATTAAAGAATTGTTTGGGGTTGGTACTGATGATTGTTATGACCATGCTATCGATTTTGATCAAGTATCCGTTAGTGATGTCCTCGATATTTATGATATAGAAAGATAATCACATGGCAAGATATCAATTTATTTTAGATAGATTGGATGAAATCGGATATCCAGGTGATGGTTTTGTGGTTGATTGTGCTTGTGGTCTTGGTCATGGAACGTTATTGTTAAAAAATGCTGGTTTGAATGTTAAAGGATTTGACATTTCTCCCAAAATAATTAGTAAATACGTTATGCCTCTTGGGGTCGATGCCGAGTGTGCTGATATAGTTGATTTGCCATTGGATGATGATTCAGTAGATATTTTTTTATGTTCTGAAACTCTTGAGCATCTTGAAGAAGATAAAAGTATTAAGGCTGTTGAGGAAATTAAACGTGTTTGTGTAAAAAACGCGTTGATATGCATTACGGTTCCACTATATAGAAGAAGTTTGAAGAATCCTAGTCATAAACAGTATGTCAATGTAGAGACAATACGGCAATGGTTTGACAAATATTCAATAATTTATCAAGGGTCATGTAATACTAAAACTGGAAAGAAAAAGGGAAATCTTGTGGTTGTTTTAAGAGAGTGTAATGATGAATCTTAAAAATTTAGAAAACATCGAACAGGGAACTCATTTTATCGTGGCTGGTTCTGGTAATTCTGTTAAACAATATCGTGATGCCATTCTAAAATACAGAGACGCAAAACGAGCTAAAGTCATAGGCATCAACTACATGACGTTCTTGTGTAGTCCTGGATATCACTTGTGGACTAACAAGCAGAGATACAGAGATTTAGGGCAATGCGTAAACCCAACATCCATTATGTTGTTCGGGAATGGGATACCATTAGATCTAATCCGAAAACATTATGAAGGAGATTACTTTACTGTAGATTATCTTAGTGATAAGAAGTTCGATTTTTCTTATCGTGATAGCGTTATATATGGACATTTTAGAACGGCTGGAACATTGGCCGTTATGATTGCTGATATTATGGGAGCCTCTATTATTGATATAGTTGGTATGGACGGATATACTTTATATGGCAAAAAAGTAATTGAATCGGGAGAAAAAAGTCATCATTGCTATGGTCAAGGGTATACGGATGATGCGAATTGGGAAAAGTGTAAAAAGAAAGACAAAAAGGTTTATGATACTTTACGGGCATTGGATAAATGCGGTGTAAAATTCAGGATACTGACACCTACCAAATTTAAAGATTTTTATGACGGAAGTGTATTGGGTACAATATGATTAATTTAATTCATGTGGGTATGTATGGAGGATTGACTGCACCGTGGTCTATTCCCGAGAATAAGAAAAATGTAGATTTTTTGTTAAGCTTTGATCCGCTTTATAGCAAAAAATGCAGAAGAGATAGAAGGCAAGTTAAGGGGGATCACGTAAAACGTGCAGTATTTAACGAAAGTGGCGAACATAAGTTTTATATATTGAAAAAAACGCAATGTTCATCTCTTTATAGACCCAATTACGAATTCATAGAAGAATATTATGGAGAAATAGCAAGTAAATATTCATTGAAAGAAACTAGAACCGTTTTGTGTGTCCGCTTAGATGACATTTTAACAAAATATAAACATAGTTTTGATTTTATTTCGACAGATGCACAAGGGGCTGATTGTAATGTTATTAAAAGTGCTGGAAAATTTTTGGATGATATAGTTGGGTTACATTTGGAGTTGTATCTGTATCCATTTTATCAGGATGCGATTTTATTTAAAGAGGCTGATGCCTACTTGAATTCTAAAGGGTTTTATTTAGCGAAAAGACTCAGAGAAAATCCCCAGTTGTACGATAATTTTGTATATTTAAAGAAGGACACGGAGAAACAAGAGAAGATTAGTTGGATAAAGAAGATTTATGAGGTAGATTAGTGAAACCACTTTTTTTTGTTCATATCCAAAAAACATCGGGTACGTCTGTCAATCATATTCTTAAATCTCAGAATAAAGAAGTATGGTACAGACATAGGACTAAAAGCAAACCAGATATAGTCATAGGACACTATCCTTTTGGACTTCATAAGGAGTTAGATGTCGAAGATTATTCATACATGACATTTTTTCGTAATCCTATAGAACGGTGGAAGTCTCAGGTTCGTCATGGTCTTACACGCCATAAAAAAGAATCATATTGTTATTACAGATATAATAAGTGTGGTAAAAGTATGACGAAATTTATGGAATGGTGTATTAACTATGATGCCGGATGCAATATTATGACTAAACAATTGGCAGGTTGTGAAATAAAGACAAATATTAACCGGTGGAAGAGGGATCTTGGTCTTGATAAAGATTTTGGATATTATCAAATTTATGGTTGGGCTGGAAGATATTATTCATATACGAAACAAGAGATGGAAAATATGCTGGAAATCGCAAAAAAAAATCTTGTTAAACATTTTGATTTTGTTGGTTTTCAAGACGATTCTATTAATAGTCAAAAAAAGATGTGTGAGTATTTTGGTTTCACATATGATGGTACAATTAGAAAAAATATATCGAAGAAAAAAGAAAAAGTTGACTGGGAAAGACCAAAACTAAAGATATTGATAAATGAAATAAATCGTTATGATTTAGAATTATATAAATTTGCATCAGGAAAATTGAGATAGGAGAATGTTGTGAAAAAACAAATCGATACATGGAAAGGTGATTTTGGTTATGCGTATACACACAGAAATAACCAAACACCATACGAATTAGATGATATGTATATTGAAAATTTTGGATTCAGTAGAACCGATTTAAATCAGTTATTTGTTGGTAATATGTCTAAAAAAATGAAAATTCTTGAAGTAGGTTCGAACACATGTCTCCAATTGAAAATGCTTCAAAGAATAGGATTTACTAATTTGTATGGAATAGAAATCAATCTGATGTCAATTGAGGAATCAAAAAGATGCACCGATTATATTTATAATATGTATGGGGAGGCAGCCGATATCCCATTCAAAGATTGTTTTTTTGATTTAGTTTTTACAACAGGGTTATTAATCCATATCCATCCAAAAGAAATAAATGAGGTTTTATCCGAAATTTACAGATGTACGAAAAAATATATCTTGTGTCATGAATTTTTTGCCGATGAATATATTGAAGTTGACTACCGTGGAAAGGAAGAAATTTTGTGGAAAACGAATTTTTGTTCTTTATTTTTGAATAAATTTCCGGATTTGAATATCGTGAAATCAGTGAAATTAAAATATAAAGACACAGATAATATAGATGAGATGTTTTTATTGGAAAAATAAATGTTAAATGACAAAACGATTTTAATTACAGGTGGGACTGGTTCTTTTGGACATGAATTTGTTGAAACAATTCTGAAAAAATACAATCCTCATAAAGTAATCATCTATTCGAGAGATGAATACAAACAGTATTTGATGCAGAAGATGTTTTCGTATCATAAGGTAGACAATTTGAGGTTCTTTCTTGGAGATGTACGCGATCCAACTAGACTTTACAGGGCATTTGAAGGAGTCAATTATGTTATCCATGCTGCTGCACTTAAACAAGTTCCAGCATTGGAATATAATCCAACTGAAGCAGTAAAAACGAATGTTATGGGGGCCAACAATATCATCGATGCCGCAGTTGATGCCGGTGTAGAAAAAGTGATTTCCCTGTCAACTGACAAGGCTGTTAACCCAATAAATCTCTACGGTGCTACCAAGTTGGTAGCAGAAAAGCTTTTTGTCGCAGCCAATGATTACGCTGGTAATCGCGTCAAATTTACTTCTGTAAGATATGGAAACGTTATTGGTTCACGAGGCAGTGTTATTCCTTTGTTTAAAAGATTGAAAAAAGATGGAATAAAAGAATTCCCGATTACTCATTTGGAAATGACACGTTTTTGGATTTCATTGGCTCAATCCGTTGATCTTGTGTTGACTGCGTTGGATCAGTCAGTAGGTGGTGAGATATTTATTCCAAAAATTCCATCTATGAGACTCGTAGATCTGGCAAAAGCAATCGATCCAGATTGTATATTCAAAGAAATAGGAGTTAGACCGGGAGAAAAAATACATGAGAGTCTTATTTCTGTAGATGAAGCTCGTGGCGTAAAGGATTGTGATACCCACTACGTGATTCTCCCTCAATTCTTTTTTAGACAAACGATACATGATGCCTATAATGGATATGCTGCTATGCCTTATGACTTTGCCTTCACAAGTGACAAAAACGATAAGTGGTTATCTATTGATGAATTGTCAGAAATAGCAAAAATATTAAAAACAGAATAAGGGAGAGAAAATGAAGGATTATAAAATTGTTCTAATGATGACGGAAGAATGTTTAGTAGGAAGAGAATATATGATGCGATTGATGAAAGAGGGCATCCCCATCGATACTATTATCTTCGAAAAAAGCGAATTAGCAACCGCCAATAAAACGTATTTAGCAAATCCATGGTATGAACCTCCCACTGTAGAAGAAATGATTTGGGAAGCCGAGGGAACGAAGCTGTGCTATGTCAGTCATTCCAATAATGACAGATGCCATGAACTGTTACAGTCTATCGACCCCGATCTAATTATTCTTGGAGGAATGAGAATTCTAAAACAGAGAATATTAGATACGGCGAAGGTCGGAGTATTGAATGTCCATCCTGGAATTCTTCCAAAATATCGAGGAGATGACATAGTGGCTTGGCAGATTTTCAATGAAGATCCCGTTGGTGTTACTTGTCATTTCGCCGTTGCCGATGTAGATGCTGGTGCTATTCTGCTACAAAAACATCTGGAATACGACGGTGGACCATTAGCCAAGGTAAGAATGGAAGCTATGGTATTAAGCGGTGATATGTTAATTGAAGTTATTAAAAATTTGGATACCATTGTGCCAGAGTCTCAAGACGAGAACAAAGCTAATTTATGGCATGAAATGGATGATGAAAAAAGAAAGGTAGTCGAGGAAATTTTAAATGAGCTATAAAACAGTTGTGATTGGATGCGGACGAGTTGGCTCCACATTCGAAGAAGACCCAAATATCAAGTATATAGCAAGTCACGCTGGAGCTTATAATGCGTCTAGCGGTACAGATTTGGTTGGTGTTTGCGATATAGATAATGACAAACTCAAAACGTGTATGAATCGATGGGAAGTAGATGGTGATACTAACTTTTTAGCTTTAATAAAAAAGCATAAGCCGGAGATCGTTAGTATTTGTACTCCTACAGAAACACATTTTTCAATTTTAGAAGAAGTTGTGAAATTTCCATTTGTTAAAGGTGTATTCTGTGAAAAGCCTATAGCTCATGATGTGAAGTCAGGGGTGAAAATGGTAGATTTATGTATGGAGAATGGCATCGTTCTACAAGTAAATCATTTGAGAAGATTTGATTTATTACATAAAAATGTTCGTTCGTACACAACACGTGAAATTTTAGGGAAGATAAAACATATAAATTTCTATTACACCAATGGTATATATAACACCGGTTCTCATATGTTTGATTTAATGAGATTCTTTTGTGGAGATGCTCATTCTGTTTTCGCGACAAAAAGTGATATCCGTGTTTTCAATAAGGAAGATGCAAATTATGACGGCATGGTTACATTCAAGAATGGAGTCAAGGCAAGTTTTCACGCATGTGATATGCAAAATTTTCTTATTTTTGAAATGGATATTTTATGTGAAAGAGGGAGAATGACAATCATAGACAGCGGATTTAATGTGCAATGTTATACCACTGGTAAAAGCAATCGTTTTAGTGGACATAAAGAATTAAAGATAACTAACACTTTTTTCTGTACAACATATAATCGGGACTTTTTCCTCAATGGTGTTAACCATCTTGTCCATTGTATAAATGATAATTGTCAATCCATATCATCAGGTCAAGACGGTGTTGCTGCTTTGGAAATAATAGATGCGGCGAGATACTCGGCAACATGTGGAGAAATGTTAACCGTGGCAAAATTGTAGGAGAAAATAATGTTTATTATTTTAGGGTGCATAACAGCAGGTATTTTTGGAGCACTTTTAATTAGTTATATGATACGTTTATCGTATAGCGAATTATATGACAAGAAGAGGAGAAAATAATGTCGAAAGAATTAGCTTTTTTTGGTGGACAACCAGTTAGATATAAAGACTTCCCAACAGATGCTGTCATTGGAGAAGAAGAAAAAAAAGCAGTGATGGAAGTTTTGGATAGTGGTAATTTGTCTGGATTTATCGGTCGTGCAGGGAATAATTTTGGTGGTGGACCAACTGTCCTAAGTTTGGAACATGACATCTGTGAGTATTTTGGAGTTAAACATTGCGTATCGATGAACTCTGCTACTTCTTGTTTGCACGCTGCCCTTATAGCTTGTGGTGTCGGTGCAGGAGATGAAGTCCTTGTCCCTCCGTATACTATGAGTGCAACCGCGACTGCCGTTTTAATGCAGAATGCTTTTCCTATTTTCGTTGATATCGATGCAGACGATTGTTGTATCAATCCAGAGCTGATAGAAGATGCTATCACTCCAAAAACCAAAGCTATTATTGTTGTCCATTTATTTGGCCGTCCAGCCCATATGGCTAATATTATGGGTATAGCGAAAAAACATAATTTGCGTGTTATTGAAGATTGTGCTCAAGCAATGGGAGCCAAGTATGATGGGCAATTCGTTGGAACATGGGGTGATATTGGAGTATTTAGTTTTAATCAACATAAAGTAGTTACCTGTGGAGAAGGTGGTGTGGCTATTACAAATGACGCTGAATTGTCATTCAAAATGAGTTTGGTTAGAAATCATGGTGAAGCATTTATAGATGACGAAGCAGATGAATATCAAGATTCATCTTATACACAATTGATAGGATATAATTATAGAATGACAGAGTTGGACGCAGCAGTAGCATGCGAGCAATTTAAAAAGTTAGATCATTTTAATTTGGTTCGTTGTGGATTAGCGAAATATCTTAGTGACAGATTGTCACAATTTGATGATTTGTATATTCACTATATACATCCGAACGATACATGCGTATATTTTACGTTGCCTATTCATGTTCTTGGTACTTCTGTGGTTAGCAGAAAATTATTGGCTGCTGCTATCAATGCAGAAGGGATACCTATTAATGAGGGATATACAAAACCATTATATTTGGCTCCTGTATACCAAAGCAAAAATAATTTTAGTAGCCAAAAATATGAAAAAGGTTTATGTCCAATTGCGGAAAGTTTGTATGAAAAATATTTGATGTTGATTTCCGTATGTCGTATGCCGAACAAAATAAGTGATATGGATGATGTTGTTGATGCATTTAGGAAGGTGTTTGATTGTAATGAATCTTTGAGAGATTTTAAAGGATTTGATAATGAAGATAAAGATGCCGTATAGTTGTCAGCAAATAGACCAGTCTGATATCAATGCCGTAATGGATGTTATGGGATCTGATTTTTTAACGACTGGTCCAAAAGTTGCTGAATTTGAAAAAAAAGTAGCAAAGTATTGTCATGTTAAACATGGTGTTGCAGTATCTAGTGGCACAGCAGGATTACATGCCGCTATGTATGCTGCTGGAATTGGACCTGGGGATGAGGTAATTGTTCCCGCTATTACGTTTGTTGCTACGGCCAATGCCGTGGTTTTCTGTGGAGCAACTCCTATTTTTTGTGATGTTAATGAACATAATTTATTGGCATCTATCGAAGATATAGAAAATAAGATAACAGATAAGACTAGAGCAATAGTAATTGTTGACTACGCTGGACAACCTTATTCTCATTATCTATATTTGCCTGGATTAGCAGATGATCACAATTTAATAATTATAGAAGATGCATGTCATGCTTTGGGTGCATATGATGGGATGTCCGGTGAAGTGGGAAGCATTTCTGATTTAACAGTATTTAGTTTTCATCCGGTTAAAACTATTACTACAGGGGAAGGTGGCATGGTGATGACGAATAACGATGAATACTCTGAAAAGATGAAACGATTCAGGAATCATGGCATCTCTTCTGATTACAAAATGAGAGAGAAAAATAATTCCTGGGAATATAGCATGACTGAACTTGGGTATAACTATAGAATTACTGATATGCAGTGTGCCCTTGGAATTAGTCAAATGAACAAAATTGATTCGTTCATACGTCAAAGAGAGGCTTTAGCTAACATATATGATTATCTTACAGATGATATCGATGGAGTGGAATCAATAGATAGACCTCGTGGTTCTGAAGGTGCTATTGATGCTTATCATCTTTATGTTGTTAAATTCGATAATGAAAAAATACGGAATCATATGTTTAATTTTTTGCGGAAAAAGGGAATAGGAGTGAATGTTCATTATATGCCTGTTCATCTACATCCATATTACCAAGAAACCTATGGTACACACGAAGGGATGTGTCTGGTAGCGGAATCTTGCTATAAAAGGATATTAAGTTTGCCATTACATCCTGGAATGAGCGAAAATGATGTTAGATATGTTTGTGATTTGATAAAGAAAGGTCTAAAATCATTATGATTGATCATATCGAGTGGAATGATGAGAAGATACCAGGAATCATACTTGGTACGGCCCAGTTGGGGACGCCATACGGCCTTTCTAACACCATCGGGCAACCAAATGCTCTCGAAGCCCATAAAATCGTAGAAACGGCCTTACAACATGGTATAGATTGCTTTGACACGGCTCCAATCTACGGTGACAGTGAAAAAATGCTTGGAAATATTTTTAAACGATATAAAAATATAAAAGTATTATCAAAAGTATTTCTACTTGATTTAAAATCTGATGATGTACAAAAAAATAGCGATTTCGTCATAAAAACTATAGAACAGACTTGTAAAGATTTACAAATAGAACAATTATGGGGAGCTTTATTTCATTGTTATCAAAATCTTGACATATGGCACTATGGGATTAAACAAGGGTTAAATAAAGCAAAAAGAAACGGATTAGTCAAGTATATCGGCGTATCCAATTATGCATACGACAGAAAAGAAAAAACTACAGATAAAAATCTTTATAATATACTGAAAATGACCGATGTTGATATTGTACAAGACGCATGTAATGCCTGGGACCACAGATTGCTTCGTGGTTATATGGATAAGCAGATGAAATCTACCGGTAAACTCTGTTTGATGAGAAGCATATTCTTACAGGGTTTGTTGCTGTTGTCTCCTGAAGAAACAAAGAAAAAAATTCCAGAAGCATATGAAGCTTCAAAAATGTGGAATCAAATTGCTGAAGAGTTGAATATGACAATAAAACAATTGGCATTTTCTTTTGTCGTATCTTCTGATGTTCCATTCCTTGTTGGAGTGGAAAGTGTTGAGCAAGTAATTGATAATGTCAAAATGTATAAAGAATCGAAAAAGGATACGAATATCATAGCGAATATTATGCGAAGGATGACACCATTTCTAAGTCCTGATATTTGGTATGCAATTGAAATGTATGGAAGGAAAAATTATACATGGAAAGGCCGAGAAAAAGAATCACATTAATTCAAGCAAGAATGGGTTCATCAAGATTACCGGGAAAGGTTTTGTACCCATTGATTGATGGAATCCCGTCTTTACAATTGATGATTGAAAGAATTAAAAGAGCAAATACTGGTGAAGTTATTATCGCAACAAGTATTTCTAAGGAGGATGATTCTTTAGTGGATTTTGCTTTGGAGTTGGATTGTGGCTTTTTTAGAGGTAGTGAAAATGATGTATTTGATAGATGTTACAAGGCAGCTTGTTATCAGGGTCTTGGAGATGACGATATGGTTATAACATATACTGCTGATTGTCCGTTGTGTGATCCATACATTTCTCAGAAAGTGATAGACACATTTGAAAACTTGGAAAATGCGGAGTATGTTACGAATGTTAATCCTCCAACTTTTCCAGATGGTTTAGATATTGAAGTTTTGTCATTTGCTGCTTTGAAGAGACTCCATGAAGCTCCATTAACTGATTTGGATAGAGAACACGTGACTCTCTACATCCGTAAAAATACGGATGAATTCAAGACGGCTAATGTTTTATGTCATGAGAATCTATCTCAGGTTGGTTGGGCACTCGATCAACCAGCAGATTATGAATTCATTAAAGCTGTGTATGGCAATCTGTACAGAAATAATCCCTGCTTTGGTATGGAAGATATTTTGCGATTGATACAAGAGAAACCGGAGATAGGCAAAATAAATGCACATCTAAGAAGGAATGTGTGGTTTGATGAAGTTCTTGAAGCCGGAGAAACTCATAAAAATCTATTGGGGTCATAATGAACCAAACTCAACGATTATATAACGAAGCAAAAAAAATAATTCCAGGTGGAACACAGCTTTTGACTAAGCGGCCAGAAATGACGCATCCTGGTTTGTGGCCAGCGTATTATAACAAAGCAAAAGGATGTAAAGTATGGGATTTAGATGGCAATGAATATCTAGATATGAGTTATATGGGCATTGGTTCATGTATCCTCGGATATGCTGATGACGATGTTGACCGTGCTGTAAAAGCGGCAATCGAAAATGGTTCTATGTGTACTTTAAATTGTCCCGAAGAAGTCCGATTGGCACGTCTCCTATGTCAATTGCATCCTTGGGCGTCCAAAGTGAGATACGCTAGAACTGGTGGAGAAGCAATGGCTATTGCTGTCAGAATAGCAAGGGCAAAAACTGGCAAAGATAGGATATTGTTTTGTGGCTATCATGGATGGCATGATTGGTATTTATCATCTAATTTGTTTGACGGTGATAACCTAACAGATCATTTGATCCCAGGTTTGAAACCAAAAGGCGTGCCTAAAGGGTTAGAAAGAACGGCTATCCCGTTCCATTATAATAATTTTAATGAGTTCGACCGTTTGTTTGGTTTATATCAAGATGAACTTGCTGCCGTTGTGATGGAACCTATCCGGAATAATTTTCCAGATGGTGGATTTCTGGAACAGATACGTGATTTAACTGACCAGGAAAATGTCCCCCTGATTTTTGACGAAATTACGGCTGGGTGGAGAATGGCATCATGCGGATCTCATATAGTGTTAGGGGTTAATCCGGACATCGCGGTATTCGCGAAGGCAATTAGTAATGGTTATCCTATGGCCGCAATAATTGGTAATGATGTAATGGATGCAGCACAAGACACATTTATTAGTAGCACATATTGGACTGAACGTATTGGTCCTGTAGCGGCATTGGCTACAATAGAAAAACTTATGATACATAATGTCCCATCACATTTAAATCTGATTGGGTTGCGTGTGCAAGAGATATGGAGAACTATGGCACAAAAACATAATTTGGATATTACTATCACTGGTATCCCTCAATTGGGTCATTTTGATTTTAATGATAGCAGAAGTTTGCATATAAACACATTATTTAGTCAGTATATGCTGGAACATGGATTTTTAGCCACAAACGCATTTTATGCTTCTTACGCTCACGATCTAGATGTTGTTAAAAAGTATGGAGATGCAGTTGATATAAGTTTCGAAAACATAGCAAAGATATTGTCGTTAAGCCCATTGACAGGGAATCCGTTGAGAAGGGAGTTGTACACTTTTATAAAAGGTGGACTACCTCGTCATGGTGGATTTAAGAGATTAAATTAGGAGTAACATATGAAGGCCGAAGATATCAGACCAGAAGATTTAGAGAGCAAACAATTGGAGTTGTTACGGGAGGATGGTCAAGAACTACTGAAAAGACATACGGAATTTGTTGAAGTAACATGTCCTGCATGTGATTCATTTGAGAAATCTAGTTTTGCATTCCACAAATACGAATACAAGTTCGAGCGTTGTAATAAATGCGATACTCTTTTTGTTAACCCCAGACCAACACAGGGTATGTTAGAAGAATATTATGCCTGGGGTTCTAAGAATATGAATTTTTGGAATGATGTTCTTTTTCCAGCAACAGAAGTGTATAGAAAAGAAAAGATAGCAAAGCCATCAGTAGAAAGGGTTTTAGAGTTTTGCAGAACATATGATGTCGCTCCAAACGCCGTATTAGAACTTGGTGCAGGCTATGGCATTTTTGCAGAAGAGATGATAAAAGCCGCATGTTCTGAAGGCATTGATCCTTTTAAGCTCATCGCTGTCGAAGCATCCAAAAAGTTCGCAGACACATGTGAGTTAAAGGGGATAGATGTTATTAATAGTTCGATTGAAAAATACACCACACTTCTACAATCTACCACTTTTTATGATGTCGTGTTGGGCTTGGAAGTAATATCTCATTTATTTCGTCCAAAAAAGATGATCGAAGTTGCTTGTAGTTGCCTGCGTAAAAATGGACTACTGATATTGGCCACTCCTAACATTCATGGGTTTGATTTGCTCATGTTGAGAAAATACTCTGATAATATAGGAGCACCAAATCATTTGAACTATTTCAACGATAAGTCAATACAAATACTGTTAGAAGATTGTGGATTTGAAACTCTAGATGTTGTAACCCCTGGAGAATTGGATGCTGAGTTGGTAAGGAATAAGGCACTTAATAGAGAAATAGATTTGTCAGATAATCCTTTCCTGACTCATGTTTTAATAGATAAATGGAAAGAACACGGCAAAGCTTTTCAGGATTATTTGGTTGCCGAGAAGATGTCATCTCATATGTGGGTGGTGGCTCGTAAAAAATGATAAATATTTTAATCTTGACAGAAGGTGGGCCATCTATCGGTTTTGGCCACATCACCAGATGCCTGTCTCTATATGAGGCATTCGAGGACGTAGACGCTAACATAAAGATGTTAGTCAATGGCCCTGATTCTGTATCTCCTTTATTGAATGGTGCCAATCACAAACTGTGTGATTGGCATGACAAAAAGATAAAAGACAATGATATCATAGTGATTGATTCTTATGTGACTGACAGGAAATTTTACGACCAGTTAGCCAAGAAATGTAAATTGTTAGTTTGTTATGACGATTACCAGAGGATTGATTACCCTGATGGTTCTGTTGTAGCGAACTGTGTTATTGGTGCAGAAAAACTCAAATATCAAAATGAGAATAATCATTATTTATTAGGTGGGGATTTCGCCTCTGTCAGAGCGGAAATCGCAGATTCTGACCCAATCCAAATAAAATATGTCATAGAGAATGTTTTGATTACAGTCGGTGGAATGGATTTTTCTCCATTTTTGATTAAATTGCTTTCTGATTTAGCCAAGGTGTTTCCACACTTAGATTATCATGTAGTCGTGCCTCAACAAACATTTTTTCAGAAGAAGAGGATGCTTCATGTTTACCCGAGATTGGATATCGATGCTTATATTAATTTAATACATAAATGTGATATTTGTATTTCTGGTGGAGGTCAAACTACTTATGAACTGGCTAATTTAGGGATACCAACTATTAGTGTTTGTCTAGCCGATAATCAAATAAGTAATTTACAGGGGTGGCAAGAAAGTGGATTTATCGAGTATGCCGGAAAACATGATGACGTGGATATCAACGAAAAAATAATTGCGGCTATGAAAAAAATGACTTCGCATAGAAGTAGATATAGAAAATCACAACTTGGACAAGAGATGATAGATGGGAAAGGAGCTAAGAGAATATGTCAACACATCCTAAGTTTATTGTAGCAACAACGAAATCTTGGAATATACATTGGGCAAATAGTGTACAAGTAAATTTGAGCGATAATTTCATGCCTCCTGCCTATTTTGGACACACTGAATTACCAAGAATTGGAAATATTCCTGCTATTTATAAAGATTGGATGAAGGAATTAATACAAAAAAAAGAAGAATTGACATATTATAATATATTTGGTAGTCCCGTTGATGGGCATTCTGCTACTACATGGCCACAGTATATATTTTTTCCTCATTGGTCCTGGAAGATTCCAAAAGATGTTTATGAAAATGTTGAATGTATAGTGTTCCATATGACCGACTTACCATATGGTCGTGGCGGAAGTCCATTACAGAATTTAATAGTCAAAGGACTTAAATATACACAGATTTCTGCCTTTCGTGTTGTGGATGAAATGGATGCAGGACCGATTTATCTTAAACATCCTTTGTCCCTTGAGGGAACATCCGAAGAAATATTAAAGAGAGCATCCGATTATATATTCAGAAATATGATTCCTTATATCCTGTCTAATAAACCCAAACCAGTTGAACAATATGGGAAACCAACTAAATTTAAAAGAAGAACACCTTCTAATGGGAATTTAGGAGGATTAAAGAAATTGAGCAAGGTTTATGACTATATCAGGATGCTTGACGGAGAGGGATATCCTCCTGCTTTTGTTGAAACTGATGGTTTGAGGTTACAATTCACTGAAGCAAAATTAAAAGCCGGAGAAGTAGAAGCAAAGGTTAAAATAAAGGTGAAATAATGAAAACAACTCTAGTTATAGCGGCCCACCCAGATGATGAGGTATTAGGGTGCGGTGGGATGATATCACATAAATCTTTTGTAGAAAAATATTCTCCACGGATATGTTTTCTTAGCGATGGTGTTGGTTCCAGGGCGGATTGGTCTTTAGAAAAAAAACGTAAAAAAAAAGAACAGGCGATATCAGCATTGAAGACACTTGGTGTTAAAAAATATCATATTTTTTATCAAGATATATATCCAGATAATCAATTTGACACTCATCCTTTATTGTCTATAATTAAATCTATAGAGAAAATTTTACTGGAAGTACAACCAGATGTTATATATACACATAGTAGACATGATTTGAATATAGACCATAGAATTACACATCAGGCTGTGCTTACAGCCACAAGGCCCTGGTCAAGTTCAGTCGAGGAAATTTATTCTTTTGAGGTTCCGTCGTCAACAGAATGGAATTTTCCTACGAAATTTTCTCCTAATGTTTTTTATACATTATCCAGAGATGATATTGGTAGGAAACAAAAAGCGTTAAAAGAGTACAAATATGAACTTTGTGATTATCCACATCCTCGTTCTAAAAAGGGCGTTATGATTAACGCTCAAAATTGGGGAATGAAATCTGGGACTGATTATGCAGAAGCATTCGAACTAGTGAGGATGATAAAATGATTATATTATTTTTGACAAATAATTCTAATACTCTGCCACTATCTAATTGGTTGAGCTATGACTATGGCAATGTCGTTGTGACCACTGGTGTGAAGATAAATTTTGATATTCTTCAAAAACTTGATGGGTTGAGAGATTTAGAAATGGTTAAAAGACCAAACGATAAAATTTGTCCAGATTTAATAATCAGTTATAACTACGATCATGTCATAAAACAAGATGTTATTGATTTTATGAATGGAAGAATAATTAATCTTCATATTTCGTTGCTTCCTTTTAACGGTGGATTTGATCCAAATTTTTGGAGTTTTATGGAAAATACACCAAAAGGTGTCAGTATTCATTTGGTAGATAGTAAGGTAGATACGGGGGATATCTTGTATCAAAAAGAGTTATTTTTTGATGAAAAGACAGAGACGCTTGGGTCATCGTATAAATGTTTAAATAACGAAATACAACAATTATTCAAAGACAATTGGAAAGAGATAAAAGATTTTAGTGCTGTCCCAAAGGCACAGATTGGTTCTGGTACTTTTCACTATAAAAATGAAACTGATAAATTAAGGAAAGAACTAGGGCAAAAGATATGGGACATACCCATCAATAAATTGAGGAAATATTATGAGTTTGGAATTTTGGAATAAACAAGCTGAACAATATGGATTTGATTCTCACGCTGTTAACTTTGATCCTATTGAGGAAGAACTGGAATCCTTTTCCCTAGATAAAGAAATATTCAATGATGGATGTATATGTGATTTAGGGTGTGGGAATGGTAGAACTATATTTAAATTAGCGGAAAAACGCAAAACATGTAATGTTGAATTTTTTGGTTTTGACTTTTCTCCAAAGATGATAGAGATTGCCAATGAGCAAAAAAAGAAACTGGGTTTTGACAATGTGTTTTTCTCTGTTGGAGATGCCACTTCTCCAGATTTATGTAAACAGTATCCGGAAAAATTTGATGAGATTTTGACAAAGAGATTATTGATAAATGTTCGAGGGGATGACAAAAGAAAGGTTATTGAAAATGTTCATTCTATGCTTCGAAGAAATGGAAGATATGTAATGACAGAATGTTTTTTAGAACCATTGGAAAAGATTAATGAGATACGTTCGTCTCTTGGACTATATGATATTAAGGTCCATTCTTTCAACGAGTATTTGACTGAAGATTTTTTGTATGATATGAGTGATTTATTTATAAACTTATGGGAGAATGATTTCGGAAGTTTATATTATTTCATTTCGCGGATTTTTAATGCTGCGTTGTCAAAAGGAAAGCCTGATTACATGGCACCAATTAATCAGATAGCAGCACAAATGTCCAAGGAAGAGTATCCAACAATAGCGGGATTTGCTCCTGAGACAATGATAATTTTTCGCAAAAAGGAGAAAAAATAATGAATATATGTAAGGGAGATGAAAATATCGATTCAGATTATAAAACAATTGTCATAGCTGAAATTTCTGCTAATCACGAGCAAGATCAGAATAAAGCATATGAGATGATAAATGTGGCAAAAGGATGTGGAGCAGATGTAGTTAAATTCCAGGCATATACACCTGATACGATGACTATAAATAGTATTAAACCTCATTTTATGGTTAAGCACGATGTGTGGGCAGGTCAGACATTGTATGAGTTGTATAAAAAGGCATATACTCCTTGGGATTGGTTTCCTGATTTGAAAAAATACTGCGATGATATTGGGATCGCTTTTTTATGTACTGCTTACGATAAAAGTAGCGTTGATATGTTGGAAGCACTTGATGTTGAGACCTATAAGATAGCATCGTTTGAATTGGTGGATATCCCATTCCTAGAATATGTTGGAAAGACCAATAAGAATGTTATCATGTCAATCGGGATGGGAAATATAGGTGAAGTGTTAGAGGCTTTTAAAGCTGTCAACGAAAATCAGGATACGGGAGAATTGGCTTTATTGAAGTGTGTATCTAATTATCCTACTGATCCTTCCGATATGAATTTGAGAACTATTCCTAATATGAAAGAACTGTTTGGATGTACTGTGGGAATATCTGATCATACGCTGGGAGTTGGCGTGTCTATAGCCGCCGTAGCATTGGGGGCAGAAATAATCGAGAAGCATTTTACTTTGTCTAGGGCAAAGGACAAAAGCCCTGATAGTTTTTTTTCTATTGAGCCTGACGATTTGAAAATGCTTGTTTCTCAAACTGCTATTGCTAGAGAGGCATTGGGCAGTGTAAGATATGGATTACCATACGGTGAAAGTACAATGAAAAGTTTTCGTCGTTCTCTGTTTGTTGTTAAAGACATGTATGAAGATCAAGCGTTTTCAGAGAAGAATGTCAGGTCGATTAGACCTTCTAATGGTTTGCCGCCAAAGTATTTACCTATTATTTTGGGAAGGAAAGCATCAGAAAAAATAGAAAAAGGAACTCCATTGAGTTGGGATTTAATTTCTTAGGAGATATTATATGTCGGGTAAAAATCTGAATGAAATAAAAACAGACATCCAACAATTTAACGATGCCGTTAATAAATTCAGAATAAAGGCGATGAAGTCTAATTCGATAAAAAAAATCAAATATGGTAAAAGAAAATTCGATATTCCACCAGATGCAAAAAAGATATTGTTTTGGAGACTAAAGGGTACGTCAAAGAATGCTATTATATTTGAAACATATTTTGCAAGATTTCTTATGAAACGGGGGATAAATGTTGTATTTGCTTTATGTGACCGTACTCTATCTGGATGTATAAATATGACGGTATTTGATGATAAAAATAATATTAATTCCATTGAAAATTGGAAGAATAAATGTATTTCGTGCTATGGCATGGGTAAAACCTTATTAAAGTCCGCTGGAATTTATTTTTATAATACTAGTCAATGGCTTTCTATCGAGAAGATGATAGAATTGAGGAAATTTATTAATGATATTCCTCTTACAGATATAGAAGGATATGTATTAGATGGTGTCCCTATTGGAGACATAACCAGTAAATGTGTTTTAAGATATTTTAGGTCTGCTGAAACAGGTCGCAATATAACTAAAGATACTTGTAATCCATACGCAGAAAAAATATTACGTGAATATTTTTATAGCAGCTTAGTCAGCCATCATGTTTCAGAGAAGGCTCTCGATGCTATCCGTCCGGATTATGTTATATCATTTCGTGGGATGTATGCTTTATGGGAACCCATGGTATATTCATCTGTATACAGAGATATTCCAAACATATGTTGGATTAATGGATATGCTGGAGATAGGAAACAATCACGAATGGCTTATTTTAAAACTTATACGAAAAATGAATGTTTCGATCAATTCCAGGCTCCGAGTAGAGAACATTGGAATGTTGTGAAAAAAAAACCTTTAACTAATAAACAACGGTTGTCATTGGACCGTTATGTATCTAATAGAATAGATGATTTGAAAACAAGTTCTCATATATATGAGGGTAAGAAATATCACTATGGTTCCAGGTTCCCTTCTGTGGGAAAAATAAAACAAGAATTAAAAATTGTGAGTGATAATCCTATATGGATGATTAATTCCCATTGTAATTGGGATTGGGATTCATTCAGTGAAGAAAGATCTATATTTAAAGATCCTATCGAATGGTTACATCATACATTCAAGATTATTAGGGATATAAAGGACATTACTTGGGTATATAGACCTCACCCAGCGGAAACGAAATATAACACATTTCGTATGTGTGAGGACATGCTGAAGGATTGGTTCGGATCATATCCTGACAATATCAAAGTATTGAGAAAAGAGAGCAAAATTAATACTTATGCATTATTCCCTTTGATTAATGGATGTATTACTTTGCATAGTACGGTTGGATTGGAACTATCTTTATTTGGTAAGCCTTCTATCATATGCAGCCGTGGTTTTTACGGGGAACGCGGGTTTACTTATGACCCAAAAACAAAACAAGAATATAGTGATATTTTGAATAATCTGCGTTCTATTGGTTCACTCGATCAAGAGCAAATAAAACTTGTAGAACGGTTCATGTATGATTTTTGGTTGTATAGGCAAATACCATTTCGAGATAAACGCAGATCTAGTAAAACAAAGGAGTTGTATCGCAATATGTATAACCAAATGATGTCCGGAGAACAAATTGGGATGCATCCTCCCATGTCATTTTCTGTAGATAAAGAAAGATTAAATTGGCGACAAAAATTGATAAAAGGATGGATGTAACTGATGTTAATATATTTGGCAGATTTGGCTCACAATTACTTTGATGGTTTAAACACTGTACCATTAAATATTGGCTATATCTCTGCCTATGCAAAAAAGAAATTTGGAGATGCAATAGAGATCGTTTTGTTTAAATTCCCGGATATATTGCTTGATGCTATTGATAAAGATCCCCCAGATGCTATCGCATTCAGTAATTATAGTTGGAATTATCGTTTAAACCAATTCGTTGGCGGATATGTAAAGGACCATTATAATCTACCCGTAATCATGGGTGGTCCAAATATCAGATGTGATAAAGATGGCATTTCTAAATTTCTTATAGATAATCCTTATGTTGATAAATATTGTTTATATGACGGAGAATGGTCTTTTTCTCGTATTATATCTGATTTTTTGTCTGTAGATAAAAAGCAGAGAACATGCGAATTTTTGAAACGCATTGATATTTCACCGCGTGGAAATTGCGAAGATTTGGATGATGTCCCCTCTCCTTATTTAACTGGGTTGTTGGATGATTTTTTGTCATTAGATTTATCTCCGGTTTTTGAGACTAATCGTGGTTGTCCATATTCTTGTACATACTGTAATTGGGGAACTACTGCTCATGGGGAATTAAGACAATTTGATTTAAAAAGAGTTAAAAGCGAGATGTCTTATGTGGCCGAGAGATTTAAAACATATCGGTGGATTATTGCGGATGGTAATATAGGCATTTTGCAGAGGGACGTAGAAATTGTTCGGCATATCCGCGAATTGTATGATAAACATAAATCTTTTAATGATGTACAGCTATTTTGGGACAAAAACGTCACGCATAATATTATTGAAATTGCACAACTGCTGCGTGAATTGGTGCCAGGGAATATCGCATTTCAAAGTTTTGATCCAGATGTGCTAAAGTTGATAAAAAGAAAAAATATTTCAATGAATAAATTAAAACCCATGTTATCTGTATTACGCAAATGGAGCCATAAACTTCATACTGATATTCTGCTTGGGATGCCGGGGGAGACATTAGGCAGCCATATGAATTCATTGAATACTGCTTTTAAACTGGGCTTCGATAGTATAGGCGGTGGAGAAATTAGATTGTTACCGGGATCGGAATTGGAAACAGATGAGTCTAGAGAAAAATTTGGATTAAGAACAAAGCATAGACTAATACAAGAAGCATTCGGTATATATAGAAAACAATTTGTTTTTGAAACTGAAGAAAGTATTCGTGAAACTAATTGGATTACAGAAGATGAGATGATTAATGCTCGTGTTTTGCGTGCGATGTTTTATAGTAGTACAACCATTGGCGAGCATACCCTATTATTGAGATATTTAGAGTTGTGTGGGATAAATATCCTGTCATTTTTTCAGAAAATGATTGAGAATAAGAATATTGATTCCGTGGTAGGGCGTGAGATTAGTTGGCTTGAATCATGTGCGAGAGATGAATGGTTTGACACGAGAGAAGATGCTGAAATATTTTTTGGACACAAAGAAAATCTCAAGGTATTATTCGACGAACCGAATGTCAAATTAAATTATTTTTGGCTATCTAATATTCTATGTTCATTATCTAAATATAGAACAATAAATCATTATATGTGTCAAATAATAGAAAAATATTTTCCAGAGTGTGATATGGGTATTGTTAAAGAGTTAATGGGTCTATGTGAAAAACGAAATTATATTTTAAGATGCCTGTATAAGAATGATATGGATTGTGGTAATAATATAGATATATCTTATGATACTTTCATAATTTTGAAACAGATTGGGCATATACCGATAAATAAGAAAAGGCCAGATGAATGTTCTTTATTAATTGACAACGGCACGAAAAAAATGATAAGAGAATTTATAAATAATAAAGGCCATAACATAACAAAACACGATATATCTATTATTATACAAAGAGCAATCGACATACACATGTATATAGGGTGATGGGAATAGAATGGGATCACCAAAACAAAAAGAATTATATTCTCTACAAAAATACGCACAAGGATGTAAATTCATTATAGAAAGTGGGAGTGGCTTATCTACAAAATATCTTTCTGAAGCAAAAGATCCAGATGGCATAATGTATTCCATCGATGTTTATGAACAAAAAGTTAAATATCCTGGCGTAGTATATAAACAGGGATGGTCTATGGTTTATGAGGATTTGATTTTACCAGGACATTCTTTGTTCAAAAAATCTAGATATGATTCCGGTCCTGATGTGAAGATTGTATTTGAAGGCAAAAAATATATGGATGGTGAGGTAGATTGGATAAGGAGAATCCTTAATGAAAATACAGATAAAAAACTTGATTTTTTCTTTTGTGATACTGGAGAATATTGCGGAATAGCAGAATGGAATATCGTTAAAGACATAATACCTATTGGTGGTTATTTCGCAGCACATGACATTTTTTATCCTAAAAGTGTCAAGAATTTTCGCGTTTTTAAGAAAATCAAAAAATCTAGTCAATGGAAAATACTTGTAGTTAATAAGTCCAAACAAGGACTTATGGTTGCTGAGAAAATAAAGTGAGATTGGAGGTGGTTAAAGTGGATAAGCGTATTAAATTGGCATTGGGGGATTTGAGGCATAACAGTGTAGGTAAACATTCTATTTGTATGCCTCTTAATATAGGAGTATTAGCCTCTTATCTTTTAAATGAGATAGGGGAAGATGGTATAGATATAAGATTTTATGTTAATCCTGATGAGTTACTAACTGACATTGACGGTTGGAAACCTGATGTGGTTGCATTGTCAAGTTATATGTGGAATACATCTTTGACAAATTTTGTTTTTCAATATGCAAAAAAGAATTTGAATCAAGTTATGTGTATTGCCGGTGGACCTAATTTTCCATCTGATTTGGAACGATGCAAAGAATATCTTCTTAAACGTAGAGACATTGATTTTTATGTATTTTTAGAATCTGAAATATCTTTTTCTCAACTGATGAAGGGTTATGTGTATTGTCGCAACATAGATGACATGAGAACAAGAATACATAATGGAATTATGTATCTTGATAACGAAGATAATTTGATCGCAGGTCAGTCTAATGAACGTATAGGAAGTTTGGATGATATCCCGTCTCCATATTTAACGGGAATGATGGACAAGTGGTTTGAAGATGGTAATTACGCTCCGTTTATAGAGACTACTCGTGGATGTCCTTTTACATGTGCGTTTTGTCATGCTGGAAATGATTACTACAAGAAAATATCTAGATTTAGCGAAGATAGGCTAAAAAAAGATTTAGACTATATCGTGGACAAGATGAATAATTATCCTCATAGTATATTGTATCTCGCTGACAACAATTTTGGAATGTACGAACAGGATGTAAATCTTGCACATTATTTGAGGAGTTTACAAGACAAATATAATTGGCCAATTGCATTTGATGTTTCTACTGGGAAGTTTAACTATGACAGGATTTTGAATGTTGCGTCTATCCTTCAAAACAAGATGGGGGTTACATGCTCTTGCCAAACTTTAAATCAAAAAACGTTAGAGGTAATAGGTAGAAAAAATTTGCCTATGGAAGAATACAAACAAGTGCAAAGTGAGATTAGATCAAGAGGCATGTCATCTGTCGTAGAATTAATTGTTCCTTTGCCAGAAGAAACAAAAAAATCATTCTTTGACGGTATTAAAAAATTGATAGACGCAGAAGTAGGAAGCATCCTTGTCCATACGACTATACTTTTAGAAAATACATATTTGAATTCTAAAACGATTCGTGATAAGTATAACATGAAGACGAAGTTCAGATTAGTACCACGGCAATTTGGAGAATATGCCGGAGAAAAATGTTTCGAAATAGAAGAAGTATGTATAGAGACAAATGCTATGCCGTTTGATGATTATCTTGAGATACGGGGGTTCTTCCTTATTATTTATCTCCTATCCTCAAAGCAGTTTAATGTTATAAAAATGCATCTTGGAGAACTAGGAATAGATTTGTATGATTATGCTATGGAACTATGGAGTCGTCTTAATAACAGCGAGACAGAATTATCAAAAGTATATGGAGAGTATATAAGGGAAACAAAATCGGAATTATGGAACAGTAGATCTGAATTGTTAGAATATTTTTCTAAAGATGAAAATTACAGAAAACTACTATCTGGCGATTTAGGTGATAACCTGATTAGAAAATATACTACAGAAATTATAGTAAAGCATCATGTAGATGTTGTCGATTTACTTTATGACGTATTGCTCAAATTGGCAAACACCAATACCGATATTATAGCATCCTTATACTCTGCTAGAAGTTGGTTCATGCATGTCGGTAACATGTCGTTGATTTTAGATGGAAGAAAAGAGAAGACAGAATGGATGTCTTTGCCGCATGATGTTCCTAAATGGTATGAGAATAAACATCTATCAGAGCCTTTGTCTCAGTATAAAGGTTTATTCGACTATAAATTGTTTTATGATTCAAAATATATAGACAATCTTTTGGAAGAAGGGAAGAATCTTTTCGGTGATGATGTCTATTATAATTTAGGGAAAATTTTAATAAATGTCAGTCCGCAAGATTTCTGGCGAAAAGCAGAAAGGATAGAATAAATGTTACAAAGATGTTCTAATTGCACTTTACCAGTTACCTGGGAGTCTATCTCTATCGGTGAAAGTGGGGTATGTAATATATGCTCCCATTGGGAAGACAAGGAACACTCTATCGATTGGGAAGAACGCAAAAACAAATTCCTGGACATTTGTAATGAGGCAAAAGAAAAAGCAATAAAGAATAATAGTAACTACGATTGTATTGTTCCGTTTAGTGGTGGTAAGGATAGCACTTTTACCCTTCTTGAAATGGTTAGAACATATAATATGAAATGTTTGGTTGTATCATTCGACCATGGGTTTTTCAGACCCAAAACAATCGATAACAGGATAAGAACATTTCGTAAATTGGGTGTCGATGTAATTATCATGACACCTGATTGGCAAATGGTCAAAAAGATGATGGTTCAAGCCTTAATAAGGAAAGGTGATTTCTGCTGGCACTGTCACGCCGGTGTTTTTGCCTATCCTATGCAAATTGCGTTGAGGTTTGATGTTCCTCTTGTGGTTTGGGGAGAAGGTGGTGGTGAGTATGAAGCTTACTTTGATTATAAAACCATACAACAATATGATGAACATAATTTTAACAGGAAGATGATTCTGGGTATTCGTGCAGAAGATATGGCAGGATTTATAAATGAGGATCTGAGGAGTTTATCTCCATTTATTTACCCTCCGCAGAAGGAGATAGTAGAAGCGGGGATTGTAAGCATCCCATTGGGAAAATTTAGGCCCTGGGATGCAAAAAAGCAATCAGCAATAATCATGAAAGAACTTGGATGGCAAGAAGACATTGTTGAGACCGCCTATCCTGGTCCCACATATGAAAAAGTAGAATGTATGCTAACTGGTGTCCGCGATTATGTCAAGTACCTCAAACGAGGGTTCTCTCGTATTACCCATATGACTACATTGGACATCAGGCATGGCAGAATGACCCACGATGAAGGGATGAAGCTAATCGAGAAATATGAAGGCAACAAACCACAAAGTCTGAAGATATTTTTGGATTATGTTGAGTTAACTGAAGAAGAATTTAACGATATCGTTCTACTCCATGTCATACCTCCGTTTGATGGGATAGACCTAGCATCATTGGAGTGGGGCGAAAAACTTTGGGACCAAGATATTTGGTTCAATGAGAGGGAATAACATGTTGTGTAAAAGAATTATTACATCTCTCTTGTTGAGCGGAGACAGACTGGTCAAAGGGACACAATTTGATAGTTTTATTGATGTTGGAGATCCCGTATCTCAGTCTATGATAGCGAGTGATCAAGGTGCTGATGAAATTTGTCTATTGGATATTACTGCCTCATACGTACAGGATGTTATTGACTATAAGCTGGTTGAAAGGATTACTGATGTTCGTCAAGTCCCCTTATCAGTCGGCGGCGGCATAAAGACTGTGGAACATGCCAGTGCTTTAATCGATGCCGGTGCTGAAAGAATTGTTGTCAATTCTGCGGCTATATGTGATAAATCCCTAATCCCCGCACTATCACATAAATTTGGAGACCAATCTGTTGTTGTGTCTATTGATGTTAGAAGAGGGAGTGAGTGGAACTACGATGTTTACATGGGCAGAAAAGATGTCCACGATTTATGGGCTTATTTATCCGTCATTGCGGAGGAGGGTGTTGGGGAATTCTTGATAACAGATATTGAGAGAGAAGGGACATTGAGTGGATTCAATTATGATTTATATAAAGAGTGTTGCGAGAGAGTGAAACAGCCGGTAATAGCATCTGGTGGTGCCGGATGTTACGATCATATAGTGAAATTGTTTGAATACACCAATTGTGATGCCTGTGCGTTAGGCAAGATGCTTTGTTTGAGGCATTATGACATTATAGGCATTAAATCATATATAGCAGGAAAGGGGATAAATGTCAGGCACACATAATGATGTTTACATAGAAGAATTGGACTACCATCATATTATTTATAATGATTATGTTGGTTGGATCATGGACGATGATATTGTACAATTTACGGAAGCACGATTTAATAGACCAACTAGTCCCGGCAGCATGCGACTTGCTATCCAAAAATATGTTATGCAAAAAAGACAATCAGAAAATGATAAATTGTTTGGTATTTTTGTTGTCGATACTAAAAAACATATAGGAAACGTAAATATTGGTAGAATAGAAAAGAATCACAAGTTTGCAGAATTAGGCATATTAATTGGCGATAAATCTTATCACGGCAAAGGATATGGGACACAGGCAATTAAATTAGTGACTGAATATGCTTTCGACAAATTAAAGTTACACAAGTTACAATCTGGTATTTATGTGAATAATATAGCATCAATTAAAGCGTTTGCTAAAGCAGGATACAGAGAATGTGGCCTTTTTAAAAGCCATCGTTTATACAATGGGCAATATGTAGACCAATATTTATTTGAGATAATCAATGGATAAAGAAAAGATTAAAAGAAATTTACTTAAAAGCGATGATTTAATTAATAATAGACATCTCAAAAAAAAGTATTCTAAACGAGTTGTTAAATCTAAGATTTTTTCATCTTCTTTTTCGACTAAAAGCGAGATACTTGATGATCCAGATGGGATGAAAGTTCTTTTTTGGAGGGCGAAAGGTCTTTCAAAGAGAGTTACTAAGATGGAAATAAATTTGGCAAGATATTTTATGTCAAAAGGAATGAAAACTGAATTTGTTATATGTGATGGTAGTTTAACTGGTTGTATTGCACATAATGTTTTTCTAGATAATTCTGAAACGAAAAATATAGAAAGATGGCATACTCAATGTCCGGAATGTTATCACACCGGTAGGACGTTTTTACATAAAAACAAAATGTCATGTCATGGTATGAAAGAATGGATTTCTTTCGACGAGAGATTAAAATACAAATGTTTTGCTGATGAAATCCGTATTAGTGATATAGAAACCTATGCTGTAGATGGCATCCCGGTCGGCGATATCGCTATAACTGGTGTATCCAGATATTTTCGATCTTTACACTCCGGAAGAAATATTGAAGAAACAGAAAATAATGCATATTTAGAATGCGTTGTTAGAGAATATTTTTATAGTAGCCTTGTAAGTTCTCATGTTGCACAACGATCCATAGACGACATGAAACCAGATAGATTGATAATGATCCGTGGTGTTTATCCATTGTGGGGTCCTGCTGTATATGCGGCTGTATTGCGTGATATCCCTGTCCTTTATTGGGGGTATGGATATGAAAAAGAAAGTGTATTTATGAGGTTTGTGATTAAAGAAGATTTTGAGCAGATACACTCTCCTCAGAAAACATATTGGTCTACTATTAAAGATAAAAAATTGACTGAGAAAGAAGATTTGCGTCTTGATATTTATATGACCAATAGAATAAATAAATTAAGTCAGGGTAGAATATCATATGGTGATACTTTTCCAAGTGTTGAACAACTAAAAGAAATTTTAAATATACAGCCTGAAAAGAAGATATGGATGATTAATTCTCATTGTAATTGGGATTGGGATATTTATATCGAGAATAAGATATTTTTTAGAGACCCAGTTGAATGGTTTATTAAAACTTTCGAAATAGCCATGGATAATACCAGTGTGGAGTGGATCATACGAACTCATCCTGCTGAGAATAACAAAAACACAAAGTTATTATGTAAAGATATCATATTGCAGAAATTTAAAACAATTCCCAGTCATATAAAGATTATCACGTCTGATAGTGATATAAATAGTTATTCGATGTTCCCTTTGGTCGATGGTTGTATTACCATGCAAAGTACGGTTGGATTTGAGATGGCGTTGTTTGGTAAACCTGTTATATTGGGAGACTATGGATTCTATGGCGACAAAGGCTTTACTCATGATCCAAAGACACTTCAAGAATATACAGATTTATTAAACAATATAGAGTCGATTGGACCTTTGAGTCAAGACGAGATAGATACGGCGAAAAGATATGTATACGATTTTTTGTTTTATAGACAGATACCTTTGAGAGATTCTAAATATAGGAATACCGTTGTCGGCAATCCTTTGTATAGAATGATTTATAAAAGATTGATAGATTTAGATCAAGTAGGATGGGACCCTCCACCATTGGGTGAAATTGAAAATAACGGACAATATGACTGGAGAAAACGATTAATAGAAGGATGGAAAAAATGAACCAACTGTTACAAAAATTAAAAAAGAATGAACCAACTAAGGGGACGTGGTTACAAATAGGAAATCCAATTAGTGCAGGAATAGTTGCATCAGGCGGTTTCGATTGGGTCTGTGTTGATCTTGAACATGGAATAATTGGTATCGAAACTATGGCTAATATGTTTATGGCTATTGAGAGTCGTGGTTCGACTCCTATTGCCCGTGTCCCATCAGATGATCCTACGTTTATACACAGAGTCCTAGATGCCGGTGCTCAAGGTATCGTAGTTCCAATGGTAATGCATGAAAGCCAATGCAGAGACGCTGTGCGTTTTTCTAAATATCCGCCAGACGGATATAGGGGATATGGTTATTGTAGGGCAAATAATTACGGAGAACAATTCGATTTTTATTCTAAATATTCTAATAAAAAAATTGCCATTATTGCTCAGATTGAACATTACGTAGCCATAGATAATTTGTGGCCAATCTTACAAACACAAGGCTTGGATGCTACATTTATTGGACCTTATGATTTAAGCGGTTCTTTAGGATGTCCTGGCGATTTTAAAAACGAACAATATTTGGCTGCTATAGAAAAATATCTGTATATGTCCAAACAAGCGAATATGCCCACTGGAATTCATATAGTTCATCCAGATCATGGTCAGGTTGAGGACGTGGTGAGGGCTGGGTACTCTATGATCGCTCTGGGTATGGATAGCAGATTTTTGATAGAGGGTGCAACTTATTGCTCAGATATGTTTTTCGAGATAGTAGAAAATTATGAAGAGGAGAAAAAATTATGAATTTTGTTGGGATAATACCTGCGAGATATGCTTCATCTAGGTTTCCTGGAAAACCCTTATGTGATATTCTCGGACAGCCAATGATTAAAAGAGTCTATGACTCTGTAATGAAATGGCCTAAGTGGGATAGAGTGTATGTCGCTACAGATTGCGAAGAGATTAAAAGAGCATGTAAGTCTTGGGAAATTCCATGTCTTATGACTGGAGACCAGCACGTCGATTGCTTGGATAGAGCAGCAGAAGCAGCTAAGATATTAGAAGACAGAGGATCAGGTGCCGATAGATACATTATCATTCAGGGGGATGAACCTCTATTTGAAACTAAAACGTTAGATACCGATTTGACACCAGAAATAGTCAATTTCTATACCGAAACTGTTGACGAAAATGATTTATATGATTCTAACGCAGTGAAGGTCGTAGTTTCACATTCTCAAAGAGCGTTGTATTTTTCTAGGTATACAGTGCCATACCATGATATGAAAACTCGCAGAAATGACGAATTGCCTTTGACTGTTTATAAACAAATAGGTGTTTACTCATTCTCTTACGAGAAATTATATTTGTATACGTTATTGCCTTTGGGTTATTTGGAACAAATTGAGGGAATCGGGTTGTTAAGATTGCTTGAAAATGATATCGACGTTCGTATGAGACACACTAAATATGATAGTATAAGTGTGGATACTCCTGCTGATAGACTTCGTATTGTTGACATAATCCGCGAGAACTCAGAACAGAAAATTAAAGGGTTAAAAACGCCGTGAAAAAGATATTCGTAGCCACTTATCCTTTTGGTTTATGTGGGAAAGAACCTGTTAGGGTGTTAAATCGTGCTGAGGATGTTGAGATTGTTTACAATTCTCTTGGTAGAAGACTGGAACCAGGAGAAGTTGGAGACTTTCTGTGTGATGCTCATGGTGTTATTGCTGGAACCGAACCTTATACTGCTGAAGAATTAGATAAGGCTAAAAACCTAGAAGTTATATCTCGTGTTGGTGTCGGTCTCGATAGTGTAGATTTCCAGGCGTGTCGGGATAGGGGAATTACCGTGACGTTTACGCCTGAAGCTCCTGCTGATAGTGTAGCAGACTTGACTATTGCACAGATGGTCAATCTACTTCGTGGAGTATGCTATTCTGACAGATCCGTTCATAAGGGACTGTGGGATCGAGTCGTTGGCTACTTGGTTTCTGAAGTTAAGATAGGTATTTTGGGCGTAGGTCGCATTGGCACTCGTGTGATAAGAAGATTACAACCATTTGGTGCTGATATCTATGCGTGTGACACTAATCCTAATTATGTTTTTGGAAAACAATATGGAGTAAAATGGGTTGATAAAAATGAATTATTTGAGACATGTGATTTAGTTTCGATTCATGTCCCAATGAATGAAGCAAATCGTAGTTGTGTGGGGTTTAAAGAATTAAGTAGAATGAAGGAAGGTTCTTTTTTAATTAACACGGCTCGTGGTCCGATCATTGACGAGCAAGCTTTAGAGTCCATAATGATTAACAAGCATTTGGGTGGTGTTGCTTTAGATGTATTTTGGGATGAGCCTTATCGTGGGACATTAACTCAGTTTGACAATATCATTCTGACTGCTCATCTTGGTGGGTCTGCACATCATTCTAGATATTTGATGGAATTGGGTGCTGCTGTGGATTGTGTTAAAGTGTTGCAGGGATTAGAACCTGATAATTTAGCTGTGGAGAGTTAAAATGTTGATATTTACTCATATTCCTAAGACTGCTGGGACTTCATTGATAAAGAATGTTCTGCGTAAATTTATTTATCCCAAAGATAGAGATTTTTCTGTCGAAGATGGAGAGAAATTTGGGGATTATCTTTTTGGCGGGAAAAAATTTAAGAATACTCCAAAATGTGTTTCTGGCCATTTCCCTTTTGGGATACACAGGTGTTTTGACACTGAAGATCATTCTTATTTCACTTTTTTGAGAGATCCAATTAACAGATGGAAATCTCATTTTTTCTATTCTTTACAAGGTGATAATAACGATGTGATTAAAAGGTTGTATAAGAGAGAAAAGAATTTTGAAGATTTTTTACAGGGTTGTTTCGCCAATGAAGTTGTATGTAATGTTATGACCAAACAATTGTCAGGATTGGAAGAACCTTTTCAGTTGCATTTGACTAAAAAACACGAGAAGACTGGGACGTATTATGTTCCTTCTTTATGTCATAGCAGATATTTGTATACAGCAGATGACATGAAATGGTCGTTGAAAATGGCGAAAGATAATCTTGAACGATATTATGATTTTATCGGGTTCCAGGAAGATTATAAAAAAGATGTGAAAAGATTGTGTAAACACTATAAAATAAAATATCCAGGTAGTGGAGAAAAATTTCGCAGAAGTAAGAAAAATACAGAATTTGATGAATTGTTTAAAGACAAAAAAATACGAAAACAATTAATGAAGTTGAATTGGTATGATTGTGAATTATATGAATTTGCAAAAGGTTTAAAGAAGTGAAAAAGATCAAAATAAAAGACCTTCTTGGAAAACAATTCAAGAGAGATAAATTCTTACGCTATGACGTGGTTATACGATACTTATTTATAGAAAGATATTACTATGATAAGAAACCTGATGATTTTAATTATGACTTGTATATGAGGCTGGCAAAAGCGAGAGGAAAATCTGGGAAAAGAGATAGTTTTATTGAGATGATCAATTCATTCGAAAAAAATGGCTTTTTAAATAAATATCCTTTAGTAATAAAACCGAATTTTTGTATGTGTGGAGGAGGTCATCGTCTTGCTTGTTGTTTTTGGTTTAATATAGATGAAGTCCCAATTCATATTCATAAAAGTGGTAAGGACAAAGTGTTGTTTACTAAAAAGTGGTTATTGAGTAAAGGGTTTGAAGATGTTATGCCAATGCTCGATGAAGTGAAAGAATTTTTGTTCACAAAATGACAGATACAATAAATATTAAAACATTATTATCTAATCAGATAAAAGACGGCAAATTTTGTCGTTATGATATCATATTAAGATACTTATTTATTGAGAATTACCATAAAGAAGGAAAACCTGACAACTTTCAATTCAAACCTCATGCCAGATTGATGAAGTTGCGAAAAAGAGAATATTCAGCACAAAGATTTATAACATTGATAGGTTTATTTGATGAATTGGGATATATTGAAGAATTCCCAATTGTATTAGACAAAAATGGGATAATAAGAAATGGAGGACACCGTTTAGCTTGTTGTTTATGGTTTAAGATACATAATATCCCATTTAGAGTAAATCCTAAAAGAAAAGGTAAGAAAATATTCGACAATATATGGATGGTTGATAATGGTTTTAAAAAATATTTGCCTTTACTTAAAAAAACAAAAAATATATTATCCGAAGGATTTGATAAGTGAATATACTAATTAAATTTCCGACGAGACAACGAAGGAGAAAATTCTTCAAAGTTCTTGACAAATATTATGATTTATTGTCTGGAAAACATAAAGTCAATTTTTTGATAAGTATGGATAAAGATGACCACGAAATGAATTGTTCATCTGCCAGAGGATTATTAAATGCAAAACCACATCTGGATTATTTTTATGGAAATAATAAAACAAAAATAGAAGCCATTAATAATGATATGCAGCATGCGGGGGATTATCAAGTCGTATTTTTAGCCAGTGATGATATGATCCCACAAAGCAAAAATTATGATGATACAATAGTAACTGATATGAAAACATATTTTCCTAATTATGATGGTGCTTTACATTATAATGACGGGAGAGTTAAAGAACGAGTTTGTACATTGTCGATTATGGGATTCAAATTGTATAAATATTTTGGATATATTTACCATCCGGATTATAAAAGTCTTTGGTGTGATAATGAATATACCGAAGTGACGAGACAGATGAAAAAAATAAAATATATTGATCGTGTTATAGTGAAGCATGTATGGCCTGGGGCAAATGGAGATCCGTTGTATAGAAGGAATGAAAATCTTTTTTCAAGAGATAAAAAAATGTTTGAAAAAAGAAAATCTATGGGATTTCCTATGGAGAAAGTCAAGTGAAGGCATTTGATACAAGAGGTAATTTGAAGAATCTTTTTTTTGATGATGACAGAAAAATTTCTGATGAAAAAAGAAAAACACAATGTAAACTTCAATATGGCACGCAAACTTGTCGATACATTGTATTGGGAGAAGCAGGTTTTGTTTGTATGAAGGGAACCGAATTACAACTATCAATAGACAATCTGGTCATGAAGAAACAAATGGTTGCACGAGGAGATAATTGTCCAGGTCTAAATAAGGTGGACAATGCCACGAAAAAAGAAAAGTAACAAAGGAAGAAAACCTCATAATAAATTGAATCTGTTAGAGGATATCTATTATGTGGTAAATCAGGTTCAGACCGAAAAAAAAATGATATATGTGTATTTTGAAGATGAAAATATAGCTATTACAGCTGAAAATATACTTAAAGATACTAATATAGAATTTGTGAGATTTGATAAACCAAATAAAATATTATTCAAATTAATCCCAAATAAAAAAGATTTTGTCGCAGATGACATAAGCATAGACGAAATATTTGATGATGAAATTATTGAAGAAGGCCACCTGTTCTGACTATAATGTTTCGAAGGAGTATGGGATGCTGATCGATAAATTGATGGAAAAAAATTTGATAAGCCCTCCAAGATGGATGCGGAATAATGTCCAATACCTGACGCAGATGGGTTCTGTGGCGTATGGATGTTCTATCGATACATCGGATGTGGATTTGTATGGTTTTTGTATTCCAGAACGAGATATGATTTTTTCTCATCTCCGTGGCGAGATTAATGGGTTTGGTTCCCAGAAGAAAAGATTTGACAGTTGGCAGCAGCACCATGTAAAGGATGGAGAAAAGGAATATGATTTTCAGATATTCTCTATTGTGAGATATTTTCATCTTTGTATGGAGAATAATCCGAATTGTATCGATGCTTTATTTGTTCCGCAAAATTGTATTATTCATTCAACTGCTATTGGTAATTTAATGAGAGAACATCGTCGTGAATTTTTACATAAAGGTTGCTGGCCGAAACTTCGAGGTTATTCTTTTTCACAAATGCATAAGATGACAATAAAAAATCCAGAACCAGGAAGTAAAAGATATGAAGATGTTCAGAAGTACGGGTGGGATCGAAAATTTGGGTTACATGTGGTCAGACTTCTTCTACAAGCAGAACAAATTTTAACTCTCGGAGATTTAGATTTACAAAGAGATAGAGAAATTTTAAAGGCTATTCGTCGTGGAGAGTGGACAGAAAAAGATGTCAAAGATTTTTTTGCGGCAAAAGAAAAAGATATGGAAAGGATCTATAATGAGTCGAAACTTCCTTGGGGTCCAGACGAACCCAAAATCAAGGAACTATTATTGAATTGTTTGGAGATGCATTATGGGAATCTTGATAATTGTATCACTATTCCTGGAAAGTATCAAAATGCTTTACAGCAGATTGCCGATATCTGTCATAATGCGGGTATACACTAAAACTAAAGGTTTTTACAATGAATGATTTTGACGAAAAAACTAATTGGAATTATATTTCACATCATCAAAAACTTTCAGAAAAGTTTATTGAAAAATATTCTGATAAATTAGAATGGTATAATATTTCAGAATATCAGAAACTTTCAGAAAAGTTTATTGAAAAACATTCTGATAAAGTGAATTGGAATTATATTTCAAGTTATCAGAATCTTTCAGAAAAATTTATTGAAAAACATTCAAATAAAGTAGATTGGACTTATATTTCACATCATCAAAAACTTTCAGAAAAGTTTATTGAAAAACATTCTGATAAAGTATATTGGACTGATATCTCAATTCATCAGAATCTTTCAGAAAAGTTTATTGAAAAACATTCTGATAAAGTAGAATGGATTTATATCTCAATTCATCAGAAACTTTCAGAACAATTTATTGAAAAACATTCTGATAAAGTATATTGGGATTTTATTTCACAATATCAGAAACTTTCAGAAAAGTTTATTGAAAAACATTCTGATAAAGTATATTGGTATTTGATTTCAAAATATCAGAAACTTTCAGAAAAGTTTATTGAAAAACAT
>Ga0307379_10001129_pt1 | contig 42759 bp, 30 predicted proteins | sample UN2MG_FD_202237 | JGI IMG/M metagenome (GOLD analysis project Ga0307379, IMG submission 202237) | Soil microbial communities from Risofladan, Vaasa, Finland - UN-2 | ecosystem: Environmental > Terrestrial > Soil > Coastal area > Acid sulfate soil | place: Finland: Risofladan, Vaasa | collected...
CCCCTTCGGGGGCTGGGCCACGGGAGGTCGTCAACCCACGGCTCCCCGAGCATCGCCGTGGGCTTCATTCCCTCGCCTCCTTCGGAGGCTGAAAACGCGAACGCCTGGCCCGTAGGAGATTACACGCACCCGGCAGCCCGAGGCAGCTTGACATAGGGGACGGCGGGTCTATAATTGTCGGAACGTCGTCCGACCCATGCGCCTGGGGGGGCAGGACCGGTGAGCCATGGCCGAGCGGGTAGCCATTATCTCGGACATTCATGCCAACCTCGAGGCTCTCAAGGCCGTGCTCGCCGACATTGCTGCCCAGGGAGCCAGCGACGTGCTGTGCCTGGGCGACGTGGTGGGCTACGGCATTGACGCCGAGGCGTGCATTGACCTGGTGCAGAAGCGCTGCTCGCTGTGCCTGTGCGGGAACCACGACTGGGCGGTGCTGAACAGCGCGCTGGGCTTCAATGCGATGGCCCGGCAGGCGATTGACCTGACCCGGCGGCGCCTCGCTCCCTCGAAATGGCGTTCCCCGGCGCGCAAGCGCAGGTGGCAGTTCCTCGAGGGCCTGCCGCTCACCCGCACGCGGGGTAGCTGGCTCCTCGTCCACGGCTCCCCGCGAGACCCCGTGACCGAGTACATTTTCCCGGAGGACGTGGAGCTTGACCCCGACAAGATGGAGGAGATCTTCGGAAAGGTCGAGCAGGTGTGCTTCGTGGGGCACACCCATCTGCCCGGGATCTTCACCGAGACCATGGCGTTCCTCACCCCGCCCGAGGTGGGCGGCCGATTCCAGCTTGGGGAGGCGAAGGCCGTGATCAACGTCGGCTCCGTCGGGCAGCCGCGCGACGGGGACGTGCGGGCGTGCTACGTGCAGGTGGAGGACGACCAGGTGGTGTACCGCCGCGTGCCGTACGACGTGCGGAAGACGATGGAGAAGATTCGGGCGAGCCACCTGGACGCCGTGTGCGCCGAGCGGCTGTCCCTGGGGAGATAGCGGAAGCCCGGCCGCCCGCTCGCGGGCGGGCGTATGGAGCGACGATGGCTGCGCTGATCATCCTGGCGGTGGTGCTCCTGGGCGTTCTCGGGGTCGGCTTTGGCGTGGGCCTGGCCGTGGCGGCGAAACGCTTCCACGTGGCGATGGACCCCCGCGTCGAGGAGGTGCTGGCGGCGCTGCCGGGCGCGAACTGCGGCTCGTGTGGCTACGCCGGGTGTGAGGGCTACGCGGCCGCGGTCGTGAAGGGGGAGGCCGGCCCCGACGTCTGTGCCCCCGGCGGCCCGGCGTGCGCGAGGCGCATCGCCGCCATCCTGGGCGTGGAGACAGGGGAGCACGTGGCCCGCCGCGCCGTCGTCCACTGCCGGGGCGGATCGGGCGTGGCCAAGGTCCAGTTCGAGTACCACGGCGTCCGCGACTGCGCGGCGGCGATGCTGCTGCAGGGCGGCGCCAAGCTGTGCAAGTTCGGCTGCATCGGCCTCGGGACCTGCGCGCGGGCGTGTCCCTTCGGCGCCATCACGATGGGCGACGACGGGCTGCCCGCCATCTCCGAGGCGAAGTGCACGGCGTGCGGGCTGTGCGTCAAGGCCTGCCCCGTCGGCATCATCTCCATTCTGCCCAGCAAACACAGGGTCTTCCTGGGCTGCTCCAACCCCGCGGCCCGGGGGCCGGTGATGAAGGCGATCTGCTCCCGGGGGTGCATCAAGTGCCGGCTGTGCGTCAAGGCCACGAAGTCGGGCGCCGTCGAGTGGGGGGAGAGCCTGCCCAAGATTGACTTTGCGAAGTGGGAGGACCCGGAGGGCGCGCTCGAGAAATGCCCGATGAGCACGTTCGTGGACCAGCGGGCCGCGCCTCCGCCGCCCGTTGCCGCAGGGTCCTGACACGCCTCGGGGTAGCCGCGGCCACACTGCCACAATGACAACCGCGTGCTGGAGCGAGGGGGCAGCAGGCTGCCAGTATGGCAGGACACGCCGGGGCTCGCACGGCGGAGATGCACGCAAGAGTCGCACCCGCAAGAGCTTATATCTTGCTTCGCGCTGTCGCCTGGCTTTGGTACGGAATTTGTTGTAAGAGGGCCCAGAGACGTAGTGGGATCGCGAAGGACCGGAGTTGCTATGCCCGGTGCCTTCCGCTATAATGCCAGCACGGATTTGCTTGGGTGGCAAGGAGGAAAAGCCGAATGGCCAAGCTGCTTGAGTTCGACGACGCCTCGCGGGCCTCGCTGCGTGCGGGGGTGGAGAAGATCGCACGAGCCGTCAAGTCCACCCTGGGCCCGCGCGGGCGGAACGCCTTGCTCGACAAGGGCTGGGGCAGCCCGAAGGTGACCCGGGACGGTGCGACGGTGGCCGAGGAGATTGACCTCGCCAACCGCTTCGAGAACCTCGCCGCGCGCCTCCTGCGCGAGGCGGCCACCAAGACCCACGACGACGCGGGCGACGGCACGACGACCTCGGCCGTGCTCGCCGAGGCCATCTTCCTCGAGGGCCTCAAGATGGTCATCGCCGGGCACGCGGCGATCAACGTCGTGCGCGGCATCCAGCGCGGCGTCGAGGCCGTCCTGGAGAGGCTCGGAGCCATGAGCCGGCCGCTCAAGGACGACGAGATCGGGCGCATCGCCACCATCGCGGCCAACCAGGACGCCGAGATCGGCAAGACCATTGCCGACGCCATCCGCAAGGTCGGCAAGGACGGCGTCATCACCATCGAGGAGAGCAAGGGCATCGAGACCACGGTCGAGGTCGTCCAGGGCATGCAGTTCGACCGCGGCTACCTCTCGCCCCACTTCGTCACCGACCCCGAGGCGATGGTGTGCGAGCTGGAGAACCCCTGCATCCTCATCCACGAGGAGAAGATCAGCAACGCCCGCGACCTGGTGCCGCTGCTCGAGAAGCTGGCGGAGGCCAAGCGGCCGCTCCTGGTCATTGCCGAGGAGGTCGAGGGCGACGCGCTGGCGACCCTGGTCGTCAACAAGATGCGCGGCATCCTGCCCTGCGTGGCCGTGAAGGCCCCCGCCTACGGCGACCGCCGCAAGGCCATGCTCCAGGACATCGCCATCCTCACCGGCGGAAAGGCCATCTTCAAGGAGTTCGGCCTCAAGCTCGAAACCGTCGGCATCAAGGACCTCGGCAGGGCCAAAAAGGTCATCATTGACCAGGACAACACGACGATCATCCAGGGCGCCGGCGACGCCGCGGAGATCAGCGGGCGGTGCAGGCAGATCCGCAAGGAACTGGAGGTCACGACCTCGGACTACGACCGCGAGAAGCTCCAGGAACGCCTGGCGAAGCTGGCGGGCGGCGTGGCCGAGATCCGCGTGGCCGCGGCCACTGAGAGCGAGATGAAGGAGAAGAAGGCGCGCTTCGAGAGCGCCCACAGCGCCACGCGGGCCGCCATCGAGGAGGGCATCCTGCCAGGCGGCGGGGTCGCGCTGGTCCGCGCCGCCGCCGTGCTCGACGACCTGAAGGCCCGCGCGGACGAGCGGATCGGCCTCCAGGTGCTGCGCACCGCACTGGCGGCGCCCCTCAAGCAGATCGTGAGGAACGCGGGCTTCGAGGGCCCCGTCGTGATCCGCAAGATCCTGGCCGACAAGGAGACCGTGGGCTTCGACGTGGTCTCGGAGAAGTACTGCGACCTCATCGAGGCAGGGATCATGGACCCGGCCAAAGTGACGAAGGCCGCCGTGAAGAACGCCGCCAGCGCCGCGGCGATGCTCCTGATGAGCGACTGTCTGGTGGTCATGGAGATCGAGAAGGACGAGGACGAGCACGGGCACGGCCATCCGCACGGCGACTGATGGCGCCGAACCGCCCGCGGCCTCGACACGGAACCACAAGCCCAGGACCGAATACGGGAGCCGAAGAAGATGCCGAAGCAACTCATTTACGGTGTGGACGCCCGGATGAAGGTGCTCGAGGGGATTCGCAAGCTGGCGCGGCCCGTGGCCGTCACCCTCGGGCCGACCGGGCGAAACGTCCTCCTCCAGAAAGCCTATGGCGGGCCCACCGTCACGAAGGACGGCGTGACCGTGGCCAAGGAGGTCGAGCTCGAGGACCCGTTCGAGAACATGGGCGCCAAGATGGCCCGCGAGGTCGCCTCGAAGACCAGCGACGTGGCGGGCGACGGCACGACCACGGCTACCGTGCTCGCCGAGGCCATGTACGGCGAGGGACTCAAGGCCGTGATGGCCGGGGCCGACCCGTTGGCCGTGCGCCGCGGCATCGAGAAGGCGGTCGAGGCCGCCATTGACGAGATCGGCACCCTCGCGCGGCCCGTGAAGTCCAAGGACGAGGTGGCCCAGGTGGCCGCCATCTCCGCGAACAACGACGCCTTTATCGGCGGCCTCATCGCCGACGCGGTCGAGCGCGTCGGCAAGGACGGCGTGGTGACCGTGGAAGAAGGGAAGACGGTGGACACGGGCCTGGAGTTTCTCGAGGGACTCCAGTTCGACCGCGGCTACCTGAGCCCGTATTTCGTCACCAACCCTGAGACGATGGAGGCGGTGCTCGAGGACTGCCTGGTGCTGCTGCACGAGAAGAAGCTGTCGAGCCTGCCCGACCTGCTTCCGCTGCTCGAGGCCGTGGCCCAAGTGGGCAAGCCGCTTCTGGTGGTCGCGGAAGACATCGAGGGCGAGGCCCTGGCCGCCCTGGTCATCAACCGCCTGCGGGGGGTGCTCCCCTGCGTGGGCGTGAAGGCGCCCGGCTTCGGCAATCGCCGCAGGGCGCTCCTCGAGGACATGGCCATTCTCACCGGCGGAACGCTCATCTGCGAGGACCTGGGCGTCAAGCTCGAGCACGTCAAGCCGCAGCATCTCGGCAAGGTCAAGAAGATCACCGTGACCAAGGACAAGACGACCCTCGTCGGCGGCGGCGGGGCCACCGACGAGGTGAAGAAGCGCATCGCGCAGATCCGCTACCAGATCGAGACCACGACCTCGGACTACGACCGCGAGAAGCTCGAGGAGCGGCTGGCGAAGCTCTCGGGCGGCGTGGCCATCGTGAAGGCCGGCGGCGCCACCGAGGCCGAGGTCAAGGAGCGCAAGGCGCGCATCGAGGACGCCTTGCACGCCACGCGCGCGGCCATCGAGGAGGGCGTCGTGCCCGGCGGCGGGGTCGCCTTGCTGCGAGCGCGGGCCGCCGTGAACAAGGCGAAGGGCAAGCTCCGCGGCGACGAGAAGATCGGCGCGCGCGTTGTGGCACAAGCCCTGGCCGTGCCGCTCAAGCTCATCGCCTCCAACAGCGGCGCCGACGGCTCCGTCGTTGCCGCAGACCTCGAAGAGCGCGAGCCGACCGTGGGGTTCGACGGCAACACGCGCGAGTACGTGGACATGTTCGACGCAGGGATCATCGACCCGGCGAAAGTGACGCGGTGCGCCCTCGAGAACGCCGCGAGCATCGCGGCGCTCATGCTCACGACGGAGACCCTGGTGACCGACTTCGACGAGAAGAAGAGCAAGGCGCCGGTAGAGCGAAGCGTCCAGTGAGTCCGTTGCCGCCTCTGGCGGGAGAGGAGCCATCGCCATGCGACCGCCGCTGAGCTTGGCGCTTCTGGCCGGGCTGCTTCTGGTTCCGGTGCGCGCGTTTCCGGGCGCCGACCGAGACGAGGCCCTCGAGGCACAGATCCGCGTGCTCCAGGACGTGACCCGCCCCGACGACCAGCGCGCCGCCGTCCGCACCCAACTCGTCACCCTGGTCGCTCGCGGCGAGCAGGCCGTCATCGAGCGCATCCTCAAGCTTGGGCGGGAGACCACGAACGACAGCGTGCGGTTCCAGGTGGGCTACGTCCTCGCTCAGACGCGCCTGGGCAAGAGCATCGTGCCCGCCGCGTACACGCGCGCCGTCGTCGAGCTCCTGGCGACGTGGTTCGAGCCCGACGACGGGAATGCCTCGGTCCGCCTCTGGGCCGCCGTGGGCCTGGCGACGAGCCACGACGAGCGCGTGCTGCCTCTCCTCACCGAGAAGGCCCTCGCTCCCTCGTGCGACCCCGTGATCCGCGCGGCGGTGGCGCGGGCGCTCGGCGGCTGGCGTGGCCCGGCCCTCGAGAAGCGCATCGTGCCGCTCCTCGTGGAGTTCCTGAAGGACAAGGATCCCGAGATGCGAATCACGGGCTGTGACGCGCTGCGGTTTACCGGTGTGGACAGCGAGGAGGCGATCGTGCCGGTGCTGGCCGTGGCCAATGGGGAGACGGATGAGCGGGTGTGGCGCGCCGCCGTGTTCGCGCTCCGGCGGCTTGGCGGCGGCTTCCTGAACATCGCGCAAGGCGGCGAGGACGCCGAACGGAAGCAGAAGCTCCAGACCTGGGAGAACATCTGGCGCAGGAAGAAGAAGGCGGCCACCAAGGAGAAAGGGGAGTAGGGAAGGGAGCTGGCGGAGGCACGCGAACGACACGGGTGGGGCGACAGACAGGGGGGCGGGTGGCCCCTTGTGGGGAGGGCCGGCGCGGCGGCACCCTCGCACTGGCGCTCGACGACGGCGGTTCCAGGGCCTGACGGGTTCCCTTTGCCATGGCCAAGCGCGACTACTACGAGGTGCTGGGGGTCAGCCGCGACGCAACGCCCGAGGAGATTCGGCGGGTTTTCAAGAAGCTCGCCCTGAAATACCATCCCGACCGCAACCCCGACAACCGCAAGGAGGCGGAAGAACGCTTCAAGGAGCTTGCCGAAGCCTACGAGGTGCTCGCGGACCCCGACAAGCGGCGCCGCTACGACCAGTTCGGCGACGAGGGGCTCCAGGGCACCGGCTTCCAGCACTTCGGCAGCATGGACGATGTCTTCGGCTCGAGCCTGTTCTCCAGCATCTTCGAGGAGCTCGGGTTCCTCGGGTTCGGGCGACAAGGGGGGCGGCGGCGTCGCGGCTACGATGTCGAGCACGACCTGCACCTGACGCTCCGCGAGGCCTGTTTCGGTGTGACTCAGACGATCGAGATCTCCCGGCGCGAGCCCTGCGCCGCCTGTGGCGGCACCGGCGCCCGGCAGGGCACGGCGCCGCGACGGTGCCCCACCTGCCGGGGAATGGGACAGGTCGAGCAGCGCGCCGGCTTCTTCGCCGTGCGCACGCTGTGCCCGAGCTGTCGCGGCAGCGGGCACGTGATTGACAAGCCGTGCGCCGAGTGCTCGGGGGCCGGGCGGTCGCCGCGCCGGGTCTCGATTGACGTGCGGATTCCCGCCGGCATCGAGGACGGCGTGCGTCTTCGCGTGCCCGGCCAGGGCGAGCTTGGGAACGACCACGCCGAGCGAGGAGACCTCTACTGCTACGTCCACGTGAAGCCCGACGAGTTCTTCAAGCGTCAGGGGGACGACCTGATCTGCCGCGCGCCGATCACGTACAGCCAGGCCGTCCTCGGCGCCGAGATCGAGGTGCCGACGATTGACGGGCGGACCACCAGTCTCCGGGTGCCGCCCGGCACGCAGAGCGGCGAGGCCCTCACGCTCCCCGGCCTCGGCGTGCCGCGCCTGAATGGCCGGGGCCGGGGCGACGAGCACATCGTCGCCCTCATCGAAGTGCCGAGGAAGGTCACCGAGCGGCAGAAGGACCTCCTGCGGCAACTGGCCGAGCTCGAAGAACGCAACGTGACCCCGGAGCGGACGAGCTTCTTCACGAAGCTCAAAGAATTCTTTACCGAGGAATGAAGGCGCCGGCGATGGCTGACGAAGAGAAGAAGGCCCCAGGGACCCCTGAGCCCGAGACCGAGAGCTGCGAGCACCTCGAGGAGGAGGTGCCCACCGAGGAGCAGGAGCAGTCGGTCTCCGACACCCAGGCGAGCGAGCTGGCCACCGTGGAGGTGCTGGCCCAAGAGGTCGAGGAGTTGCGCACCCGGGCCGCCGAGCGCGACGACTTCCTCGACAGGCTCCAGCGAACGAAGGCCGAGTTCATCAACTACCAGAAACGCCAGGAGCGCGACCGCGAGCGCTCGAGCGAGGAGGCGCGCCGGGCCTTTGCGCTGCGCGTGCTCCCCGTCCTCGACGACCTGGACCTCGCCCTCGCCACGGCGCGCGGCAATGCCAATGCTTCGGCCCTTCTGCGGGGGGTCGAGCTCATTCACGGCAAGCTTCTGGCCGCACTGCGCGAGGAGGGGGTCGTGCCCTTCGATGCCTTGGGAAAGCCGTATGACCCGGCCTTCCACGAAGCCATCGCGCAGGTGGACAGGCCCGACGTCCTCGACCGCAGTATCGTCGAGGTGGTTCGCGGGGGATACCTGCTCGGCGAGCGGCTCCTGCGCGCGGCCCGGGTGGTCGTGGCCAGAGGAGCCAAGGCCGACGGCTCGGCGAGCGGGTGAACCCGTCAGAGGTGGTGGGACGACATGCCGACGTATGAGTACGAGTGCGAAGCCTGCGGGACCACGTTCGAGCGGTTCCAGGGGATCACGGAGGCCCCAATCCGGCGGTGCCCACAATGCCGCCGCGCCAAGGTGCGACGCCTGATCAGCGCCGGGGGCGGCCTGCTCTTCCGAGGGTCGGGCTTCTACACCACCGACTACCGCAGCTCCGAGTACCAGGCGCAGGCCAAGGCGGAGACCAAGGCGGAGACCAAGGCGGAGACCAAGGCGGAGACCAAGGCGGAGACCGGCCCCCCCGCGGGTGGCGGCAAGAGCGAAGCGCCAGCGAAGCACGCCCCCAAGAAGGAGGCTGCGCACAAGCATGGCGGCAAGGCAGCGGAGTGACGCCACGCCGCGCGCCGACCGAGCGCCGGCGACCTGTCCCGTCTGCTCCACGCCCGTCGCACGCGGCGCCAGGGCCTTTCCTTTCTGCTCGGAACGGTGTAAGCTGGTGGACCTGGGACGGTGGCTGGGTGGCCGGTATCGAATCGAGGTGCCGCTCGAGACGGCCGAGGGCGGCGCCGGGGCAAGCGGGCCTCCCGACGAGGAACCCCTTTCCGAGGGCACACCATGAGGAAGCCGAAGGGCGACTGGACGGACCTGTTTCTGGCCTTCCGCATGCTCCTGGATCCGCGGAAGCTGTGGCTCGCCTTCAAGGGAGTCGTGTTCTCGGTAGTCCTGGTCGGGGTGCTGGTGGTGCTCTTCGCGTGCATCTACAGCGTGATGGGCATCCCGATCGCCCCGCCTCCACCGCAGGCCCTGGAGGTCCGGGGCGGGCCGGACAGTGCTCCCGCCCCCGAGGAGGCCGACGTCGTCGAGGCCATCACAAGTGGCCGGCTGGGGGACGCCGTGCGGGCGACGCGAGGGTTCGCCCTGGGCCTCGCCGCGAAGGCGAGCGACGAGCTCCGCGCCGTCGCGTGGCGACGCGACCGGGGGCCGCTCGAGCGGGTGATGGCCCTCTGGACCTGTCAGGCCCTCGCGACGCTTGTGGCGCTGGGCCTGCTGGCCGGTTTCGTGCTGCTCTTCGTCTGGTCTTACTATGGTGCCGCGATCATGCGGCTGGCGGGCGTGGAGTACGCGCTGGGGGAGCGCATCGAGTTGAGCAGCGCCACGGCCTATACGCGGCGGAAGCACCAGTCGTTCTACGGGCCGCCGCTGGGGCTGGCCGTGGGCGTGTTGGTCGTGGGGCTTCTGGTCCTGCTCATGGGCCTGGTGTCGTGGAACCTCCTTGTCGTGCTCGGCGCCTTCGTCGGCGTCCTGGCGGCTGGGGTGGGGGCCTCGGTGGTCCGGAACCGCACGCGCTCGGCCGCAAAGGGCGCGGCCTTCGGGCTGGCCGGGTTGGCTGGGTTGGCCGGGGCGCTGGCGCTGGTTGCCTGGTTGGGCTGGCGCGTGCCCTACGTGGGCGAGGTGGTCCTCGGGCTGCTGTCGCCGCTCGCGCTCGTGGCGGGATTCGTGATCGTGCTGCTCTGTGTGTGGCTGCTGTTCGGCATGCCGCTGATGGCCGCCGTCGTCGCGACGGGCAACGTGGGTGCCTTCGAGGCCTGGAGCCGCTCGTTCCACTATCTGTTCATGCACCCATGGCGCTACGCGTTGTACTGCCTGGTGGGCCTGGCGCATGGCGCCGCGTGCCTTGCGTTCGTGCACCTCGTGCGCCTGGGGGTCGAGGGGGTGGCGTTCCTGCCCCTGTCGGCGGGCGCCATTCTCCTGGGCGGCCACGCGTGCGAGCCGCTTCTCGTGTTCTTCCTGTGGGTGGACCATCTCCTCCTGGACCTGGTCTTCCTCGCGTTCGTGGCAGGGTATCTCTTCACATCGCACACGATCCTCTACATGCTCCTGCGGCAGCGCGCGGACGGGACGCCGATCACCGAGGTGCACCTCGAGCCGCGGGACCAGGAGCGTGTGCTGCCGGCGCCTCCCCCCCAGGCTTGAGACGGGGTGTTGGTCGGCGATTTCCGATTGCTGATCTCCGAAGTGGCCGGGGAGCGCTCCGATGAAGCGCCTTGCTTGCTCTTCCCAATCCGCGACCCGCAATCCGCATTCCGCAAAGGGAGGGACCCTCCCCTGCGTGGCCATCGTGGGGCGCCCCAACGTCGGCAAGTCCACGGTCTTCAATGCCCTGGTGGGGCGGCGAATCTCCATCGTCGAGCCGACCCCTGGCGTGACCCGCGACCGGGTGAGTGCGACCGTGAGCCACGCCGGGTGCGCCTTCGACCTGGTGGACACGGGCGGCATCGGGGCCGTGGACTCCGGCGGGCTGACGCGCGACGTCGAGCGGCAGATCGAGCTGGCGCTGGGGCGGGCCGACCTGGTGCTTCTGGTCGCCGACGTGCGGGCCGGCGTGCTGCCGGACGACCGCCACATCGCGGCGCGCCTCCGCGAGCTTCAGAAGCCCGTGTTGCTCGCCGTGAACAAGGTGGACAGCGCAGCGTACGAGGCCGGGGTGGGCGAGTTCTTCGCGCTGGGCCTGGGCCAGCCCCTCGCCGTCTCGGCGGCCCATGCGAAGGGCCTCGACCGCGTGCGCGACGGCATCGTGGCCGGCTTGCCCGCCGAGTTGTGGGGCGCGGAGCCGGCCATCGCCATGAAGCTCGCCATCGTGGGGCGCCGTAACGTCGGCAAGTCCACCCTGGTCAATGCCATCGCCGGGGAGGAGCGGGTGATTGTCAGCGAGACCCCGGGCACGACGCGCGACGCCGTGGACGTGCGATTCGAGAAGGACGGCAAGGCGTTCATCGTCATAGACACGGCAGGGATCCACAAGGAGCGGCACGTGCGGTCGTCCGTCGAGTTCTACAGCCTCGTCCGCGCGCGCCAGTCCATCGGCAGGGCCGACGTCGTGCTGCTGCTGCTGGACGTGCAGTTGAGCATAGTGGACGTGGAGAAGCGGGTGGCCCGCGAGATCGCCGACCAGCTCAAGCCCTGCGTGATCGTGGGGAACAAGTGGGACCTGGCGAAGGGGAAGATGACCACCGAGCAGTATGCCGAGTACCTGGGAAAGGTCCTGCCCGGGCTCGGCTTCGCGCCGCTGACGTTCACCACGGCCACCTCGGGCCGGCGCGTGTGGCCGACGATCGAGCTGGCCCAGCAGCTCTTCAAGCAGGCGCACCTCCGCGCGCCGACGGCCGAGGTGAACCGCGCCCTGCGCGAGGCCGTGCGGGTGCGGAGCCCCCAGCCCTACAGAGGCCGTGTGGCCAAGCTCTTCTACGCGACCCAGGTGGACGTGGCTCCGCCCACCCTGGTGATCTTCGCCAACGACCCGGCGCTGGTCAGCCCTGTGTACGAGCGGTACCTCGGCAACGCGCTTCGGAAGCGTCTGCCGTTTCCCGAGGTGCCCATCCGCCTGCAATTCCGGCCCCGAGGCGGCGGCGGGGCGCGCTGAGGCGCCTTGACCGCGCACGTCGGGCGGGCTATAATCCAGGCGTGTGAAGGAATCCCTGAGGGGAATGCGATGGGTGAGCCCCTTCCGGGCAAGGCGCCGTGGCGCCTTCTCGACCGCGACCGGCTGGTTCTGTATTGCCTCTGCATCCTCATGTTCGCCATTGCGGCCGGGCGCTACGCGTGGTCGCACTGGGCGCCCGCGAGAGACGTGCGGACGCTTGCCGAACACGAGCGAATCCGCTACCGCGTGGACCTGAACAAAGCCAATGAAGACGAGCTGGACCTGTTGCCGGGCATCGGGCCGGCCAAGGCGAAGCTGATCGCGAAGTATCGAGAGGCCAACGGGCCGTTCAAGACGGGCGCCGACCTCGCAGCCGTCCCTGGCATCAGCCGGGCCTGCGTGGCCGGCCTCAGGGGGCTGGTGACCCCGGATGTCGAAGGCCCACGGGAGGAGGCCCCGAAGTGAAGCCCCATCCGGTTCTCATCACCGGTGCTGCCCTCATCTCCGCGGTGAGCCTTGCGCTGGGTGGCTGGCAGCTTGCCCGGAGCTTCTCGGCGGACGCCCGCGCCCTGGACCTCGCGGCCCCGGTCGTTGCCGTGGCCACGGCGCTGATCTGCATCACGATGCTCGACTGGGCGCGCAACCTCCCGCGGCGCAGGGGCCGCGGCGACACAGGGGACGATGGCGAAGAGCGAGAGGGGGGGGCGCAGCGGTCCGAGGCCCGACCCTCTGCCGCCGAGCAGGAGCTCATGGCCGCAGTCGTCGCCCTGGAGGGCCTCGCCAGGGGCGAGCAGAGCCGGGACGCGACGATCGAGGAGGCCATCAAGGTGGTGGCCGGGTTCGGCCACGCGTCGGCCGTCGCACTGTGGCTCGCGGATGAGAATGGGAGCCTTCGCCTGCGGGCGGACTACGCCCAGGGCACCGTCGCCGTCCGCGACGGCGGCGCCGTGGACGCGGCCGACGAGGCGGAGTTGCAGCAGGTTCTTGAGTGCCGTCAGCCGCTCGAGGCGAAGGGAGAGGACTCCGCACGCCTGCTCCTGCCGCTGAGGAACGGCGAACGCTGCTTCGGGGTGCTGGGCGTCACGGTCCCCGCCGCTGCGTGGGGGGAGGCGGGCGAGGCGCTCCAGCGGCTCACTGGCGAGCTGGCCCGGCTCGCCGGACCGTTCGCCCTCGCGATCGGCGCCTTGGAGACCTACGAGAGGGCCGTGTTCGACGCCAAGACGGGTGTCTACTCGCGGCGCCACCTGGCAAGCCGGCTGGGCGAGGCGGCGAGCTTCTCCCGGCGGTACGGGGAGCCGCTTTCGATGGTGCTGCTGGACATTGACCACTTCAGGATGCTGAACGCCACGTTCGGCGCGAGCGCGGGCGACCGGGTGTTGCGCACCCTCGCGTCGCTCATCACGCAAAACGTCCGCGACGCCGACAGCGTGTATCGCTACGGCCCGGACGAGTTCGCCGTTCTGCTGCCGAACACGGAGATCGATCGGGCGCGCGCGGTGGCGGAGCGGCTTCGGCGGATCGTGCGCGAGAGCCGGTCCCCGGCCGACGACGGCAACCCGATCATTGCGACCGTCAGTGGCGGCGTCGCCGAGTTCGACGAGGACATGCGCGGCGTCGAGCCACTGGTCGTGCGGGCCGAGGAGGCCCTCGGCGCGGCGCGCGGGGGCGGGCGCGACCGCATCCAGACCTGGGCCAAGCCCAGCCCCGCCGCGGACCAGCCGGCGCCCAGTTGAGGCAAGCATTCACCCCGAACCCTGGACAGGCGACATGGCGGCGTTTGACCTGCGCTCGAAGCTCGAGCCGTGCGGCGACCAGCCCCAGGCCATCGAGGCCCTGGTCGCGCGCTTCCGCGCCGGGGCCGGCTGCCAAACGCTGCTCGGCGTGACAGGGTCGGGGAAGACGTTCACCATGGCCCACGTGGTGGCTCGGCTCGGTCTCCCGACGCTCATCATCTCGCACAACAAGACGCTTGCCGCCCAGCTCTACAGCGAATTCCGCGACCTGTTCCCCAACAACGCCGTCGAGTACTTCGTCAGCTACTACGACTACTTTCAGCCCGAGGCTTACATCCCCAGCACGGACACCTACATCGAGAAGGACGCCTCGATCAACGACGACCTCGACCGCCTGCGCCTGGCGGCGACGAGTGCAGTCCTCTCGCGCCGCGACGTCATCATCGTCGCCAGCGTCTCGTGCATCTACGGCCTCGGGTCGCCCGCCGACTACGAGGCGATGACCCTGACCGTGCGCGCCGGCCAGGAGATCGAGCGCGACGAGATGCTGCGGAAGCTCGTGGACATCCAGTACGACCGCAACGACTTCCAGCTCCAGCGCGGCCACTTCCGCGCGCGGGGCGACAGCGTGGAGGTGTCGCCGGCCTACCAGGAGACCGCCTACCGCATCGAGTTCCAGGGCGATGAGGTCGACCGCTTGGTCGAGATCGAGCCGCTGAGCGGCCGCAGCGTGCGCGTGCTCGACGAGTTGACCGTCTTCCCCGCCAGGCACTTCGTGCTGCCGCAGCACAAGCTCACCGATGCCCTGGGCGGCATCGAGGCGGAGCTCGAGGAGCGGCTCGCGGACCTGCGGAAGGCAGGCAAGCTCATCGAGGCCCAACGCCTCGAGGCCCGCACCCGCTACGACCTGGCGATGCTCTCCGAGACGGGCTTCTGCCCCGGCATCGAGAACTACTCGCGGCACCTCAGTGGCCGCGCCCCGGGGAGCCGCCCCTGGGTGCTCATTGACTACTTCCCCAGCGAGTTCCTCACCATCGTGGACGAGTCGCACGTCGCCATCCCGCAGGTCCAGGGAATGTATGGCAGCGACCGGTCGCGGAAGGTGACCCTGGTCGAGCACGGGTTCCGCCTGCCCTCGGCGCTGGACAACCGCCCGCTGAAGTTCGACGAGTGGGAGGGCCTGTGCAGCCGCGTGTTCTACGTGTCCGCCACGCCCGGCCCCTACGAGCTGGGGCGCACGAAGGGCGAGGTCGTCCAGCAAGTCATTCGGCCGACCGGCCTGGTGGACCCCGCCATCGCCGTGCGGCCGGCCAGGGGACAGGTCGAGGACCTCCTCGGCGAGATCAGGAAGCGCGTCGAGCGCAAGGAGCGGGTCCTCGTCACCACCCTCACCAAGCGGCTGGCCGAGGATATCAGCGACTACATCCTCGAGGAAGGCTACCGCTGCCGCTACCTGCACTCCGAGATCGAGACGATCGAGCGCGTGGAAATCCTCCGCGACCTCCGCAAGGGCGAGTTCGACGTCCTCGTCGGCGTCAACCTCCTGCGCGAGGGCCTCGACCTGCCCGAGGTGGCCCTCGTGGCGATCCTGGATGCGGACAAGGAGGGCTTCCTGCGCTCCGCGACCTCGCTCATCCAGATGATCGGGCGGGCCGCCCGAAACGTGAACTCCGAGGTCATCCTCTACGGCGAGGCGGTGACCGACTCGATGCGGCGGGCAATCGAGGAGACCGATCGCCGCCGCGCCATCCAGCTTGCCCACAACCGCGAGCACGGGATCACGCCGCGCACGGTTCGCAAGGAGATCCTGCGCGGCATCCAGGACGAGGTGGCCGCCCACCGCATCGAGCGCGACATGGTGGGGGAGAGCGAGGAGCGCTACGTCCGCCGCGAGCAGGTCCGCGAGATGGAGCAGGAGATGCTCGCCGCGGCGGAGGTGCTGGATTTCGAGCGGGCCGCCGCATTGCGCGACCGCATCTACACCCTCGAGGGACGCACCGCGGAGCTGGTGAAGCCGCAAACCTCGCGGCGGCCCTACAAGCGCCGGCGCAAGGGGCGCCGCAAGCAACCCTGGGAGTGAAGGAGAAACCGAGATGAAGCGATGCCTTCTGACGATGGCGGTCTTGACGGCCTGCGGAGCGCTCGCCTGCGCGCACACGGTGCTGGTCGAGGCCGAGAGCTTCCCCGACGCCGGCGGATGGGTGCTCGACCAGCAGTTCATCCCCGAGATGGGCTCGCCCTACCTCCTGGCGCACGGGCTCGGGGAGCCTGTCGCCGACGCGAAGAGCACCGTCGCCTTCCCAGCCGTGGGCGAGTACCGCGTCTTCGTGCGGACCGTGGACTGGGTAGCCAAGTTCGGGGCGCCCGGCGCCCCGGGCCGCTTCCAGGTGCTTGTGGACGGCAAGGCGCTCGCAAAGACCTTCGGCACCGAGGGCGCGGAGTGGTCCTGGCACGACGGCGGCTCCGTGAGCATCACGAAGCGCGAGGCCGCCATCGCCCTCCACGACCTGACGGGTTTCGAGGGGCGCTGCGACGCCATCGTGTTCACCACGGAGGCCGGCTTCAGGCCCCCGAACGGCCTGAGAGAGTTGTCGGAGTTCCGCAGGAAGGCCCTCGGCGTGCCCGACAAGCCGACCGAGGCGGGCCGCTTCGACCTCGTGGTGGTGGGCGGCGGCGTGGCGGGCACGTGCGCCGCGGTCGCCGGGGCGCGGCTGGGCCTGAAGGTGGCGCTCGTGCAGGACCGCCCGGTCCTCGGCGGCAACAGCAGCTCCGAGGTGCGCGTGTGGATACAGGGGCGGACCAATCTCGGCCCCTATCCACGCCTCGGCGAGATCGTGCGCGAGCTGAACCCGCGGCCCCCGCGCCGAAGCCCGGACACCCAGGAGGCCCTCTGCGACGACGCGAAGCTAGCCGTGGCCCAGGCCGAGAAAGACCTCCACCTTTTCCTCAACCACTATGCCTATAAGGTCGAGATGGAGGGCACGCGGGTCGCCGCCGTGGTCGCCAGGCACACTGCAAGCAGCCAGGAGGTGCGGTTCGAGGGGCAATTCTTCGCCGACTGTACTGGCGACGGCACGATCGGCTTCCTCGCCGGCGCCGACCACGAGGTGCTCGAAAAGGGCCACATGGGCGGCAGCAACATGTGGCGTGTGGTGGACGCCGGCCAGCCATCGCCCTTCCCCTCCTGCCCCTGGGCGCACGACCTGAAGGGCAAGCCCTTCCCGTCGAAGCTCGAACAGCTCGGCCACTGGTTCTGGGAGAGCGGCTTCAACCGGGACCCCATCAAGGAGGTCGAGCGGGCGCGCGACAACAACTTCCGCGCCATGTACGGCGCCTGGGATTGCCTCAAGAATGCCATGGGCCTCCACCCCAACCACAAGCTGGAATGGGCCGCATTCATCATCGGCAAGCGCGAGTCCCGCCGCCTTCTGGGCGATGTCATCCTGACCAAGGAAGACGTGCTGGGCAACAAGGAGTACCCCGATGGCTGCGTGCCCTGCACTTGGTCCATTGACCTCCACGTCCCGGAGGCCCGCCTCGCGAAGTACTTCGAGGGCGACGAGTTCATCTCCGTGGCTAAGTTCACCCACTTCAAGGGGCCGTATCTGCTGCCGTACCGCTGCCTGTACTCGCGGAACGTCGAGAACCTGATGATGGCGGGACGCGACATCAGCGTGACCCACGATGCCCTGGGCACGACCCGCGTGATGGGCACCGGCGGCATGATGGGCGAGGTGGTGGGCCGCGCGGCTGTCCTGTGCAAGAAGCACGACACCACGCCTCGCGGCGTCTACGAGAAGCACCTGGATGAGCTGAAGGAGCTTTTCTCCACGGCGCTGAGCAAGCGGCCGCTCCCGGCCGCGACGCCCAGCAAGCCCCCCAAGCCGCCGCCCCCGTTCGAGGCCCCGGGCGAGAACCTGGCCGCGAGCGCCAAGGTGACGACCTCTGGCGACTACAAGGCCGACGCGTTTCCCGCGAGCAACTTGAACGACGGCAAGCTCGACACGTCGAGCAACGCCGGCCGCTGGCTCAGCGACGCCCGCCTGCCGAATTGGGTGGAGTTTGCCTGGGATGCGCCGAAGGCTATCGCCTCCGCGCGGATCGTCTCGGGCTACTTGACCGGCGGCGAGATCGCCGACCCCATCGCCGACTTCACCCTCCAGTGGCACGACGGCCAGGCGTGGCAGGACATCTCGGGCGCCCAGGCCAAGGGGAACAACGAGCCCTACTGGTACCAGGTGTTTCCGCCCGTGAAGACGAGTCGGCTGCGCCTCCACGTCACGGAGGCCAGCGGCAAGATCTCGCGCATCTGGGAGGTGGCGCTCTACGGGCCAGCGGCGAAGCCGTAGCCGCGGCCGCTCAAGGCGCACTCAGCAGCCGCCAGGCAAGGGCTAGGACCCCGCCGAGCAGCAGCGCGCCGTCCGCGATCAGGGTGCACACCACGTCGGCCGCGTGCCCGAAGTGGGGCCGCGCCAGGAGGTGGGCAAGGAGACCAACAGGACACGCTAGAAGCAGCCAGGCCACCGGCGGCACCCAACCGAGAGCCGCCGCGCCGGCCAGCACGACGGCGAGTGTGACAGCGAGGCCAGCCATCACGTGGCGCGTCCTTCGGGCGCCCAGGAGAATGGGGAGCGTCTCGCGCCCGAGGAGGCGATCCTCCTGCATGTCCCCCGTGTCCACCACGTTGGCCTTCACGAACGTCAGGACCAAGGCGAAGGCGCAGGCCACCGCGAGCGCAGGCGACGCCGGCGCACCCTCGCCGAGCCACGGCACGAGCACGCACACGACCAGCCAGCCGATCGAGATGAAGATGTCCTTCGACGCGGGCAGATCCTTGAGCCGGGCCATGCCCAGGCGCCGCTGCCATCCGCTGGGCACGATGCGAACGCTGTACGCCACGCCCAGAGCATAGGCAACGACCAGCAGTTCCAGGGCGTGCCTGTGTCCCGCCAGGGAGAGCGAGGCGAGCGAGCCCCCGGCGAGGAGCACGTTGGCGGCCAGCAGCGGCCGGGCGTTGCGGCGGTAGAAGGCCACGCGGGGAAGTGGAACCTGCCCCTGGCCCTCGTCGGAGACGAGCCGGTTGAGCGTGGTCACGACGAAGACGTAGCAGAACGCCGACAGGAGGAAGACCGCGGAAGGGTTGCGGATGCCCAGGAGCTGGCAGCACGCATAGGTGAGAGCGACGGCGGCGAGCGCAGAGTACACATTGCTGCGCGTGAGGGCGCCGAGGATGCGCCACCGCAGCCATCTCGCACGCAGGTCGGGGCTCGCCATGTCCTCCAGGGCCTGCAAGACCGAGCGTGTCACCCAGTTGGGGGTGGACGCCCCCGCGGTGAGCCCCACGACGCGGAAGCGGGCGACGGCCTGGGCGTCCAGCTCGGCGGCGGTCTCCACGTGGAAGGTGGGCTTGCCCGCGAGACGGCACAGCTCGGCGAGACGGCGCGTGTTCGCACTGTGGTGCCCGCCGACGACGACCATCGCGTCCACCTCTTGAGCCAGGCGGAGGGCCTCCTCCTGACGCCTCCGGGTGGAACGGCAGATGCTCTCGACGACTTCGATGCCGGGGCAGCGCTCGCGGAGGGCCGTGGCGATCTGGCTGTAGAGGTCCTGGCTGAACGTCGTCTGCGCGAGCAGGCAAGCGGGCCCGGCCACGTTGGCGGCCTGCGCCTCCTCGAGCGTGCTCACGACGACGCAGCGCGGCCCCGCACGGCTCTTGAGGCCCTCGACCTCCGCGTGGTCCTTGTCGCCGGCGATGACGATCGTGTAGCCCTCGGCGGCGCGGCGGTCAATGTGGCGCTGCGAGGCCACCACGTGCGGGCAGGTGGCGTCCACCACCTCGAGGCCGCGTGCCTTCAGGGCCTCGACGACCTGCGGCGGCACGCCGTGCGCGCGGATCACCACCGTGCCTCCCGCGACGTCGGGGCGGTCCTCGATGTCGTGGACGCCGCTGGCCTCGAGGGTCTCGATGGCTTGGCGATTGTGGATGAGCGGGCCGTAGGTGTACACGGGGCCGCGCCCCTGGCGGGCCAGCGCGATGACCTTGTCGTGCGCGAGCCGCACGCCCATGCAGTACCCTGCGGTCTTCGCAAGCTTGACTTCCAGCGGAAGGTCTCCTGCGGAACGCATGGGAGCGTCGGGCCGGCGCGGCGCGCCGCACGCCGGTTAGCCCGCGCCCTGCCTCGGCTCGAAGGAGTAGCCGCACGGCGTGTCGGGCGCCACCAGGTCGCGCTCGGCGAGGTCCCGCTCGTCCATGGGGAAGTTCCGGCAGTTGGAGGAGCGCCACTTCTGGTACCGCACGCACTCGGAGAGGTCGCCGGCGCCGTACTTCAGGTGGCGGCAGTAGAGGCCCATTTGGCAGCAGGCGCCGCAGCGCCGGCACTCGCCGCGGCGACGGGCCAGGCTCGCACGCACGTAGCCGGGACGGAAGACGTTCAGGAACAGGCGGCGCGGCCTTCCCCACAGGAGCTTCACGCGCCGCCAGATGCTCAGCTTCGCGGTCTTCAGGGCCAAGGGATGGCGTCCTCCAACAGGCGCGGGCAGGGCGGTCACTTGCGGGGCTCGAAGCGGTACCCGCACGGCACGTCGGGCGCGACCAGGTCGCGGTCCGCCAGGTCGCGTTCGTCAATGGGGAAGAGGCGGCAATTGCGGGGGCGCAGGGCGTGGATGCGGCACTCGCTGATGGACTTGGCGTTACGGAGGAACTGGCAGCGGTACCCCAGTTGGCAACAGGCCCCGCAGCGCTGGCAGTCCCCCTCGCGGCGCGCCGCGCTCCGGCGCACGTAGCCGATGCGGAACAGCCCCAGGCCGAGGCGCCGCGCCTTGCCCCACAGCAGCCGCAGGCGCATGCGCCAGGTTGGCTTCCGGGGAGTCAGAGCCATGGGTCCCCGCCGTTCATGGTGACGCGCTCCTCCGCCTCCCACTCCTGGTACCTCCTCCTCCGCCGTCGCCAGTAGAGCCAGAACGACAGGAGCGCCAGCAGGCTCATGGCGCTGAACAGCGAGAAGGCGTTCAGCAGCCAGCTCAGCCACGGCCAGCCGGGCCGGATGGATGCCAGCCATCGCCGTTCGAAGTCCGCGAGGTCCATCCCCGCGGCCTCGTGGAATGCCGCACCGAACTCCACCCCGCGCCCGGCGGCCTGGAGGATGGCCGGGATGGCCTCGGCGCCGCGGGAGCGCGCCAGGAACCGCACGGCGCTTTCGCTCTGCTCGTAGGCAATCCCGCGCTTCCCGGGGTCCAGCGGAAACGCATCCTCCAGCTCGGCGAGGGGAAACAGCGTGCCCGCCGCCACGGCCCGGTCGTACTCGCTCGTGTCGTAGAGGGGAATCTTGCCCGACGTCCACACGGCGACCCCCTCGTCGAACCACAGCGGGACCCGCCGGTAGCCGCGCCGTGCCACCTCGCCCACGATGAGGTGGCTCAACTCGTGGCGGAGCGTGATGGTCACGTTCTCCAGCGGCCGCTTCTCGATCTCCTGGCAGTTGAGGTAGATGGACCTCTCGCCGGGGAAGGCCACGCCCAGCGTGTGCCGGTGGTCCACGCCCGGGGTGGCCCGATGGAAGCCCTGGACCGAGCCGTACAGCACGATCGAGGCGCGTCCTCGCAGCGCCAGGCCCAGCCTCTGCTCCAGCTCGCGCTGCGCCCGGGGCAACACGTCGGCGACGAGCTGCACCAGGTTCTCGCTCCCGCCATCGCTCAGGATCGTCCAGTCCCCAAGCTCTGTCGTGGCGGCGCACACCACGAGCGCAAGTAAGCCACACGTCACAGGTATTTCCATCCGAAGTGCGGCGAGGCAAGACCCGAGGGCCCTGAGGATGCCCCACGCGCAGGGGCGAGCCATCATGGTGGGGAGGGGGCACCTGAGCGGCTCGGGGATCCCCCGCGCGATGGGGCACCTATCAGCATAGCGCAACCGCCCCCCCATTGCAAGCCCCGCCGGCCGATGGTGCATCGCCCCCAATCACACGCCATTGACGCGCTGGGTCGGGCGTGGTAAGGTTGCGGCGGAGGTGCAGGATGGATGCGCCCGGTCTGGTGTCCGCCGTGTGGCGTGCGGTGAAAGCGCGAACGCTGGAGGTGTCGGGGTATGAGGAGCGGGCCGCGTGCGAGCGCGAGGACCTGGCGCGCTTCCACATTCCGCTCGCGCAGGGGTTTGTCGAGCGCGCGAGGAGCGCCGCAGGACGCTGCGTCGTGGCCATCGCGGGGCTTCCGGCGGGGGGGAAATCGGTGTTCACGGCCCTGCTGGCGCGCGTGGTGCGGGCGCTGGAGCCGCCCTTCGGGGTGGCGACGCTGGGCCTCGACGGCTATCACTATCCCAATGCCTATCTCAATTCCCATCCCGCTCCGTTCGGGGAGGGGACGCTGAGGCTCTATAAGGGCGCTCATTTCACCTTCGACGCCAGCCGCCTGGCCGCCGACCTGAAGCGGCTGCGGGCCGGGGAAGGGGCGGTGGCGCTGCCTGCCTACGATCGCAAGCTCCACGACCCCGTCGAGGGGGCCGTCGTGGTGGCGCCCTCGGACCGCCTGGTACTGGTGGAGGGGAATTACCTTCTCTACCGCGAAGGCCCGTGGGCGGAGGTCTTCGGTTGCTTCGACCTGCGGGTGTTTCTCGACCTGCCGCCGGGGGCGAACCGCGAGCGGATGATCGCCCGCCACGTGCGTGGCGGGCGCAGCCGCGAGGATGCCATCGCGCACTTCGAGCGGACGGATGGGCCGAACACCGCCCTGGTCGCTGCGACGCGCGGGGAGGCAGACGTTGTGGTGAGCCTCGACGAAGGCTATCGGGTGAGGGTGATTGAGACCGCCTGGCGGAACTGCGAACTGCCGCCTTGACCGTCCGCGCCGCACCGCCTATAATGGCCGCAGTCGAAAAGGCGCCCACGAATGGGCGCCTCTACGTTTCCCCTGGCAGGATGAGGACTTCGGTATGGCTCGACAGCACAGAGAGCAGGATGTCCCCGCTTCGACCTCCACGGGCGGCCGCGGGGAGACGATTTCGCTCCACGTCGTGGTGTTCGTGTGCGGCGCGGTGCTCATGGCGTTCGAGATGGTGGGGAGCCGCATCCTCGCGCCCACGTTCGGCAGCACAATCTTCGTGTGGGGCAGCCTGATCGGCGTGTTCCTGGCCGCGCTGAGCCTGGGCTACCTCGTCGGCGGGCGACTGGCCGACCGGGTGCCGAAGTTCAGCCTCCTTGGCGCGATCATCGCCGTGGCGGGGCTGCTCGTCCTGGTCGTGCCGCTCTTCGCCCCGCACTGCTGCCGCTGGATTGACCGCTCGAACGCGGGGCAACGCATCAACCCGCTGCTGGCGTCCACGCTGCTGTTCTTCGTGCCCAGCATGCTCCTGGGGATGGTGTCGCCGTTCTCCGTGCGGCTCCAGGCCCAGAGCGTGGCTACGGTGGGGAATGTGGCGGGACGCCTCTACTCGCTGTCCACGCTGGGCAGCATCGTGGGGACGATTGTGGCGACCTTCTGGTTCATCCCGGCGTTCGGCGTGAGCAACATCGTGAAGGCGCTGGGCGTGTGCCTGATCCTCGTGTCGCTGCTGGCCATCCTGCCGCGTGTGAGGCCGCGGGCGAGTGCGGCCGGCGTGGGCGCGCTCGCGGGGGTGGCGCTCGCAATGGTCTCGGGCGCGGTGCTGGCCATTCTGCCTGCGCCGTCGTATATCCAGCTCGACGCAGGGGAGACGCTTGTGGCCGAGGTGGACTCGCCGTACCAGCGGATCGGCGTCCTGCTCCTCTCGCGCGGCTACGACGAGGAGAGCAAGCAGTGGTCGCTGCGCATGATGTTCGACAAGTACATCGAGAGCGAGGTGATGGTCGAGGGCGGCGATCCGAAGGACATCCGGCTCAAGGAGCCGTACGAGAGCGGGGCGAAGTACACCGACACCCTGCACATCCCCTGGCTGTTCAACAGGGACGCGAAGAGCGTGCTCATCGTGGGGGGCGGCGGCGGAGTGGTGCCGACGGTCTTCCGCCGCGACTACCCCCAACTGGAGACGATAGACGTGGTGGAGATTGACCCAACCGTGGTTGAGGTGGCGACGAAGTACTTCGGCTTCCGCCCCGGCGAGAACGGCGTGTCCACCACGATCATGGACGGCCGCGTTTACGTGCGCGACTGCACGCGGCAGTACGACATCATCCTCCTGGATGCCTTCACGGGCGGGCGGCCGCCGTTCCACCTGTTGACCAGGGAGTTCCTGGAGCTGGTAAAGGCCCGCCTCGGCCCGAAGGGGGTCGTGCACCTGAACATCATCAGTGCGCTGGAGGGCGAGAAGAGCCGGCTGTTCTGGGCGATGCTGAAGACCTTTCACAGCGTGTTCGGGCCGCAGCACGTCTACGTGTTCCCCAAGCTCTACGACCCGCGGTGGGGCGCGACCCGCAGCCGCACCGATGGGATGAACGTGGAACTGGTGGCCCTGAACTTCGACGACTTCGAGAACCCGCTGCCCAAGACGGTCATCGAGGCCAGGGCGCGCGAGCGCGTCGGCTCGCTCATCAAGATCCCCAGCGTCCTCCGCCACGCCGAGAACTACCAGACGATGGACGACCTGCTGAGCACGCACGACCCCAGCGAGAGGCGGCGGCGCGAGCGCCAGCGCGAGTGGCAGAACGCCCCCGTGATGACCGACGACTATGCCCCGGTGGACAACTGGGTGACTGACTGACAAATGGATGAATGGAGGATTGGATGATTGGATGAATGTCTGACAAACATCCACTCATCCACCCATCCATTCATCCCCCTGATGCGGCCTCGCGTTCTACCAGCCACGCCACGGTCGCCTCGATGGGCGCCGAGCAGTCCACATAGCCGAGGCGGTCCCAGAACGGCTCGAGGACGAAGGGCAGGAGGCGGGCGGAGGGGCCAAGCTTGTCGAGGAGGGGCTTGAGTTCGGCAGATGGCTCGGTTGTAGGCGCGCACTGCACGAGGAGGGTGGGGGGCAATTTCGCACTCCGCACTCCGCACTCCGCAATCCGCAGAGCCTTAATCTCCTCACACATCGAGCGGGAGGCCAGGAAGCCGTCGAGGTCAATCGTCCCGGCGTCGCCCGTGTCGCGCTCGCCGGTGGCCTTGCCGTGGGTCATCATCTGGCGGACCAGCATCCGGCGGATGTTGAGGCGGTAGAAGAGCGCGCCGTCCACGATGGGCTGCCAGAGGACGAGGCAGAAGGGGAAGTCGGCAGTCGGCGGACGGCAGTCGGCAGTCTGGAAGGCGAGAGAGGCGCCGAGGCGAAGGCCGATGAGGCCGATGCGCTCGACTCCTGCGCGCTCGCGGAGGAACGCGGCGGCGGCCTGGATGTCGTGGAGGGCGCCGGCGAGGGAGAATTCGGTGAACGGCCCCTGGCTGTCGCCGGTGCCGCGATAGTCGAAGCGGAGGGACGGAAGGCCGAGCGTCGCGAGGCGCCGCGCCATCTCCACGAACACGCGGCAGGCCTGCTTCTGCTCCTCGGCGAAGGGTGCACAGAATAGGAGGCCGAGGTCGCGCGCCTGGCCTTCGGGCAGGTGCAGGACGCCGAAGAGGCGAAGGCCCTCGGACTCGAAGAGCAGCGGTTCTTCCATCGGGGTCACGCGTTCTGGGCCTGCTTCTCGCGGACGAGGGCGGCGATGGCCTGCACGCTCTCGAAGCGCTCGATGCTGAACTCGTCGTCCTCGAGGGACAGGCCGAAGACCTCCTCGATACCGATGACGATCTCGAAGAGGCGCACGGAGTCGATCTCGAACTTCTCCATGAGGACATCGTCGTCGGCGATCTCGGCGGGGCTGACCTTGAGGAACAGCCGCTCGACGATCATGGCTTTGAGTTTGTCCTCAATCGGTGCGTCGTCAGGCATGGAGAGTGGTCCCCAAACGTGCGCGAGGAGGAATGGATGTATGGATGAATGGATGGATGAGAAGGTGGGCGGGGGTTGTGGTCTGGCATCCATCCACCCATCCATTCATCCACCCATCCCCTTCTCAGAAGAACAGACGGGTGAAGTCGTTGAAAGTTGCCACGAGGAAGATGACGACGACGAAGGCGAAGCCAGCCAGGATGATGGCCTCCTGAAGCTTCCGGCTGGGCCGCTTGCCGCGCAGCTTCTCGTAGGCGAGCATCACGATGCGGCCGCCGTCGAGCGGCGGCAGGGGCAGGAGGTTGAACACGCCGATGTTCACGGTGATCAGGTGGATGAGCCAGAACAGGTCGGCCCAGCCCCGCGTGGCGGAGATATAGGTCACCTGGGCGATGCCCAGCGGCCCCATGAGGTCGGACAGCGGCACATCGCGCTGGAAGAGCTTTGCAATGACCCGGAACGCGAAGGTGCTGATGCCGACGGTGCGTTCGATGGCCGGGACGATCGAGCCGACGAGGCCCTTCTTCTGGAGCACCTCGACCGCGCTCGGCTTGACGCCGAGCTGGCCGACCTTGCGGGTGCCGGGCGCGACCGTCACGTCCACCTCGGTCTCGGCGGCGCCGACGGTCCAGGCGATGCCGTGCAGGGTGAGCTGGGGCCGCGGCATCCCGTCGGCGCGGCGGCGGAGGACGGTGAGGGGGACGTCGCGTTTCTGGTCGCCGAGGCGCGCCACCATGTCGTCGAGCGGCTCGTGGAAGGCTCGCCCGGGGATGACCTGGGCGAGGTCGGCGCCCTTGGCCCTGATGATGAGATCGCCTGGCTGGAGGGCCGGCTCGGCCTGGCGGTGAATGCCCACGATCTCATAGGCCGGCCGCGGGGCGATGCCCAACGTGTCGGCCACGAGGACGCCCTCTTCCCGAGTGAGCTCGACGGTGAGGTTCTCCTTCCCGACGGCCTTCATCGCAGCGGCAAGGGACGCAGCGAGTTGCGCGGCGTCGTTCGAATGAGGGACGAGCACGCTCTCATTCCCCCGCTGGATGTCGAGGACCACAGCGGCCGGGCCGAGGAGAACGGCGTCCTCGATGTCCCACCAGCCTTGCACCGGGCTGCCGTTGACGGCTGTGATGCGGTCGCCGACCTGGAGCTTTCCGTCGGCGGGGAATCCCTTCCGGATGAAGCCCACCTCGGCAGGGAGGCGCACGGTGAAGCCGGGGTCGGGGTCGTCTATACCCTGCGGCGTGGCGGTGACGGTGATGCGTTGGCCCTTGCGCTCGATGGTGAGCTCGACGGGGCGGTCGGGGCTGGGCAGGATGCGGCGGCGGAAGTCGAGCCAGCCGCGCAGAGGCTGGCCATTCACGGCGATGATCGTGTCGCCTTCCTGGATGCCCGCGGCCTCCGCTGGCGTGCCGGGCTCGACCGCTCGGACAGTCGTGAGCGGGAAGGTGCAATTGACGCCGAGGGGCTGGGCCTTGGGACGGAGGATTCGCAGGGCGACGCGGCGGCCCGCGCGGTTGACCACGAGGTCGAGCGGCTCGCCGTACGGGCACTCATGGATGGCCTGGCGGAGGTCCTCGAACGTGGTGACGGGGCGCGAACCGAGAGCCGTGATGCGGTCGCCGTACTTCACGCCGGCATCCCAGGCGGGGCCGCCGACGGCGACATAGGAGACCTTGGAGGCCGGCGTCTCGCGGCCGACGACGAGCATGGCCATCGCCAGTGGGATGCCGAAGAGCACGCTGAAGAGCGGCCCGGCGACCAGCACGAGCGTGCGTTGGCCGGGGGGCTTGGACACGAACTCGTCGGTGGCGCCCGTCGCGGCCTCGCCCTCATCGCCGCCGGCGAGCTTGACGTAGCCGCCGAGCGGGATGGCGGAGACCATGTAATCGGTGTCGCCCCACTTGTGGCCGATGAGCCGGGGCCCGAAGCCGAACGAGAAGCGGTCCACCCGCACGCGGATCAGCTTCGCGGCGAGGAAGTGGCCCAGCTCGTGCACGAAGATCATCAGGCCGAAGGCGAGGATCGTGAGGACGACGCCCTTGGCGACTAGCAACGCGCTATCCACGCAGCGGCCTCCCGCCGCGCCCAGCGGTCTGTTTCATCTATCTCCTCCGGTGCAGGGTGCTCGATGGTCTGGTGGCGGTCCATCACCTCCGAGACGAGCCGAGGGATGGCGAGAAAGGGAAGACGACGCTTGAGGAATGCCTGGACGGCTGCTTCGTTGGCCGCGCTCAGCACGGCGCCCATGGTTCCGCCCGCCTCCGCGGCCCGGTAGCCCAGGCGCAATGCGGGGAAGCGGCCCATATCCGGCTCCTCGAAGTCCAGGCGTCCCACTGCGGCGAGGTCGGCCGCGGCGACGGCGCTGGCCCGGCGCTCGGGGTAGGTGAGCGCATATTGAATCGGCACCCGCATGTCGGGCACGCCGAGTTGGGCGATGGTCGAGCCATCGCGGAACTCGACGAGCGAGTGGACGATGGACTGGGGGTGGATGAGGATGCGGATTTGTGCGGCATCGAGATGGAAGAGCCATCGGGCCTCGACGATCTCGAGGGCCTTGTTCATCATCGTGGCCGAGTCGACCGTGATCTTCGGCCCCATCGCCCAGTTGGGGTGGCGGAGGGCTTGCTCGGGCGTCACGTTGGCGAGGTCGTCGAGGGGCATGGTCCGAAAGGGGCCGCCCGAGGCGGTAAGCCAGACGCGCTGCACCTCGTCGGGGCGGCCGCTGTGCATGGCCTGGAAGACCGCGGAGTGCTCGCTGTCCACGGGCAGGATGCGGGCGCCGGAGGCGGCGGCCACGCGGTCGAGGAGCTCGCCCGCCATCACCATGCACTCCTTGTTGGCGAGGGCGAGGCTCTTGCCGGCCCTGAGCGCGGCCAGGGCGGGCCGCAGCCCGGGGGCACCCACGATGGCGTTGAGCACGATATCCACGTCGTCGGCCGCCGCTAGCGAGGCCACGGCGTCCGGCCCGCAGCCGAGCTCCAGGCCGTTGCGCCCCGCCCGTGCCACGAGTTGGGCAAAGTGCTCGGGCGAGCCGAGCGCCGCGCGGCGAGGCCGGAACTCGGCCACTTGGTCGGCCAGCGCGTCCCAGTGCGTGTTCGCCGCGAGCGCGACCAGCTCGAAGTCGGGGCCAAGCTCGCGCAGCACGGCCAGAGCGCTCATGCCGATAGAGCCCGTGGAACCCAGGATGGCTACGCGTGTGGCCATGGATGATACCCGTCGGGGCGGGGCCGGGGACTGCACAACCGTGAGTATACCAGAAGCAGCGCGTCGCTTCAAACACCAGGGAAAGAGCCGGCCGAGCGATGGCACGGCGCTCCGAAGGTTCCGCGCATGCAGTGGGGGGAGGCGAGAGGGCGGAGTGGCGAGCGACAGGGGCCGAGGGGCTGACGATGGATCAGTTCATGGTGGCGAACGTGCCCCAAGTGACTCTGCCGCCACGCATGTCGTAATCCACGGCGACCAGGCGCCGGCGTTCCTCATCCCACAAGCAGGTTTCGACGGTTGCCACGATGGCGTTCGTCTGGGCGGCCCTGCATTGTGGGCAGAAGACAATGGGGGTGGGGATGGCGAGCGCACGACCGCAGTGGCAGACGTGCTCGACGATGGTGAGCGGCGCCTGGACGAGTTCGTGGGTGCCGTGGCCACAGGGCAGTTCCGTGCCGGTGGCGACATAGCACCCGCAGGCGCACCGCGCCACGGCTGTGGCGATGAGCGTGGACGGCCCGCGGTCGGAGCGGGAGGCGGCGTTGACGCGGAGCACCTCGGGCACTAGGGCATGGCCGCAGGGGTGTTGGCTCCTGGCATAGCCCCATACGAGGAGCCAACTTAGGTGTTCCTGGCGGGCGCAGGCGAGGCAGTAGGCGTGCTCGTGTGCATCGTGGGGACCCACGATGGTAAAGTGGACCTTGGCTTCCTCGCTCCAGCACTTCTGGCAAAGCATATCGCTCACCTGCCCTCGAACGCGCAAGGCTCGCCCGTAAGGGCCACGCTACGCGGCCAGGGCCTTGCAGCTATGACACTAGTCGTGTCATGGCCGAGATTGCTGCGCGGGATTCGTGCCTGCCCGGAAGGGGGGCTCAGGGCGTGCCAGGACGGGCACTGGCGATCCTGCGGAGGGCGACATGGGTGTCGAACCACCGCGGGTCGCGGTTCCTAAGCCATTGGAAACGCTGGCCCTGGCACGAGAAGAGGATGAGCTGGTGTCGGCTGCGGGGCAGCTCGCCCAGGACCCGCATGGCGGCCTCGAAGCGGGGGTCGTCGAAGTGGGCGAATGGGTCGTCGAGGAGCAGAAGGCCGCCGCCCGCGCGCCTGCCCACGAAATCGGCGATGCACAGGCGGACCGCCAGGCACACCTGGTCCCACGTGCCCGCACTCAGGATCGGGCTTGGCGCGTCTCGGCGGGGCGCGGCGTCGGTGCCCTGCACCGGCTCGGGGAGGCCGCGATGGGTGAGGCCAAACGAGAGGCGGTTGTCGAACTTCAGGTCGTTGAGCGAGGGCGCGATGCGTCGGAGCAGGGTGCTCGCCGAGCGGTTGAGCTCCTCGGCCCATTGCCCGTGGACTTCGGAACCGATGTCGTCGAGCACGCGGCTGGCCAGCTCGAGGGCCGCGGCATGGCGGCGGGCGCGGGCGAGCGCCTCGCGGCGCTCGGTCAGGGCGTCCTCAAGCGCTGGGCGCTCGGCGTGGTAGCGGTTGAGCGTGTTGATGATGCTGCGCCCCGCCTCGTCGGCCTGTGACCGCGCGGCCTCCTCGTCCCGTTTCGCCTTGTCGCGCAGGCAGCGGTACTCGGTGGCGCGTTCCCTGGCCTCGAGCGACAGCAGAGCCGGGCGCTCCTCGCGCATGGTGGTGATGGCGCGGTGGAGGCGTTCCGCGTCGGCGCGCATCGCGTCGAGCTTCTTGGGTTCCACGAGCCCGCTGCTGGCCTGGGGGAGCAACTCGTCGCCGAGCTGGCGGAGGCGACGGTGCTGGCGGGCCAGGTCGTTGAAGATGGCGATCGAGGCTTCGACGGAGTGCTGGGGCTCGATGCCCGCGGCGGCGAACAGGGCGCGGAGCCTTGTGGTGAGGGCCTCTGCCTCGCCGCGGAGGACGTTCAGGCGCTCGGATTCCTCATCGAGCTTCCGGCTCACGTCGGCGATGCGCTGGCGCAGGCGCAGCGAGGCGCTCATGCGCTCCCGGAGAGTCGTCAAGGCCCGGGAGAGGGACACGCCGAGCGGGCGGTCCTGCCCCCACGGCTGAAGGACCGCGGTGACCTCGGCCTCGGCTGCCTGGCGTTCGCCGTCCAGCTCGGCCTCGTGGAGCCTGAGGAGGATGAGCGTGCCGCAGAGGCGCCGAAGGTCGTCGAGCGAGGCGTAGTCCTCGGCGAGGACCTCGCTCTGTTCGTAGCCGAAGCGTGTCGCGAGGGCGCGAAGCCTCTGCTCGAGCTGCCTCTGCTCGGTCGCCAGGCGCTCGCGACGCTCCTCGGCGTCGGCGAGCGCGCGCTGGGCGGCCGCGAGCTGCTCCGCCTGGAGCGACTCGGCGCTGGCAGCCACTCGCCGGCCGCGCAGGGCCACCCAGGCGGCCGCGGCGAGGCCGACGACCGCGATGGCTACGGCCGCGAGGGGCTCGAGGAAGGCGAACGGCACGGCCAGGGCGACCGCGGCCAACCCGATGATGCCTCCCGTGATGAGGAGGCGATGCCCGGCCTCGCGCTGGCGCTCGCGCTCGGCGGTGATGCGGTCAATGCGCAGGGTAGCCTCGAGGGAGAGGCGCTTCGCCTCCTCGGTCTCCGACGCCGCGCGCGCGACCGCTCGATCGTGATCGAGGAGGAACTCCGCGTCGTCGGGCTCCAGGTGGGCGAAGCGTTCCTCGAGGCGGTCGAGTTCTTCGACCGACGCGCCTTGGGCGGTGAGCTGGGCCTCCTCTCGGTCCACGTCGTCGTGCAGCCTCTGCTCGCGGGCCTCGAAGTCGCGAGTCTTCCCGAGAAGCTGCTGCACGGAGTCCATGTGCTCCTGAGTCGCCGTGGCGAGCGGGCCGAGCGTGTCGAGCTCGGCTCGCGCGGGGTCGAGGGTGTTGCGCCGCAGCTCGGCGATGGTGCGCTCGGCCTGCTCGGCGTTGCGGAGGTGCCCGAGGCGGGCCGCCTGCCACTGGAGCAGGTCGTCCTCCTGGCTGGCGGGGAAGGACTCGAGGTGGGCAAGCTTGTCGCGTTCGGCCTCGAGGGCGGCGAGGGCGGCCCGACGCTTCTGCGCGTCGTCAATCTGGACACGCAGCTCGTCGAGCTCGGCGACGTGGGCCAAGTAGTCGAGCCTCGCGGCCTCGCGCCGCAGGTCCTCGCGTTCGGCCGTGAGGCGCTGGAACTCGGCGTCGCGGTCGCGGATGGCCGCACGCTCGGCCTCCAACTCGTCGGCCTGCCGCTGGAGCGTGGCGACGGCTTCCTCGAGGCGGGCGATCTCGTTCTCGATGCGCCCGCCCTCCTTGAGGGTCACGCCGGGGTAGTGGCGGAGGATGGCGCGGAGCGCGTCCTGGGCCGAGGCCACCGTGCTGCCGCCCGCCTGGGTGTCGGCGGCCCGCTGCACGAGGGCATCCAGGCCCTCCGCATCGGCCACGCCGCGCACGTCGTCCTGGCGGACGAGAGAGGTCTTGAGGAACTCCTGGACCGTGAGGCCGAGGAGCGCGTGGCCAAGCTGGGTGGGGTCGTTGCCCGGGCACAGCTCGGCGGTGATGAGTTTGTTGGTCGTGAGGTCCACGACCCGCAGGTCGTTGCCCTTGGCGAAGTCCCAGCGGAGCTCGAGCGTGCGCTTGCCGTCGCTCAGGCGCAGGCGCGTGCCGAAGGGCGGGCCTGCGGCAGGGGCCCAGTGGGCCTTGCGGGGCCGGGGCGACAGGGTGCGGCGCTCGTCGTCCTCGATGCCGTAGAGCGAGGCGAGGATGGCGGTTTGAAGGGTCGTCTTGCCTGCCTCGTTGGGGTCGAGGAAGAGGGTGATGCGCTCGCGCTCGAAGCGGATGGGCTCGGAGGGGGTCCGCAGGCACCCGAAGCCGTCAATCCACAGTTCGCGGATATGGATCATCGCAGGTGGACCTCGCCGAGGGTCAGCGCGTCGAGGCCGTAGTAAAGGGCTTCCTTGATCCTGGCGCGTTCGTCCTCGCTGGGTGTTTGTCGGTAGAGCTGACGCATGCGCCAGACGAAGAGATCCTCGCTCGTGGCGGCGAGGCCCGGCTCCTTGGCGTCGGGGGCGGACAGGTCAACGGCATAGTCGGGCTCGACCTGCGAGTCGTCCACCACGGCGTGGAAGAAGCGCTCAGCCAGGGGCTGCCGGAGGTCGAGTGGCACCCCGCGAGCGATCCGGCCGTGCAGGGTGAGGTGGATGAGGTCCCGCGGTCCCGCCTTCGCCGCGGCCAGGTGTTCCTCGAGCCGCTGGCTCAAGGCCGCCGTGTCCGTGACGCCGGTGACGTCCATCTGGAGGCGATGGACGGCTCGGTCGTCGCACCTGTGCCAGTGGAGTGCGGATTCCTGGAGGGGCTCGTGGGCGGCGAGTTCGAGATCGAGCCAGGTGCCAGCGCCCTCGTCGCTGAGCGACGAGGCAAAGGCGGCGCCGGCATACGCGCCAAGCACGCCCCCGCGCTCGCCGGCGATGACGCCGCCGCGATGGTAGTGCCCGACGGCGGCGTAGGTGTAGCCCGCGCGCTCGAGCTCCGCCGGGGTGAAGGGCAGCACCTCGCGGTCCGAGCCGGCACGAGGATAGTTCTCCATGCTCCCGTGGAACAGGAGGATGCGGATGCCGTCCTGGGATGTCCGGGGGAGTTCGATGAGGGCGCGCTGCGTGTCGGGCAGGTGCCGATGGAACGCCACGCCGCTGACGCTCGCGGCCGGGTGCCCAGGGAGGGGAACCGACTCGAAGTGGTCGGCGGTGAAGATGCGGATGTGGCTGCCCCACTTCGGGCCGCTGCCGCGGCTCTGGTAGAGGGCGCTGTGCAGGTTGTAGCAGGACGATGGGGCGTAGGCGTCGTGGTTCCCCGGCGCGAGGAACACCGGGACGGGCGCCATCGCGTTCAGTGTGTTGATGGCGAAGTTCAGGTCGTCAATGTCGGGCTCGGTGGAGTCGAAGAGGTCGCCCGGGATGAGTGCGGCGGCGGGGCGGGTCTCGCGCACGTGGGCGGCGAAGCGGGTGAGGCACTGCCGGTGGTCGGCCCGGCGCTTCTCGGCCTTGGCCTGGGGCAGGGCCAGCTTGCCCCCGCTGAGGCAGGCGCCGAGGTGGAGGTCCGAAAGCTGGGCGAGCCTCAGCCTCTCCATCCGCCTGCCCCTATTCGTTAGAGATCGAGGACACCCGCTGCGCGGCTTGCCGCAGCAGGAGATCGGTCACTGGAATACGCCACTCCCGGCCCTGGGACAGGAAGAATAATACCACTTCCCGCACCGGCTTGCAAAGCGTCCTTGGTGTCGCATCTTCATTTCGCACTGGGCCGCCAAGTGCCAGATGAAGATGCGACACCGCCAGCGCGTAGGCGGCGGCCTGGGGCGTGTAGGCCGCGGCGCGGCGGGCGATCTCGTGCTCGTCGCGGGCCGCATCCGTCTTGAAATCCACGACGACCACCTGGTCGCCCTCCACGAAGAGCAGGTCCATGGCGCCGGTGAGGAGGGTGCCGCCGACCTCGACGGCGAAGGGCACCTCGTGGTAGCAGGCCGAGGCGGCGCGGGCGCGGCGCAGGAGAGGAGAGGCCAGGGCCACGTCGAGCAGGCGCGCCGCGTCCTGCACCTGGTCGGGGGTCAGGTCGAGCTTCACTGCCTCGGCCCGGAGGCGCGCGAGCACGGCTGCCCGGTCCTCCAGCGTGGCCCGTCGGAGGCACTGGTGGACGGCAGAGCCGAGGCGCCGGCCGAGGTCGGAGCCTGCCCCGGCTGGGGTCACATCTCCATTTCGCACATTGCCGCCATGTGCCAAATGAAGATGTGACCCCGCGTCGCTCGCCGGGGCCAGCCCCTCTTCGAGACGCGACGGGGTTGTGGCCGGCATGCCGCGGTTGGCCGTTGCGATCGTGGCCGCGATGCCCTCGCGCCAGCGTTCGCGGTCGGCGAGGCGCCTCCGCACGGCGGGCGAGGGCGCGTCGCCGGGGGGTGGGATGCGGAAGGCTCGGGGCGGCGCACCTGCGAGGTCGAGCGTCCCTGTGTCGTAGGCGAGGGCGCCGGGAAGCGAAGGGCCGAGGAAGCGCGAGAAGCCCTCCTCGCTCTTCTTGCCCCAGCCGGGGAGCAGGAAGAGCAGGTCGCGGGCGCGCGTGGCGGCGACGTAGAAGAGGCGGGCCGACTCGGCCTTCGCTCGCCGCTCCTCGTAGTCGTCGCCGGGCCAGTTGGCCGTGCGGACGCAGTCGCGTTTCGTCCCCAGGTAGAACGCGAAGCGCCCCTCGGAGGCCGGGTGGTCGCGCAGGACGATGAAGCGGGCCGCGTGGCGCTCGGCCGAGGTCATGTCGGCCACGAACACGACCGGGAACTCGAGGCCCTTGGCGCCGTGGATCGAGAGCAACTGGACGAAGTTGTCGCCCGCCTCGGCGGAGGGGGACTCGGTTTCGCGGGCCTCGGTCTCCTGGAGTCGGCTGAGCCATCGCACGAAGCCGCGGAAGCTCACGCGCTGCGTGGCCTCGAGGGCGCGGGCCTGATCGGCGATCTTGAGCAGGTTGGCCACCCGCTGCTCACCGAGCGGCCGCAGCGAGAACAGCTCGAGGGCCTTGGTGCGCTCGAAGAGGCGCTGGAGGAAAAGGGCGAGTCCCTCGTCGTTCCGCCGCTGGTGGAACTCGCGCAGGACGGCCATCGCGTTCCCCACTGTGCCCGCGTGGGCCGCGTCGAGGTAGCTCAGCGGCCCGCGCGCGTGGGCGGCGAGCATCAGCTCGTCGTCCGACGCGCCGAAGAATGGCCCCCGCAGTGCGGCGACGAGGGCGACTCGGTCGTGCGGGTTGTCAATCGCCTGGAGCACTGCGAGGAGGGCGTGGACCTCGTGCGTGGTGTAGAAGCGCCGCCCGCCGACGATGCGAAGTGGGATGTCTGCCGCCGCGAAGGCATCGGCGTAGTGGTCCGTCGAGGCATACGTGCGGGCGAGGACGGCGATGTCGCGGTAGGCAACGGGGCGATTCCGCGGCATTGCGTCCTTGCTCGGGTCCTCGATCTCCCAGCGCTCCTCTTCGACAATCCGGTGGATCATCGCGGCTACGCAGCGGGCCTCGAGGCGTCGAGCGGCGTCCTGGCTCTCGAATTCCTCAGCGAGCGCGGAAGGCGGAGGCAGGAGGACGACCGCCGGACGGCTGCCCACGGCCAAGCGATACGGGTCGAGCGCCACATATTCGGGCTGGTACAGGCCGTCGTCGGGCTTCCGGATGCACGGGGCGAAGATCGCGTTGACGGCGGCCGCCACGCCGGGCACGGGCCGGAAGCTCTGCGACAGGGCCAACAACTCGCCCTGGCGGCGCAGGGCGTCCTTCGCGCGCTCGTAGACCTCGATGTCGGCCCGGCGAAAGCGGTAGATGGACTGCTTGGGGTCGCCCACGAGGAAGAGCTTGCCGGGCTCGACCTCGACCTGTTCCCACGTGGGGGCGTGGCGGTCGCGCCGCTCGGCCAGGAAGAACGCGATCTCGACCTGGAGAGGATCGGTGTCCTGGAACTCGTCAATGAGCAGGAAGTCGAAGCGGTGCTTGAAGTGCTCGCGGGCGCCTCCGGGCGGGGCGTCGCGGAGCAGGTTGCGCGTGAGGAGCAGCAGGTCCTGGAAGTCGAGCAGCCCCTCGGCGTCCTTGGCGGCCCGATAGACATCGAGGAACCCCACGAGCGCCTCGCCCACCGCGGCGGCGAGGTCGTGGCCGAAGGCTGCCTGCGCCTCGCCCAACCGGGCGCGAAGCCTGGCGTGGGCCGCTTTGCCCTCCTCATAGGCAGCCTTGCTGTCCCAATGGCCTTTGCCGAGCGGGCGGCCGGGGAGGTGGAGGCCCGCGATGGCGGCCTCGGCACTGGCTGCGCTGAGGAGCTGCGAGAGGGCGAGCCGGCGGCGAGCGGCCTCCAGGTCCCCCAGGAACTTCTCGGCCTGGGGGCCGGAAGCATGGGACTGGGCGTGCCAGAGCAGGGCATCAAGGCCGGCGAGCAACTCGACTTGGAGCGCCCGGAGGTCCGGCAGCGCGGCGGGGCGCCGCGGGCGGCCGTCGAGGAGGTCGCGGCAGTCGAGCAGCCGCTCGGCGAGGCCGAAGACGTGGTTGCCCCATCCATCGAGGCCCACACCTTGGGCGACGGCGCGGAGGAGGGCCGAGCTGCCGGCGGCGAGCTCCGCCTCGAGCCAATCGCTCCAGGCCCGGTCGCGGAGGAGTGAGGCCGTCAGCTCATCGGCCACGGCGAACTGGGGGTCCACGCCGGCCTCGACGGGTCGCTCGCGCAGGAGGCCGGCGCAGAAGCCGTGGATGGTTCCGATGGGGGCGTGGCCCAGGTCCTCGAGGGCCTTGCGGAACCGCTCGCGCTCGGGAGCCGCCAGCGGTGTCACATCTTCATTTCGCACATGGCGGCTATGTGCCAAATGAAGATGTGACACCAGTGCCTTCTCGGTCTCCTCGCGCACCCGCATCTTGAGCTCGCCCGCGGCCTTCTCGGTGAAGGTCACGGCCACGATGCGGTCGAGGGGTGCCTTGCCGGTGCGGACGAGGTTGAGGACCCGGGTGACGAGCACGCTGGTCTTGCCGGCTCCCGCGGCGGCCTCGACGGCGAAGCTCGTGCCGAGCTCGGTGCAGGCCCGGTCGCGGTCGTGTTGGTCGGTGAGGGGTCGAGCGCTCATTCGATCTCTCGCATCTTGAGGAACCGCTCGACGGCAGTATCGGCTACCTTCAGGCGGGCGGCGGCGCGAGCGGCGGCGCCGCACACGGGGCGGTAGTCGCAGAAGTCGCACGTGCCGCTGGGCACGCCCGCGAAGAAGCGGCCCCTGCGGACTCCCTCCGCGATGGTGGCCAGGATGGTCAGGAACTCGTCGTTCCGCCGTTCGGCGGCCTCCCGGGTGAACTCCACGGTGGCGTATCCCCCGGCTTCCGTGACGTACCGGTAGAGCGCCGCGTCCATTGTGGTGGCGCGCAGGAGGGCTTCCGCCGCCCGCAGGTAGATGGGGAGCTGGAGGGTCGTGCCCCCGGCGAAGGCGTTGTCCCTGTGACCGCGCGGGACCTTGCCCGTCTTGTAGTCCACCACGCGGCCGCGACTGCGGTCGCGGGTCAGGTCAATGCGGTCCATCCGCCCCGTGACGTGCAGGCGGCCGGCCTCGCCGAGGTCGAGGTCGAGGCCCTGCGGGCTCCACGGCTCGTGCTCGGGGTCTCGGGGCCGCGCGCCGAATGCGGCCTCGAAGTGGGCGGGCAGATAGCCCGACGTGTCGGCGGCCTCCTGGCGCACGAACTGGCGCAGGTCGCGCTCCAGGCACTCGCGTTCGAGCTGCCAGAGGGCCGGGCAACCGACGAGGCCATGCTGCTCGAACTCCGCGAAGGCCTGGCGGGCGGTCTCGAGCACCCGCGCCTCGTCCTCGGCGCTCAGCGGGATGCGGCGCGCATCGCGCGCCTCGCGCAAGGCGCGGCACAGGATGCGGTGCAGCACGCTGCCGCGGTCGAGGCCGGAGATGCGGCGAACGGCCTCCGGCTCCTCCAGCGCCTCGACGCCGAGGATGTGGCGCAGGAAGAACTGGAACGGGCACTGCGCGTATCGTTCGAGGGAGCTGGCATCCGTGCGCCACGGCGGCGGCCCGAGCCGTTCGGCCAGGGCAGCGAGGGAGGCCGCGTCGGACAGCACGCCGTCGTAGGGCGTGAACTGCCGCTCGTCCCAGCGGCGGGCCTCCGCCCGCCAGGCCGAGCCGAACGTGGGGGCCAGTTGGCACAGATAGCCCAGGCCCGCCCCCTTGCGGGCGACTAGGGCGCGACGGACGACTGCCAGGTCGTACTCCGCCTCGCACCACGCGGCGGACGGCTCCTCCGGCGCCAAGGCGGAGGCGGAGATGCGCTCGTGCCCGGCGAAGTTGCCGAGCCCCTGGTAGCTGCACCGCGCGCCCGTCGCCGCCTCGACCACGCGGAGGAGGAAGTGCGACGGCACCCGCGCGCGCCCCGAGCTCGGCTCGAGCCGGGGATAGGTCAGGAGCACTTGTTCTGAGGCGGCAGCCACGGCGAGGGTGAAGAGCAGTCGCTCCTCCTGACCGCGGCGGCCCTTGAGGGGCAGCCGCAGGCCGGCGTCGCTCAGCCGCAGGCGCTCCTGGTCCGAGAGCAGGGGGTCGGCGCCCGGGGAGGCGGGGAAGCCGTTCTCGACGAGGCCGGGCACGCACACGAGGTCGAACGGCAGGCCGCGCGCCTCCATCAGGTCCACCACGGCGGGGCCGCGCGAGCCGAACGGCGGCCGGGCGAGATGCGCGTTCTCGAGCGTCTCGTGGGCGAGACGGGCGAACGTCGCAAGGTCGGCTTCCTCGCCCGTGGCATCGAGCGTCCGCAGCTCCGCGATGCGCTCGGCCACGGTCGCCCGCTCGTCGCTGGCGCGGACGAAGCGGCTGTAGAGCGCCACCGTCGCGTCCACCAGGCGGGTCCACGTGCCGCGCAGCGGCACGGCCTCGATCTCGGGGAGGAAGCTGTCCAGGAATGCAACGAAGGCGTCGAGCGCCTGGCGTTGTTCGACGACGCGTGGCGTCTCCTCCTCTTCGGCCTCGACATCGAGAGCCCGGCGCCGGGCGGCGAGCCGCCGCTGCCAGCTCTCGCGGCCCTTCACGACGCCCGCCTGCATCGAGAGGAGGTCCCACTCGGCCGTCTCGGCTCCCGCGACAGGCATGTCGGCGTAGGTGACGAAGTCCATCACGTCGGTTCGGGCGAGGTCGCTGCCGATGAGGCGCAGGAGCATGAGGAAGCTGCGGCCCGCCCGCGTCGTCGAGAGGGGCAGGGGCGTGTGGTGGTAGGCCTGGAGGCCGCCCGCGGCGCACTCTTCGGCGACGAGGGGGGCGTAGGTGCTCGCCTGCCGCAGCAGAATGCCCACGCGGGGGAGCGGCGTGCCGCCGCGGGCCGCGGCGACGGCCGCCCGCACGACCGCCCGCGCCTCGCGCGTTTGGTCGGGCGCGCTCACGATGCGGATTCGTCCGCCGGGAGCAGCCTGCCCCGCCGGCGGGGCGAACAGGCCCCGCTGGAGCGCGGCAAGCTCTCCGGGCAGCGCGGGCACCGGCTCGGCCTGTGGCCGGAAGTCCTGGGCGACGAACCACTCAAACGTCTCTGCGGCGTAGCGGAACGCCTCGGCGTCGGGCACGTAGGGGAAGAACACGCACGCCCGCCGCGACGCCGTGGCGGCGGCGACGAGTCGCCGCTGGACCTCGTTCAGGTCGTAGAATCCGTAGACGAGCACGGCGGCGGCCTGGGCCAGCCAAGGGTCGTCCCCGGCGGCCCCTGCCGCCGCGGCCATCAAGTCGGTCGCGTCGTACAGGCCCAGCTCGCGCAGCCGCTGCTCGCAGGCGCCCCACAGCGCCGCGAGGTCGCGCAGCTTTGCGAGCAAGGGACTCGTCTGCCACGTCCGACGTGCGACGCAGCGCGAGAGCGCGGCCGGGTCGTGCCCGGCCTCCTTGAGATCCGTGATGGTTGCCAGCAGCGCACGGTGGAAGCCGGGGCGGTTCGCAATCGAGGCGAAATACGTGTTCGGCACGGCCCTGCAAGCCGCCCTGGCCAGAAGCTCCCCAGCCATGGGTGGCGACTGGGCCCGCCCCGCGGCGGCCATCGCGGGCTCGCCCAGTTCGCGCGCGAGGTCGAGGAGGGTGAGGAAGTGGACGTTGATGCAGCCGCCGCGCCTGGCGGCCTGTGCGGCCAGGTGGTGGCGAAGGAGATTCGTCGGCACGAGGACCACAACGGGCGCGAGCGGCTCGCGCGAGCGCACGCTATCCAGCTCGCGCCATAGAGCGGTTTCCAGAGCGCGGAAGTCTCCCGCATGACACAGGACGCGAGCGGTCTCGGCGCGGCGGTTCATCGTGGCTCACTGGCGGTTGGTGCTCTCGGGAGAAGTGCCTGATCGGATCATACCGCCGCGGCGCGGCGCCGTCAAGGGCGGAAATAGCTGGTCCGCGGAGTTGCGGAATCACCGGAGTCGGTGTAGATCAACTCTGTGGGGTCTGTCGTGCCAAACCGGCGCGCCACCACGCGTCAGGGAACCCTATGGGCAGACGACGGGAAGCAAAGAGCCGCCGGCTCGGCGACGTGCTCGTCGAGCATGGGCTGATCACCCGCGAAGAGCGTCGCGCCGCGCTCCGCCGCCAGCGCGAGACGGGCGGACGACTCGGCGAGGTGCTGGTCCGCGAAGGCATTCTCACCCGCGACCAACTGAACTGGGCCTTGGGCGACCTCCTGCACATCCCCTACGTGCAACCCGACGCTGCGGCCATTGACGCCGCCTTGTTCGCCGCCTTCCCCCTCGATCTGCTCCGCCGCTGCGAGGCCGTGCCCATGGCGAGAGCGGGCGATGAGGTCGCCGTGGCGATGGCCGACCCCACGGATGTCCAGGCGGTCGCCGACCTCCAGGCGGCCGCTCGCGCCCAACTGAGGGTCGCGCTGGCTGATGCGGCGGCCATCCACAGGGCGCTCGGCGCGCTCGCCGAGAGGACCACGAGCCCCCCGCGCCCGCGCATCGTCCTCCCGTCGCGGCCCGGCCGCGCTCTGTCACCTCAGGCCGCTCTGGCGGATGCCTCGGGCAGCGCCTTCCTTCGGTTCCATCTCGTCCACGCGGTACGGGAAGGTGCCGACGAGATTCTCATCGAGCCTCTGGGCGAGGCGTTCCGCGTCCGGCGCCGCCTCCACGGCCGTGTGCTCGAGGAAGCGTCGTACCCGGCGTCGGCACTGGATTCCGTCGTTGTTCGCCTGAGGCTCATGGCAGGCATGGCGTCCTCGACGGACGCCGTGGTGGAGGATGCGGCGGCGACGCTTGAGGTCGGGGCGCAGTCGTTCGACCTCCTGGTGAGCGTGCACCGCTCGCCGCAGGGCCCGGGCGCCCGGATGGTGATCCGCCGTCGAGGCGGGACGCCATGGCCGCTGAGCAAGCTGGGGGTTGACCGGGGCGCGGCGGCGCGCCTCCAGCGCGCGGTTCAGGCATCGGCCGGCCTGATCGTCGTGTGCGGCCCAGGGCGGTCGGGGTGCTCGACGACGCTCTACGCGCTCTTGCGCGCCGCTTCGGCGCCGGGCCGCTACCTCGTCACCCTGGAGCACGCGCCGACGCACTACTGGGCCGAGGCGACGCAGCTTGCTGCGCCCAGCGCCAGCTACCTGCCCGCCTTGCGCGACCTGGTCCGAAGGCCGCCCGACGTTCTCCTTGCCGAAGGGCTACACGAGCGTGAGTTCTGGGCCGCGTTCGGCCCGCACACTCTGGCGAGCACGCTATTGCTAGGCGAGATGCGAGGGGCCGATGCCGTGTCGGCGCTGGGCCAGCTCCGCGACCTTGGCCTCAGCGGGACTCTGCTGGCCACCTCGCTGCGGGCAATCGTGGCGCAGCGGCTCGTCCATCCCTCCGCCCTGCGCGGGCGCACGAGAGGCCATCGCATGGTGCTGGCCTGCGAGGTGCTGGCGCCCGACTGGGAATTCCGGGCGCTGCTGTTGGCGGGCGCGCCGCTGGCAACGCTGCACGAGGCCGCCGAGCGGTCGGGCATGCGCTCGCTTGCCGCGTGCGCCGAGGCCAAGGCGGCGCGGGGGCTGGTCGATCCGGCCGACGCCGAGTCTTTGAGGGCGGAATCGCTGTGGAACTGCTCCCACTCCTGAGCTTCATGCACAAGCAGGGCGCCTCTGACCTGCACCTGTCCACCGGCGCGCCCCCCATCCTGCGCGTCCACGGCGAGATGAAGCGCACGACGGCCGCGGCCCTGTCTGCCGAGGACCTGCTCCCGATGCTTCACAGCATCATGAGCGACGCCCAGCGGCGCGAATACGCCGAGAATCTGGAGGTGGACTTCGCCTTTCCCACGGACTTCGCGCGCTTCCGCGTCAACGCCTTCACCCAACGCCATGGGCCGGCAGCCGTCCTGCGGAAAATACCCAACGACGTCCTCCCCCTCGATACGCTGGGCGTGCCCCCCATTGTGGGCGAACTGGCGATGAAGGAGCGTGGGCTCATGCTGGTCACAGGTCCCACCGGCTCAGGCAAGAGCACCACGCTGGCCAGCATTATCGACTTCATCAACACGCATTCGCCCGACCACATCATCACCATCGAGGACCCCATCGAGTTCGTGCACGAGAGCAAGTGCGCGCTGATCAACCAGCGCGAGGTCGGCCCGCACACCCACTCGTTCGCCAACGCCCTGCGCAGCGCCCTGCGGGAGGACCCCGACGTGATCCTCGTCGGCGAGATGCGCGACCTGGAGACCACCCAGCTCGCCATCACCGCCGCCGAGACGGGCCACCTGGTCCTGGGCACGATGCACACGAGTTCGGCGGCGAAGACGTGCGACCGCATCGTGGATATCTTCCCCAGCGAGCGCCAGGAGCAGGTGCGCAGCATGTTCAGCGAGTCGCTCCTCGCCATCCTCGCGCAGACCCTCATCCCCACCCGCGACGGCAAGGGGCGGGTGGCCGCCTT
>Ga0307379_10001130_pt1 | contig 42742 bp, 32 predicted proteins | sample UN2MG_FD_202237 | JGI IMG/M metagenome (GOLD analysis project Ga0307379, IMG submission 202237) | Soil microbial communities from Risofladan, Vaasa, Finland - UN-2 | ecosystem: Environmental > Terrestrial > Soil > Coastal area > Acid sulfate soil | place: Finland: Risofladan, Vaasa | collected...
ATGAACGTACTGTAAACAATCCCCCTGTGGAATTCTCAACTCCCCGGAGTACCAGATTGCTTTTATCTTACCTGTAGTATATGGGAATATATAATCTAACCCTGCATCACCATCAGGTGTTCGGACTGTAATGTCAATTAAATACAAACTTTTATCTGTAATCTCCCAAGTTGCTATATAACCTCGCCAACATGAAGTCACTGGTAATCCTATAGGAGGCTTGGGATTCTTTTCGGACCAGTAATCCTCTAATGGGTTAGTGAACAAAGGGTATTCTTTACCCTCAATAATGATTATATCAGCTCTTTGTGCAGTCATTTTGCTTGTTAATTAGATAATAAATTAAGCTCTTGGCAGATAAGGAGCCAGCTTAAACCTTTCAAAATTATGCTCAATACCTTTAGCAAAGTATTTCCTGATGAAAATATGATCAACTAGCCAATAATCAGGATCATGTTTTAATGGATACTTATACCGCTTCTTTTGAACTTCTATTTTTATGCCAGGATATGAATTAATCGTGTCTCTTTCACCTGCAAGATTCACGCTAAGCAAACCACCAAAATGCTTAATAATTTCGTATGCTGCTACAAATATCCTATCACACTCTCCAAATATTAATATCTCTTGTTCCGGGAATCTGCCAAATACTTCAGTAAGCTTTTGCCTTTCATAAGCAGTATAAGTGCGTTTCATGTGCCACTCAAGTTCAATCGAGAACCAGCAAGTATCTTCAATTACATGCTTCTGGTACTTCCTAAGTATATCTCTGTACGATTCGTCTAGGCATTCTAACCTATATATGCCAATACAAGCACAATTCATGAGTATAAATTTATGAATAGTTATAATCTCAAAAGTGATTGTTTAAAACTAATAAGCCACTCATCCAAGTCCCTCTGTTGAGGGACCTGGTGAATGGTTCTTAGCACGGTTAGTTTTCAGTGGTTCTTGAGATTTTATAGTTGAGCTGAACCATCTCAAAATAACCGAAAACAAAATGCAGCATAACTCAACTTTAAAAAAAGCCGGTGTTCGGGTCTATACGTCCTAGTAACCTGGCTTCCTTTATTTGCGCCCTATTACCTTGAAATTAAAGTGGTAGTAGGCCTTATTCCGTATGATATAAACATCGATCAGCGTTAAATCCATTTTTACCGCATTTACAAGGCATATTAGCCCTTTATAGAGTTCGCCAACGTCAGTTATTACCACAACTTCGAACGGGCAATCAAGACGCTGTAAATGGCCATGTTTATTTATGACCAGGATACTGTCGATTTTACAGTACTTAAAAATTTCTTTGATATACTTTTTCTTATCTTCATCACTCATATTAATATTCTGAGGGTAATAAGGCAACCTTATCGATTACCCAGATTTTAATGTATTCCAAAGGGAAGTCTGAATACTCTATTGATTGTGTTATCAATGGTTTCTTATTCCTGTCTTCCCTGCATGTTAATTGCCAGGTCAGGTCCTTTTTAAGTTGCTTCAACTCCCAAACCTGGAAGCTTACACCCTTAAGGATCTGCTCAAACTGGTAACTGAGTATGGCATCAAAGAGCCAGTTAGCTTTGCATACATCCCTGACGTATTTGCACCCATCTGTCAATAGGATGGGAGATTTGCCAGGGAATAAATGTTTATGATACTCACTTGTACCATGAAACTGTTTTAATTCATTATGAATTGATATTGCCTCCATATTCTGTCATACTTTCTTTAGTAAAGGGGATGGCATATGCATGCCACCCCGATCCATGAGACATAATTTACCCCACAACCTCCATGATAGTGGCAGGCTCCTTGCTGTACTGATAGGAATGATTGAGCTTGATCTTCTTACCAGTGGACGGGATGACAAAGTCATAGGTTTTTACTTCGATCCGTTCAACTGCACCAGGCAGTTTCTGGCCGATCAGGGTCTTTGCAATGTCTTCAGTAAATGTGCAAGGAATTGATGTCTTGCGAGCTGTCATGTAAGGTTTGCCAGTTTCTTTTGAAACGACAACCTCAATGTCTCCTTGAAGGACAAGAACATTAAATTCTTTTCCTTGGAGATTCTTACGTTTTTCAGTTCCAGCGATTGTGACCATGTTTGAAAAGTTTTTAGTTAGTACTGATACCGGGTGGTTTTCTCCCTGCAAAGCAGGGGGGAGGTCGAAACAGGGTGGTATATGCGCCCGGGGATATAGTACCAGAAATAGTACGCGTACACTTGTGTACTATACAGTCAGGTAAGGCTATTATAGTATGTCATGACCGTTAATTCTTAGGGGAGGTAGTTATACCGAAGAAATGTCTGAAACAGATAATATCATGCATTCTTTTAAGACACAATAGCAGATCTCATTTCCAATTTCCCGTCCTTACAAATAGGGATTTTGGGAAGCAAGAATGGTATAAATAGTTTATCATGAGTATTATACTATAGTATTATCAGTCTTTTTTAGGGTATTTTTTAGATTAATAGGGAAACCTATCCCCAACTTCCCACTGAAGGAATATGATTGATACAAAAGAAAAAGCCTCATCTCTGAGGCTCTCTCCTGTAAATTAATTTCTGCTATCATTCCAGGCTGTATTGGAAGTGGTTATCATTGCCAGAATGGGATTCAATAAACTTATACCCATTGGCATCACCATACAACTTCAGCCAAAGTCTGAAAGTCGTTAATTCAACTATGCTCACTCCGGGATTTTGGTCGTAATATTCATTATAGACCTCTTTTTTATTATACTTTATCCCGGTTTGAAAGTGCGTTTTTGCATATTCAAGGAACTTTGGATGTGCTTCCATCTTCAGAGTTCGTTCAGGTATGTTTATTTCTTGCTCTTTTATTCCAAAAGTCAGGAAGTCTGAGATACAATCGGCCATAAGCAAAAAGAAATCTTCCAAATCTTGATGTTCCCATTCTGTAAAAAACAGATGTCCAAAAACTGATTCTGGTGTTCGAGTTGAACTAAAGTACCTTGACAGAACAAAATCTATCTTCCTTCTTACGTAACTTTCTTCAGTCCGGGTAAAAGGATAATTTGACGTTAATATAATTTTAGGACTGACTTCAAAGGGAAGGGTTATTTTATTCTCCCATTTTCTTTCTACTCTAGCACTCCCAGTTATCAATGGAAATAACTTCTCCAAGTCAAAACTCTTCGGCAGATCGTCGATAACTAAGAGACGGGTATCATAAGATATTGAAGATAAAGTGAATCTCTCTTTAAGATTAAAATACTTACCGTCTTCAAAAGTGGTTGATCTTACCTTAGCCAAAGCAGTTGCGAGCAAAGTTTTGCCTGTACCGCCATTAGGTCCCGTTCCATTATAGTCATCCATAAAAATGACAGCCTTTGTGAATGAGAGATTTTTATATCGATGTAGCAAATAACCTATTATGGTAATTAGACTGTTTAGGTTTTCTGTTTTTCTTTCAATATCTTCATCCAAACATATATACCTTAAAAACTGTAAAAACTCACCATCATTTGAGTAAGCATTAGGATTATTTGTCTTTAACTCGAAATTGATAATATCTCTCTCAAATACATGACCCTTAATGTCATTATAAGACAGTTTGGTAACACCATCCTCAGTTATTTTCAGTATACAGTTGACGAAAAACAGGTATGAAGTTTTTTCATCATCTTTGATCTCATCGATCTGGATTCTTTCCATGAGCTCGAGATTATCCTTGTGAAATAAAGACTTGTTCTTCTGAAATTCATTTTTTATCAATTTTCTTTCTTCCACATCGTTAAATCGATGTTCAGATTCAATGTACTTCCAGCAATGTTTTCGGATCTGTTTGGGATTCACAATCTTAATAATTCTCCCCTCTTGTTTCACAAGTATTACTCCTTCAAACTCATCTGACTTATACGTACCAAAACCGTTCATTTTCAAAAAACAATGTAACGCTTCTATATCAAAGGTGTTTTTACCGGGTCCTAAGGACCAAAATTTTAAATCGTTCATAATACACTCCCTTCCTGATAACGTGATTTAATATGATGCTGTTCCAGAAAAGCATCAACCTCGGTAATTTTATAATAGATTTTACGACCTGTCTGATAGAATGGGATTCTTCTCTGGTCGCGATAGTTCTGGAGGGTTCTTTTAGATATCCCTAGCATTCGACAAACAGTTTCTCCTGAAAGCCACTTACTTATTGTATTTGCATTGTATTCCATTTTAGTAATTTTTTAATTAGACTTTTATAGACTTTGGCCAAATGATCTATTTAAAAGTCTAACAGGCAAATTGTTTACCACACTTGGAAATAGGATGCAATTCAGAGCGTCTTAATGTGGCTCGTAATCAATTAGATGCATTGAAATACAATACAAATTATGAGCTTAATGAATTAAGGTATTTATTAAGGTATCAGGGAAATTAAGGTATTTATTAAGGTATTAGTTAAGATATATCCTAAGGTTTAATCATTGATTTGATTTATAGACTAAGTACATAATATTGTCTAATTGGATTTCTTGCGGTGTCCTTCCACTTTTACGTTGATTTAACCACTGCGATTTACTTACATCAAGGTTATTAAATTTATCCCCCTTGTTATCACAAAAGATATATTCAATTTTTTTAAATAATAAAGAATTTTGTTCAGTTATCTCGATATAATTAAAATGTTCCAGTTCGTCGATAAAATGAAATAGTAGAGCTTTTGAAGATTTACCTTTTACTTGTTTAGTCCATTTGATATTAAGAGGTTCTTTTAAAAATGAACAACTAAAAGCGTTTTTTAATAAATCAATTGGTGTTTCTTTTTCTATGAAATTACCCTCTCTTAGGAGGGTATGAAACTTGACGATATCTTCTATTAAATTTCTTTGTTTACTCCAGCAAAAATTTAAAGAGCCTAGTGTATCATAAGGTTCCATTTGATGAAAAAGTGTATGTCTTCTATATTGGGTAGGATAATGGATATAATTTAAGATAGTGTTATTTATGTCATTAAAAAGTCCCACAAATTTATTCTGCCGATGATTAAATATTTTGTCAATAGAATCGTATAAAACATCTATAGCTGAAAATAAATTGAATAAGTTTTTAGAATTTAAGATGATTGAATTATTTATCATATCATTCCTTTTAATTATATCGTTTTCTACCATGATCATTATTTCTTCAATAAGAGGAGAAATCATTATCTCTTGAATATCTTCTAACTTATAATCACTAGTCCTAATGAAGTAAGTAACAGATCCTATTATATCTTCTACCAAAGCATTAATAGAACGATAATAATCACCTAATGAGCTACCATTAAAAGACCAAGAACAGTATTTAGTATTAAATCTCAATTGCTTACTATCAGTGAGCTGTACAATAGGAAATAAATCCTCCTTTGATGAATTTTTACTTTCAATACTATATTCAATTAAAATGATATCTGAATATTTTTTCAATTGATCCTTTATTGAATTTAATAGCTTTTCCATACGGTTAAGAAAATCAATGAATTAGAATACTTTATCAAGGGTATCATCTACAGCTTTCTCATCAAATGATGCCAGGTATGCTTCTGTTACCTTTAAACTTGAATGTCCTAATGTCTTTGACAAGTTATAAATATTATCTGTTTTTTGACGTGCAATATCTGCAAATGAATGCCTGGCAGTATGTGTAGTGATGTTCTTGTTAATCCCTACCTTCTTCGCAATATCCTTTAAATATCCATTAATTAAGGCAGTTTTAGCCCCAATCTGATTATGCAGGAACATTGGATCAGAGTAATCATATCTGTCAGATAAAAATGGGAATATGAATGATTCACCTCTGTCCTTGTACTTCTCTAGGATGGCTAATGGTTTATCTTTAAGCTTCAGTGAATGGACTTTCTTTGTCTTATACATTGTATAAACCAGCCTGACATCTTTAATATTATCCCAAGTCATCATTAGGATATCACTGATTCTGATGCCAGCATTATAAAATGAAAACAGAAAAGCATTACGTACATTATCAATTAGGCTGCCATCTATTAATTCAAGATTTTCAATTGATTTTATTTCCTCCTCTGTAAGTCTGTCCTTTGATGTTTTACCCAACTTAAGCTTATAAATATTAAATGGTGATAAACCTGGATCAACCTTCCCTTTCTGAATAGCTTTATTAAATAATGCTTTGATATTCTTGAGTAATCCATGTATGGTTGATCTAGCTTTTTTCTTGTCTAAAAGATATTTCTCATATGAATTAATGAAATCCAAATTAATTTCTTCGAATAGTAATTCATTCCTCCCAGTGAAATCTTTTAATGATTTTAATCCGGCATGATACTTTTCTGCTGTGCTAAATTGTTTATTATCATTTAAGTTTTTAATATGTTCAACTAAGAATTGAATGAAATCGAATGAACTTGACCTACTTAACAAATCTCTGATGATTGTACCATTGATTGGTTGTCCTTTCTTATCTCTATTTGCAACAATTTCTTTTGCTTGCTTAATCTTATCATCAAGTTTATCATTAAGCCATTTATAATCTGGGTGATTTGAACGAATGTAATTAGATTTCTTACCGTTAGGATTGAATTGACTAGGCATTACATTGTACATAAGACTTACCCTAGTATGTTTCCTATTTACAGTAATTCTGAGAAGTAAATTATGCTCTTTACTTCCTTTAATCGGTTTGTTATTTAATTCTATATTGAAACTTGCCATAGCATGTAAATTTAATAATTTTACTGAAACAATACTGAAACATATTAAGCATTTTATTGCTTTTTACTACTTTATATGATCTTATAATATTTATTATTATATTGAAAATCAATACATATAGAAGCGAAACGAAGAAACTGAAAGTAAATGTTTCTCCCCTACCTGGGGAGCCAGAAAGAGAGTGAGAGTGGGAGCGGGAGCGAGCACTCTCACTCTCTTTTTCTCACACTCACACTCAAACTCATTCTCACACTTGCCAATCAAACAAATTTTTGCTTCCGGCCTGACTTTGGCTTAAATTTGATAATGGAAAAGGGATTTTAGGGAACATTATTGAAACTCTGAAAGTGTAAAATCTAACAAACTGTAGAATAAACCGGAAAATAACATGCAAAAACATATTTTATTAGCCATTATTGTTATTGTCTGTCTGATGACAATTGCATGTAATAATTCAACTATTACTGTTTGTCCGGACAATAACCATTATTTCTATTACAAGGGCAAGCCGCTTGTCCTTATCACATCTGATCATCATTACGGGGCAGTGATAGACAGGGATTTTGATTATGTGAAGTATCTTGAATACCTGGAACGAAATGGCATGAACTTAACAAGGATCTATCCCGGCGCAATGTTCGAACTTCCTGATAAATATCTTTACGGAAATCCGTTAGGACCACGACCGGGCCGGCAATTATTGCCATGGGCAAAGTCCGACCAGCCTGGTGCAAATCCTCTTTTGGCAGAACCGGGGCAGCCTTCTTACAAGTATGACCTGGATAAATGGAATAAGGAGTACTTTGACCGGTTGAACGATTTTGTTGAACTTGCCCAAAAAAAAGATATCATTGTAGAAATTCCTTTCTTTAACGGGATGTATAACGATTGCTGGCCTCTAATGGCAATGTATCATGAAAATAATATCCAGAATATCGGTCAGTATGAAGATGAAGAATGTGGATTATTTACTTCAACTGATGTTCGTAACCAGGATGTAATCAATTATCAAAAAGCCTACATAAACAAAATTACTACTGAATTAAATAAGTTTGACAACCTGATATATGACATCTGTGACGAACCTTCTTTGCAGGGGCTGCCGGGAGGTGGTTTAATATTTCTTACTGACAGTCAGGTTAAACCATGGATTAATGAGATGAAAGAGGCTTTTCTTCAGGCAGAAGCATCGCTGCCCAAAGAACACATGTTAGGACAAACGGTGCAAAATCTTTCACCTGATTGCTCAAACGAATCATGGTGTAAATGGCTGCCGACTGAATATGTGAAACCGGCAGAAAAAGCACTGAATCTGAATTATGGAAACGATAAACCTTTGATAAATGTTGAATCGAACTATTATGGATTCAACCTGACAAAAAATGCTTATAACGTTGATGCTGTCCGTTTGGAAGGCTGGTGGTTCATGCTGGGAGGAGGCGCAGGATGCATAAACCTGAACGGGGAATTTTATCGCGGTCAGGAATCAGGTGGGATAAATACTTTATCTTATATTGTCCCGCAAAGAAAAGCGCTGAAGGACTTCATGAACAGTCTTGATCTGGGGGGATTGTCACGTTTCACTGATTTTAAAGGTACGCCCTCAGATGCATTTTGTAATATCCTTGCTGAAGTCGGTAAACAATATGCATTTTACATCTTCCATGGTACTTATGAAGAAGAATGGGGAGCACACTTTATTCCTGAAACCGGAAATTTCCAGGATACAATTATATTGAATGATATTCCTTCAGGAAATTATATTCTTGAATGGATTGATCCTTCATCAGGTTCGGTTAAAAGCTCAGAAAGACTAAGCTGGATAGGTGGAGAATTAATGCTGATAACTCCGGAGTACTATCTGGATATGGCCATGCGAATGCGAAAAGAATAACTTGCTATCATTCCGACTTTAGTTTAACTTTGATAATGAAATAAATAGACCTTTGATGTCAAGCGTTATTGAAGGATATAATTACGACATTTTTATTTCCTACAGACAGAAAGACAATAAAGGCGATATGTGGGTCAGTGAGTTCGTTGAGGCATTGAAGACTGAACTCGAATCTACCTTCAAGGAAGAAATCAGTGTTTATTTTGACATTAATCCGCATGACGGACTCCTTGAGACCCATGATGTAGATGCTTCTCTTAAGGAGAAACTTAAATGCCTGGTCTTTATTCCTATAATTTCACGAACATATTGCGATCCAAAGTCATTTGCCTGGGAGCATGAGTTCAGGGCTTTTCTTGAACAAGCATCTAATGATCAGTTCGGATTAAAGGTAAGACTGCCTAATGGTAATGTAGCAAGCAGGGTGTTGCCTATAAGTATTTATGATTTAGATTCTGCAGATATAAAGTTATGTGAATCAGTTCTGGGAGGAGTATTAAGGGGAGTAGAGTTTATTTATAAGGAACCGGGAGTGAACCGCCCCCTCATGGCTAATGAAGATCATCCAGATAATAATCTTAATAAAACCTTTTACAGGAACCAGATAAACAAGGTTGCCAATGCTGTTAAAGAGATCATCACAGCCATAGAACAATACAGTCCACAAAAAGAGGAAGTAACACAGGAAGTTACTAAACCGGCATCTGCTCCTCGAAAAAACAAAAAAACACCAATTATTGTAGGTTCAGTTATAGCATTAGCATTGATTATTCTTGGTATTCTGTTTATTCCAAAACTATTAAAACCTTCTGAGGAAATTGATAAATCCATTGCTGTCCTTCCATTTAGATCCCTGAGTGATGATCCGGAAAAACAATATCTTGCCGATGGCGTGATGGACGCGATCCTGCTCCACCTTTCAAAAATTGAAGATCTTCGGGTTATGTCCCGGACATCTGTTGAACAATACCGCGAAACAGATAAAACATCGGGTGTTATCGGAAAGGAGCTGTATGTGACATATCTGCTGGAAGGCAGTTTTCAAAAGTATGGCGATAATGCAAGGTTGATTGTACAGTTAATTAAAACCGGTGAGGAAGGCCACGTATGGGCTAAGGATTATGACAGAAACTGGAATGATATTTTTTCTGTACAGAGCGAAGTTGCACAGGCTATTGCAAGTGAATTGAATGCTGTTATCACACCTGAAGAACAGCAGCTTATTGATAAAGTCCCGACTACTAATCTTACAGCCTATGATCTTCATTTGCAGGCGCAGGATTTTTATTATAAGTATATGTTTACCAACGATAGAAGCTATTTGGATAAAGTTAACCAGTTAGCCTATATTTCTCTGGAACTTGATCCTGAGTTTGCCCTGGCTTATTATTGGATTGGGGTCAGTTCGTTAAGTGACAAAGTTTTGTCCAGCTATGTCAGACCCTTCTACCTTGACACAGCGCTGTTCTTTTTTAATAAAGCATTAAAGCTGGATCCGACCCTCGCAGATGCCTATTCAGTCAGAGGTATTTACTACAATGAAAAAGCTCAAAGGCAAAAGGCAATAGATGATCTGAAGAAAGCTATCACCTTATCTCCCAATAATTCATTTGGATACATGATGTTAGGTTCAACATATTTTCAATACAGAGATTACATAAATGCACTGATAAATCTTAAAAAAGCTGAAAAACTGGAAAGGGCGGATAACGTTTTAGGGCTTATATATGCTTCAGTTTGGTGGGTATATATATCTATCGGGGATTTGGAAAAAGCAGAATTTTATTGTGAAAAAATAAAAAAATTGGAACTGGTGATACTAGGTATAGAAGAATGGATGCTTACGATTCAAGGCAAATGGGAAGAAGTTCTTGCCATAACTGAAAAAGAAAGTTGGAGAGATCCAGAAGCTTTGCTTGCCCTCGGAAGAATTCAGGAAGCTGAGGATAGCATCAGAACTAAACTGAAGTTCCTGGAACCAGATCTAAATAATGCACATCGGGTTGGAATTATTTTATGGATGAATGGAAAAAAAGAGGAAGCAATGGAATATTTCAACCTGCAAATAGAGTTCTGTAATGAAAGTATAAGGAATAAGGATCCTTACGGGATTGGGAATGCTGCTTATCACCTGGCTGGTGTTTATGCTGTTCTGGGGAATAAAGAAGAAGCTTATAAGTGGCTCCGGGAATATGAAAAACTAGGTTTCAATATGGGCATTCACGAATATATCAAAGTAGACATAATGTTTGATAATCTCAGGAATGATGATGAATTCAAAGAGATTGTCAAAAGAGCAAATGATAAGGCTAATGAGATCAGGGCAAGGATAAATGAAATGGAGGAGCAGGGGGAACTTTAAAAAAAATAATTAACTTTATAACAGCAGATGTAGGCAAAGAGGAGTATTTTTAGAGACCTGTATAAACCACACCTCTGTATTTAATTGATTATAAGCGTACTGGAAAAATAGTTCGTCCCCTACCTGGGAAGCGAGCACTCTCATTCTCTTTTTCTAACTCTCGCTCTTACTTTAAAGTCATGCAGACATGCAGTCATGCAGGTCGTGTGGCCTTATGATTCTTTCATTCTCTCACCAACAAATTTTTGCATTTAGCCAGATTAAGGTTTAACTTTGATAATGAATTAAATAGGCCTCTGATGCCAAGCATTATTGAAGGATATAACTACGACATCTTTATCAGCTATCGCCAAAAAGACAATAAAGGTGACAGGTGGGTGAGCGAATTCATTGAAGCTCTGAAAATTGAACTTGACAAGACTTTCAAGGAGGAGATCAGCGTATATTTCGATATTAATCCCCATGACGGGCTCCTGGAAACACATGATGTGACTGCCTCGCTCAATGAGAAACTGAAATGCCTGGTTTTTATTCCCATCGTTTCCCGTACCTACTGTGATCCCAAATCCTTTGCATGGGAACATGAGTTCAAGGCATTTGTGGAACTGGCTTCCCGTGACCAGTTCGGACTAAAGATCAGGTTACGCGATGGCAATGTAGCAAACAGGGTCCTGCCTGTGTATATTCATGATCTCGATAATGCAGATTTCAGATTATGTGAGTCTGTTCTCGGAGGAGTGCTCAGAGGCGTGGAATTCATCTATAAGGAACCCGGAGTCAACAGACCGCTGACACGCCTGGATAATGAAAAGAAAAATCTGAACGGTACAAAGTACCTTAACCAGATAAACAGGATTGCCAATGCCATAGAAGATATTATTTCAGGAATGAGGAGTGAGCCAGGGGATTATGGGAATCTTCCTGCAGAAGGTATGCCGGCTGTTGAAAAAACATATACACAGGAAAAATCAATCATTGTCCTCCCATTTGAGAATATAAGTCCGGATCCTGATCAGGAATACTTTAGTGAAGGGCTTACTGATGAAGTTATTTCAGACCTTTCGCATATTCCGGACCTGCTGGTTATATCCCGCAGCTCGGCCATGACATTCAGGGGAAGCAGAAGCACCATAAAAGAAATAGCAGAAAAGGTTAATGTACGGTATGTCCTGGAAGGCAGTGTAAGGAAAGCATCAAACAACCTGCGTATCACAGCACAGCTTATTGATTCAGTAAACGATTCCCATATCTGGGCTGATAAATATACAGGCACACTTGAAGATGTATTTGATATTCAGGAAAAGGTATCGCAATCGATTGTAAATGCTCTCAAAATCAAATTAAGCTCCAGGGAAAGGGAAAAAATTCATGAAAGACCGATAGATAACGTTTTTGCTTATGATTGCTATAAAAGAGCCTACTCGGGAATCATATCATACAGAAAGGAAAGAATAGACTATGGACTAAACCTGCTTCAAAAGGGACTGGACATTGCAGGTGAAAATGCCGTTATATATGCCGGGATGGCTTTAGCTTATTTCCAGTATGTTAATGCAGGGATAGATCAGGAAAAGAATATCAAAAAAGCAGAAGAGTATGCACAGAAAGCTTTTAACCTCGATCCTGAACTGGCAAAGGCTCATTTCGTGATGGGATGCATATACGCTTTAAACGGCAACCTCAGTAAAGCTATGGATCATGCAACCCGGGCACTTGCAGGCAAGCCCGAAGACCCCGAAATAATGATCTGGGTAGCACTGGGATACAGTATTTTTGGCGCTAATGAAGCCGCGAAATCGATAATTAACAGATGTATTAAGATCGATCCGCTCAATCCATTGAATGATTCTGTTGTCGGGCGGAATCACTTTTTTGGAGGCAGGTTCGATCTGGCACTTAATCCACTACTCGCGGCATATAACTTATCTCCTGAAAGCGGTATGAACCAGTTCTGGAAAGCCCTTATTCTCGTTTATAACGATCGTGCCGGTGAAGCTTATGAATTCATCTGCGAATCCGTTAAAGATCCAGGCAGGGATACCTGGACTCAACTGACAATGTTCCTGAAGTACGTAATAAAAAGAGAAAAGGATAAATTGAATTTATTGCTGACTTCTGATTTTGTTAAAACTCATAGATCAAATCCACAAAACTCATATAATATAGCGGCTTTCTATTCTTTTCTTGATGAAAAGGAAAAATCCCTGGAATGGCTTGAAAATGCAGTGGAACATGGATTTATAAATTATCCTTTCCTCAATGAATACGATCCGTTCCTTAATAACATCCGTGGTGAGGAACGTTTTAAAATACTTATGAAAAGAGTAAAACACGAATTGGGAAGATATGAGGTTTAGAAAAGGATCATCAGATGAAAATACTCCTGATAAAGCCGCCACTGAATCCCAACCTTTTAACAGTTTCTTTATATGAACCACTAGAGCTGGAATACCTGGCTGCTTCAGTGAAGGATTCAAATGTCAGGATCCTGGATATGCGGATTGACAGAAACCTGAAGCGGGGATTGATAAATTTCAAACCTGATCTTGTTGGAATAACTGCTTATACTTGTGATTATAATACTGTTGTAACGATACTTAAGCAGGTCAAAGAATTTGATAGTACAATAAAAACAGTTGTAGGAGGATCCCATGCTACTTTTTCGCCTGACGATTTTGTACTGCCTTATGTTGATGCAGTATTCATCGGGTATGCTGATTCTACTTTCCCCCAATACGTAAAAGCCGTTGATAATCCTGACAGGTTAAAGGATATTCCAAATATTGGTATAATTGATAAAGAGGGTGTTTTCTTTACACAAAAAGTAACATCTGTACCTGATCTCAATAGCCTGCCCCTGCCTGACAGGAACCTGATCAGAAAGTATCAGAAGCATTACCATGATCCTTTAAGAAATAAAATAATGCTCATTATGACCAGCAGAGGATGTCCGTTCCGCTGTAATTTTTGTGCCTGCTGGAAACTGATGGATGGAAAATATACTGTAAGGGAACCGGAATCAATTATAGAAGAACTAAAGAGTCTGCCTGAAGAGACTGATATCGTTTACTTTTCGGATGATAATACTTTTAATGACATCGCAAGGATGTGGAGGCTGAGTGAGCTGATAAAGAAAAATAACATAAGGAAAAGATTTCAGATGTATGCCCGTGCAGATACCATTGTCAGTAACAGGGATCTGTTTGAGGATATGAAAGCAGCAGGACTCCAGTTTATTTCGATCGGGCTGGAATCATTCCGGGATGAAGATCTGGAGTATTATAATAAAAGAATATCTGTTGAAATAAACACCCGGGCTATCCGTATCCTCAAAGAACTGGATATTCACATTATTGCACTTTTTATAATCAGGCCTGATTATACCGAAGAGAATTTTAATCAGTTGTTTGAATATATATACAGGAATAATCTGTTCAGGCCGGCATTTCCCGTCTTGACACCACTTCCGGGCACTGAATTGTACGAAGAGACATCTGATCTGTTTGAACTGACAAATTTTGATTTTTTTGATTTTGCTCATTCAGTTCTTCCGACCAGGCTTGAGCCTAAAGAGTTTTACAGACAATTAACTAATATTTATTTTAGAAGCTTCTCTCTCAAACGCCTGGTAAATCACAGATTAAACAGACTTTTATCGCTGAACAGAGATAAATTTTTTACGGACAATACTGACGGGATCACAATTGGTAAATTGATTTTAATGGCTGCCTGTTCGCTTTCTATAGCAAAAAGAATGAGGTACACTTATCGGGATTTAAATACTAACCACAACAATCTCCAATCCATAAGGGGAGTAAATCAAGAATTAATTTAAAGTATTTCTTTATTAAGTCTAACCACATCTATTGCCTGATATGAATTACATCCCATGGGATCTGAGTATAGAGATCTTCTGACTTAGCTAAATCCAGAAGGGACTTGATAAGAATAACCACTTGTGGAATCTGAGGAAAGATTTCTTTTAACATAACTAAGTCCTGAAGGGACATGATAAGAATAACCACTTGTGGAATCTGAGGAAAGATATCTTCTAACATAACTAAGTCCTGAAGGGACATGATAAGAATAACCACTTGTGGAATCTGAGGAAAGATATCTTCTAACATAACTAAGTCCTGAAGGGACATGATTTGAATAACCCCCGGTGCAACCGGGGGTAAAGCATGAAAATATATTGTAAAGCCCCAACGGGGCTTAATAGATTTGGGATTATATAGCAATTTCTGTAACTTTATCTTTTCTCGCTGTATTATAAACTTAATCATTTATGTTATGTCAAGTTACCGCCAACTGCTGTATCACCTTGTTTTCAGAACAAAGGATAGCCTGCCCACTATAAAGCAGGATAATGTCAACCATATTTATGCCTACATTTCAGGTATTATTAAAAACAAAAACAGCCATTTGTATCGCATTAATGGTGTTGAAGATCATTTACATATACTTACTGATGAGCATCCTTCCATAGCACTCGCTTCTTTTATGAGAGAAATTAAAGTATCAACCTCAATCTGGATGAAAAGTAGCGGTTCATTCCCGGCATTTGACGGGTGGACCGAGGGATATGGATCATTTACGTGCTCATATTTGGATATAGGAGGACTTATAGATTATATAAAGAATCAGCAGGAGTATCATACAAAAAAGAGTTTTGAGGAATATACGTGACGCTATTGCTGGAGTCTGGTATTAAGATTGATGAAAGGTTTTTCCCATAGTCTTCTATTCAGCTCCTTCAGAGCTGGACAGGCTTATTTAGTCGCAGACCCCCGGTTGGCACCGGGGGTTATTCAAATTCGGCTCTATCAGAGCCGTATCAGTTTGTGTAGTTACAATCCCCGGTTGGCACCGGGGGTTATTCATATTAAGCTCTTTCAGAGCAGTACTCTTTTATTTAGTTTCAAGTCCCGGTTGTCAACGGGTGTTGCCCGTTTTAGGCTTCTTCAGAACCATTTACCACTACAGATTACTTTTCAGCTCCCTCTGAGCTTCATCTGTTTCAGGGTTCCTTAGCCCGTTGTTGTCACTTGTGATTATTTAGATTAATCTCTTTCAGCACTAATACGACTATCAGATTATCACTGCGTTTATTGAGGACTATACTATTATATATTCACAGATCACAATAATGGCACAGAATTATTAAACAAAGCTCTTATGGAATTTCTTCAGCATTAAGGCGCAGGAAGCAGAACTGACACGCCGGGAAAGAATTATTGTTTTATCCTGGAAACAAAAGCGGATATATGTTAACCGCCTGAAAGATTTACTTTCAGACGGTTTCTTTTTTTAAATAACCAATTTTTATTTGGCTGTTGTCATGGTCTTTTCTAACTTTATTGCAGGGAAAAGGAATGATATTAGTTCCTTCAGGTTATTATGAAAAAAATAATATTCTTAACATGCCTCTTCTTATTCCTGAGCATCAATTCAAACGGGCAATGGTATGTAAAAAAGTATAATGTCACCAACGTTGATTTTCTTTCAAGGGAGCAGCTTGATGAATCTATGAAGACCTCAAAAAATGAATTGCTGTATTCAGGCATTATTTCTGTAGCCGGGGTGGGTGTCTTTCTTGCAGGCAGATATCTGCCATATGAGTTTGATGACGAATCTTCATTCATTGAGCAGTTGATCGGGGAAAAAGGAATGAAGAATATATTGATGGTCACGGGCGCAGGAATATTTACCGGAGGTGCAATAGCCGGAATAGTTTACCTGGGCAGGATCGGCAGGATCAAATCAGTTATAAATGAATACTATACTTTTAACGGAACACTGAAAATCTCACCGGTAATAATTGTTAACACTTTTAATAAATCAGTTGTCCCAGGATTTACATTGACTTATGATTTCTGAATATTTCCTTTAATGTAATGTATCATGAAAAGACTTAACCTATTGGCATCAGGCATTTTGCTTGTTTGTATCACAAGTATTGTTTCACCTCATAAAGTATCAGCACAATCTGACATCCCCAAGCCAGAGGAACATTTCGGATTTGTTCCGGGTTCCGACTATATGCTTTTCAGTTATGAGCAGCTGATCGATTATCTGTTTAAACTTGATAAGGCATCCCCGATGCTTAAACTTGTTGAAAACGGACAAAGTCCTATGGGAAGGAAGATGTACATCGCTTTCATATCATCTGAAAATAATATAAAAAACCTCGAAAAACTCCGTGAAATAAACAGGGAACTGGCACTTAATCCGGATCTCTCTGAGACAAAACAGGCAGAATATATAAAGGATGGCAGGGTATTCTTCCTGGCTACACTTTCAATGCATTCCACCGAAGTGGCACCGGCACAGGCAGCTCCCCTCATTGCCTTTAAGCTTATCACCTCTGATGATCCGCTGATAAAGAAATACCTTGATGACGTGGTCTATATGATGGTGCCAAATCATAATCCCGACGGAATGGATTTTGTAGTTGAGAACTACAATAAATACAAGGGCACTCAATATGAAGGAGCTTCATTGCCGCGGGTGTACCATAAATATGTCGGGCATGATAATAATCGTGATTTTGTCACACTCACCCAGGAGGATACTAAAGCAATTGCACGCATTTATAATCTCGACTGGTTTCCTCAGGTGATGATCGAAAAACACCAGATGGGATCAACGAGCATACGTTATTATGTCCCACCCGCATCTGATCCCATAGCAGAAAATGTGGATGCCGAATTGTGGACCTGGACAGGCATATTCGGGACCAATATGCTGCGTGACCTTACCAGTGCAGGTCTTTCAGGTGTAGGACAGAAAACCATATATGATGATTACTGGCCGGGCTCAACCGAAACCTGCATCTGGAAAAATGTAATAGGCATGCTTACCGAAGCTGCCAGCGTCCGCGATGCCTCACCTGTTTATATAGAACCGAATGAACTCCGGGTCGGTAAAGGACTCTCTGAATATGAGAAAAGCATTAACTTCCCTCTGCCCTGGCCCGGCGGCTGGTGGCACCTGAATGATATTGTCAAACTCGAAATAGAATCTACATTATCTATTATTAAAACTGCTTCACTGCTGAAGAATGATATCCTGAAGTTCAGAAATGATATCTGTAAAAGGGAAATTGAAAAGGGAAAAACACAACCTCCCTTTTATTACGTTATCCCGCAGGAACAGGCAGATCAAAGTGAGCTTATTGGTCTTGTTGAGCTGATGAAGGAACAGGGTGTCAGTGCTTCCCAGCTTACTGAAAATTATACGCTTGGCGGCATTAACCTGAAAGCCGGTGATATTGTATATCCACTGTCACAGCCATTCCGGGCTTTTGTAAAAGAGGTGATGGAGAAGCAGGAGTTCCCTGTTAGACATTTCACTCCCGGAGGCGATGTGATACGACCCTATGATGTTACAAGCTGGTCATTGCCTCTTCACAGGGGACTTGTATCCCATGAGATCAAGATTCGTGATCCTGCTTTCGAAGCAAAGTTGAAGCCACTTTCAGATGTGTATGACCCGCTGAAAGAAGGATACAGGCTGCCTGCAATTTTCCCGGTTACCAGCAACGGAAGTTTCAAGGCTGCTTTTATAGCATTGCAGAAAGGTTTAAAGGTCAGCCGCCTCAATCAGGAAGCAAAAATAAATGGTAAAGCGTATGGCAAAGGGAGTTTTGTCATCCAGGGCGATGAAGCAGCTTTATTGAACAGTATTGTTAAAGAATCACTTACTGAACCCGGACTTGTCGAGGATCCCGGGAAGCTTTCGCTGTCTGCTGTCAGTATGCAACGGATAGCCCTGGTTGAAACTTATTTCAGCGATATGGATGCCGGATGGACCCGCTATCTTTTCGATACCTATAAGTTGCCATATACTGTAATACATCCTGACGAATTTGAAAAAACTGATTTTGAGAAAAATTTTGATATTGTAATTTTTCCCGGCTCAGGCAAGACCCTTTTGATGAACGGTAAGCCCGGAACTGAAACAAGTCCTGCAATGAGCAATTATCATCCCGACTACCAGAAGGGTATGGGTAAAAAAGGATTGGAAAAACTAATGCTTTTTATTGACGGGGGTGGAAAAGTTATCTCCTGGGGCCAGTCCACCGACCTGTTCACAGGTCTGCTCGAGATCACAAAGGGTAAAGATAAGGAAGAGTTCATACTGCCATTCACAAACGGAGGTGATCAGGCCCGAAGGGACGGACTATTAATCCCCGGCTCACTGGTGCGTATGCAGCTGAAACAGGATCATCCCCTGACTTATGGTATGCCTGCTGAGGTGGGTGTATTCTATCGCGGCAATCCGCTTTTCAGTACCAGCGTCCCGCGGTTTGATATGGACCGCAGGGTGATTGGAGTATTTCCTGATAAAGATATATTAATGAGCGGCTATTGTGAGAAGGAGGAAAAAATATCAGAAAAACCGGCTATGATCTGGATCAGAAAGGGTAAGGGGCAGCTCGTTCTTTATGCTTTTAATCCACAGTTCAGGGCATCCACACAGGTGACTTACAAGTTGCTGTTTAATGCTCTGTTTCTAGCAAAAGCTGAATGAGAAATATTGCGAATTGCGGATTTCAAATTTCTAAAATCCGCAATCCGCAATCTCAAATCCGCAATATATCCGCAGCTTATGGCCAAATAATTTTATTTGCCTCGTATTCATTACTTTCCTAACTTTATCACTCTGAACATTTAACATGGCAAGTCTCATACCTGGATATAACTACGACATATTCATCAGCTACCGCCAGAAAGATAATAAACATGATGGCTGGGTTACTGAGTTTGTAAATAATCTGAAAGGAGAGCTTGAGTCTACATTTAAGGAAGCGGTGAGTGTTTATTTTGATATTAATCCTCATGATGGACTGTTGGAAACCCATGATGTTGATGAATCCCTGAAGGATAAGCTTAAATGCCTTGTTTTCATTCCAATTATTTCACGTACCTACTGCGATCCCAAAGCCTTTGCATGGGAGCATGAATTTAAAGCATTTGTTGATCAGGCCTCTAAGGATCAATTCGGATTAAAGGTAAAACTGCCGGGTGGCAATGTTGCAAGCAGGGTGCTGCCTGTACGCATATATGATCTGGATATTTCGGATATTAAACTATGTGAATCGATATTGGGAGGAGTGCTTCGCAGTGTGGATTTCATATATAAATCTGCCGGTGTCAACAGACCATTGCTGTCAAAAGAAGAAAATCCTCAGGACAACCTGAATCATACAAATTACAGGGATCAAATCAACAAAGTAGCCAATTCAATAAAAGAAATCATTACTTCAATAGGTGAAAATGAAAACAAGCCCGAGGTAGTATCAAAGGAAGTTCCTGAACCAACGTCAATTCCCCGGAAAAATAATAAAAGTAAACTCATTGCAGGAGCAGCTATAGCATTTGCATTGATTATTCTTAGCTCCATATTTTTACAAAAACTATTCAGAACAGAAGAAGTGCTTGAAAAATCTATAGCCGTACTACCCTTCAGAAACGATAGCCCCGATCCTGACAATGAATATGTCTGTAACGGGATAATGGAGGAGATACTTACCCAGCTTCAGAAGATAAGCGACCTGAAGGTAAAAGCAAGAACATCGGTTGAAAAGTATCGCGATCCTGAAAGGGACATTACAGATATCGGCCGGGAACTTGGTGTTTCATTGATACTGGAAGGAAGCGTAAGAAAAGCGGGTAACGACCTTAGAATTACGGCTCAGTTAATTAACGCAAAAACCGGCGATCATCTCTGGGCAGAAACTTATGACGGGAAACATTCTGTAAACATATTTGAATTTGAAAGCAGTGTGGCAAAAAAGGTAGCTGCATCGCTGAATGCTGTAATCACCCCTCAGGAAGAAGAAAGAATTGATGCCATACCCACCTCTGAAATGTTAGCTCATGACCTGCAAATGAGAGGCCATGAAATGATAAGAAAATGGAGGTATACAGGTGACAGTGTTTCTTTAAAGCTGGCATTCAATTTATTGAACCAGTCCCTGAAAGCTGATCCCGGATATATTGAAGCCATCAGGATGAAAAGTATGTTATTCTCAGAGGTGGGTGATTTTGATTCAGCACTTTATTACATTAACAAAATAAAGGCCATCGATCCGGAAAGTATATATATCTATAACCAGAAAGGATTGATCTATTTTTATTCCAACCAGCATGACAGTGCTTTAAAATATTATTTTATTTACGATAAAATAAATCCAAATAACCCATGGACAAACTTTACCATAGGACAATTATATTGTTTTAAGGAAGAATTGATAAAAGGTTTTAGATATTTTCAGAAAGCGATTGACCTGGGAGGAGATTCAGAACCGGAAATTAATCAGAATATTGCATATGTATATTTTTGTATTGACTATTATGCGAAGGCAGAGAAATATTTGAAAAATGCAATTTCCCTTAGATCAGAATGCCTTTTAATTCAATTCTATGATTATTTATTAGTAGCTCAGGGGAAATATAATGAAGCACTTCATTATCTGGACTCTGTATGTAATATTATTGCCTGTGAACAACAATGCCATATAATGAGATTTTATATATATACAACACAAAATGAATTTGAAATAGCTGAACAATATTTTAATAAGGCTATATCTGCCGGATATACCCGAAATGAAAATGATGATATCTATCTCGCATATATATACAGTAAAACCGGCAGGAAAAAGGAGGCAATATCAATTCTGAATAATTCTATAAGGCGGGATGAAAGTGAGCTGTCCCTGAAGCATTATTTTTCTACGTTTTCACAAACACACTTGCGTCTTGCTGCTGCCTGGGCTCTGCTTGGTGATAATGAAAAGGCTCTGTATTATTTATCGAAATTTGAATCTGAAAGGTTACCGCTTTACGAAATGCCCTATAAGATCAGGACATTCCCGGTATTGGATAATTTGCGCAACGATCCGGAATTCAAGGCAATTCTAAAACGTATCGAGCATGAAAAAGATTCCATCAGGACAATAGTCATGGAGATGGAAAAACGGGGGGAATTGAATATGTGATCTATTTTAAAATTGTTGTATGTGGTAATCTGACAATTGCATTTCCTGCCCTTTAAGCATAAAACAATCCGAAATCCGCAATCCGAATTCCGAAATTTCTTTCAGAATTCAACTGTGAAATCTGTATAATTTTCCGGAGGAGCAGGATCTACGGTTACTGATTTCACATGAGCTGCACCGGGTCCTCTCCTGCACCATTCAACAAAATCAAGCAATTGTTCCCGGGATCCTTCGGCTTCTATATAAACACTGCCATCGTATTGATTTTTTACGAAACCTGTAATGTCCCGTCTCTTAGCCTCTCTCACAGTACCATATCTGAATCCAACTCCCTGAACCCTGCCTTTAACATGTATCCTGTAAAGAATTTTATTTTCCATTTTAGATTTTTCCCTGTTACGGAACACAATTGAAATAATCCGGATCACCCATCAAATACAAAATTATGAAACTTTAAAAAATAAAACGACACAAGTGAATTTCCTCAATTTTAAGTAAATTTCATCTTTGAGAACTGTTAAATCCTATGAAAATGAATATCTCAAGACGTTCTTTTGTTAAAATGGCCGGTATGGGGAGTATTACCGCAGCTTCTTCTCATTCCTTCAGTTTGCTCCCTGAAAATACAATTTCTGCAGAGGTTCTGAATCCTTACAACCGCGTGCCGTTGAGTCTTATTATAGATGATTCCACATGTCTTGTTAATATGGCTCACTTCGGGATCCCGCAGTTTGGAGAAGTATTTCCCGATCAGTATAAACAGGATTGGAGGAAACTGCCTCGTGAAATCCCTGACAGCTTTGTAAGAGAATTTGGTGAGTGGTGCCTCGAAAACGGGGTCAAAGGAAAATACACTGTTGTTCCCTATCCGGCATGTACAGGCTGGGTAAGCCGGTTCATTCCGGGCTGGACAAAACGCGAGCTTGAGAATAGTCTGGATCTGATCCGTAAAGTAATAGTCCCCAATTGGGATATTCACCCTGAGATGGTCAGTCACACCCGTGTAATAGATATTAAGACCGGGCGACCTTATCCTTATGCAACTCCTGATTATATGGAAAACTGGGAATGGAGCCAGACAAAAAGTGTTGATGAACTGGCTGCATACCAGACTTATGCACTTTCTATTCTGAAAGAAGCGGGATTGCCATGTGAAGGATTAACAACTCCGGGCGGGTACGGCAGCCGTAATCAGGATAATCTGGCCCTCAGCACACTGGAAGCAGTAAGGGATGTATACGGAGCAGAAATTCCACATTATTTCCGCGACCTCTTTACTGAAAAGGACAAGAGCGTTGTTCCAAGGGTATTATTCCCTTCCGGTCTTGAGGGTAATGATCCTGAATGTGTTGTGTCTGTTATTGGTTGTACTGATGACTGGTTTGGGGGATGGGACGGACTTGTTCCGGGTGATGCAGATAAGTTTATTACAGAAGACCTTAGTTCAGGAAGAATGATTGAGGTTATTGAAAACGGTGAGCCTGCTATAATTGTATGCCACTGGCCGGGGGTATATTTTAATGGCGAAAAGAGAGGTTTCAACATATTAAAAGAAGTTAAGAAACGACTCGATCAGAAATATGATCATCTCATCTGGATGAAGTTGAGTGAGATCGCCAGGTACTGGGCTGCAAAGGAACTGACGGTTATTGATCTTCAGAAAAATAAACTGATACTTAAAGCACCGTTCGCAACGCTGGGTTTTACTATTAAATTGAATGTATCTGTCCGTAATCCGCATATCAAAGCAGAAGGAGAAGAAAAACCATTAATCAGGATAAAGGACAATAAGGCTTTTAAAGACGGAACCTGGTATTCTGATAAAAACGGTTCAATCCTGTGTTTCAATCTGGGGGAAGGTATAAATGAGCTGATTATAAATTAAAAACAACTCTCGATGAGTTATCTGAAAGTGGACGGTTATATTATTTGACTTATATCCTAAACTATGCTGACTTTATCACAATAAAACATAACCTTTCATTCATACCAGGGTCTCTCGCGTTTTCCGAGATTTGCCAGAATATTTATTGTTGTATTGACATCGTCAACCACCTGGAAATCATACATACCGAGACATATAAAATCAGCGCCATTTTCAAAAGCCCAGCGTATTCCGTCTGAAGGCCGTATCGCACCGGCAGCCAGCACCTTGAAACCAAAGAAAGGAACATCGATAGATTTGAAAAAATCAATCGTCTGGTCACAGAACTGATCCCACATATTATCATTCCACTTATTACGGTCTGTTACCGGTGTCATTGAATAATTTGTATAGTCTGTTCTGTATTCACGCGGAGTCGCTGACCAGTAATTATCATGATGAAAAGTCTTAAAGTAATAATCTGGTTTGACGCCGGCATTTATTGAAGCTTCCAGACTCTTTAATGAATGTGCCCCCACTCCTGCAGGAATGCCCTGACTGCGGATATAGTCAACAGCTGTTACTAGAGCATCTATTGCATTGTTTTTTGCCAGTCCGTCGACATTTTCACCCTGGATATAAATAAAATCGGCTCCATTATCAACTGCCTTCTTAACAGGTGCCAGCCTGTCATCAGGCGGACCGATGAGACACTGGCAATTGTTCAGCATTTTGCTTCCTGTTTCTTTTTTGAATTCATTGAATGCTTTGTACTGGAAATCACCAAGGTTGCAAAGGTTGATGCCGGCTTGCCCGGCAATTGCCCACGTCTCTTTCATTTTTGTCTCAGTATGCCATTGTTTGCTAAGCTGACCCACATACGAAAGATCCCTTGAATGTGCCCATCCTCCCATAGGATTGCATCCCAGCACAAGCCTGCTGATGTCGTATTTCCCGAGCTTCCCTTTTGGAAGCACTCCGTTGACTTTCTTTAAAGAAGCCTTTGCCTCCTGCGTAAGGTAATTCTGGTCTTTTAATGAATTCCGGGCAGCTGAGGATACTATTGAAAAACTGCCTGCAAAAGGAAGGGCTATTAATCCTTTCAACAAATTCCTTCTCTTTTCCGATATACCTGATTTTCTTCTCATGTGTTTTGGATAATGCTTTTTATCAAAAATACTAAAACCATCTTAATTTCTTTGCCTTGTTTCCTAAACTTACCTAAATTTATCTTTATCAGATAAAAATATTTTACAGATTAATTTTACTATCAGTTTTTTTCATTCAAATTCTTCCATTATGAAAGCAATGATCTTACATTCCATAACAGATCTTACACAAAACAACGAACCGCTGACAATGGTTAATATGGCTGATCCTGTCCCTGGAGACGATGAGATTCTGGTTAAAGTGACTGCCTGCGGTGTATGCCATACTGAGCTGGATGAGATTGAAGGAAGAACTTCGCCTCCACGGTTTCCGGTGATCCCGGGTCACCAGGTGATCGGAAGGGTGGAAGCTGCCGGTAAAAACGTAAAAGATTTAAAAACCGGTGACAGGATCGGTGTGGCATGGATCTTTTCCTCATGCGGTAAATGCAGTTACTGTCTTGAAGGTTTGGAGAATTTATGTCCTGAATTTAAAGCAACAGGAAGAGATGCCAACGGAGGTTATGCCGAATATATGACTGTTCCTGCGGCTTTTACATACCGTATCCCGGAGATCTTTACCGATTCACAGGCAGCACCTCTGTTATGTGCCGGGGCTGTAGGTTACAGGTCTGTCAAACTTACGGGATTGAAAAATGGGCAGAATATAGGTCTTACAGGATTTGGAGCTTCAGGGCACATTGTACTTCAGATTATAAGGTTTAAATATCCCGACTCTAAAATATTCGTTTTTGCCAGAAGCGAAACTGAAAGAGCTTTTGCCCTTGAACTTGGTGCAGCCTGGGCAGGTGATACTACTGATAGTGTTCCAGAACTTCTCGATACGGTCATCGATACCACACCTGTATGGAAAACGGTAGTTGAGGCTCTTAAAAACCTTAAACCGGGAGGCAGGCTTGTAATAAATGCCATAAGAAAAGAGGAAACAGATAAGGATTATTTACTGAACATCGATTATTCCCGTCACCTCTGGATGGAGAAAGAAATAAAGAGTGTCGCAAATGTCACGCGGAATGATGTGAAGGAATTTTTAGATATCGCTTCTGAAATACCGATTATTCCTGAAGTACAGGAATATAAACTTGAAGAAGCCAACATAGCCTTAACAGAACTGAAGCAAAGAAAAATCAGAGGGGCCAAAGTACTGGTTATTGATTGATGTATGTTATTGGACTTAAATCCCTTGATTATAGAGAATCTCTTTATACCAGAATAAAGAATGGGAGAAGAGGGGAAGGGAAGAAGGGGAGAGTTAGTTTCCCTGACTCCATTTTTGCGGATATCTCATCATTATGACTAATTTGCCTATTAGTTTATCATATTCGTTATAAAGTTTTGCATAGATTTCTTAAGACAAATATTCGCATTCTAATGAATAGTCAAGCCAGACCTGTGTCTCTGCTGCTTCTGCTTCACAATCAGACAACTTTGAGACAAAAGCCTTTTCATACCTCCTTTTTCTGAAAGCTTCAGCGAGGTTTGCAGACACGGATCGAGAGCTTCGGCGTATCTGAGAAATCAAAGAATAAACTTCTTCTTTCGGAAATGATTTTGTAAGTGCAAATATTTCCATTGATGTTTTAAAAGCTATCTGATAAGCGACAAGCTCTTTGTGTGATTTAATAATTTTCATAATAATATTTTTTGCAGCGATTACTACAAATATAAACAATTTTTTTCTCTCCCATTCACCCTTTCACCCCTTCTCCCATTCAAATTACTTTTATTTGTTTTGTGTCTCAGACTTTTATAACTTTATCACTACTAACGACCAACATGGCAAGCCTCATCCCGGGTTTTGAATATGACATTTTCATCAGCTACCGCCAGAAAGATAACAAATATGACGGCTGGGTAACTCAGTTCGTTGAGCATCTGAAGGCGGAGCTTGAAGCAACTTTCAAGGAAGAAATAAGTGTTTATTTTGATATCAATCCACACGATGGACTTTTAGAGACACATGATGTGGATGCCTCGCTTAAGGATAAACTCAAGTGTCTTGTGTTCATTCCGATCATATCCCGTACATATTGCGATCCTAAATCCTTTGCATGGGAACATGAGTTTAAGGCTTTCGTGGAGCAGGCCTCAGGAGATCAGTTTGGATTAAAGATCAAACTGCCAAACGGGAATGTGGCAGGCAGAGTGCTGCCAATTCGTATACATAATCTGGATATTACTGATATTAAGTTATGTGAAGATATTCTTGGCGGAGTGATTCGGGGAGTTGAGTTTATTTACAAGGAACCCGGAGTGAACAGATCACTAACCACGGATGATGATGAGAAGACAAATCTCAATAAAACCAGATATCGAAATCAGATCAATAAGGTCGCTCTTGCCATTAACGAGATCATTCAGGGGCTGAAGACGGAGCCGGAATGGGTTCGTCTGAAAGAAAAAATCGCTGATGAGGATCATAGACAATTCGAAAATATAAAGGAAGGGGCAAAAAAGGAACGGAAGGATAAATCTGATAAATCAGGAAGATAGAAAACAATATCCGCTGCAGCTGTTGCAGTGATATTAATAATTGCCACTATAATCTCTTATCCGAAAATCTTTAAAAAAGAAACTCTTGAAAAGCTGCGATCTTCCAGTGAAAGAATTTCTATTGCAGTAATGCTTGATAAAGCTGAGAAATATTACAGGCAGGCACTCTCACTGGAGCCTGAAAATCCTTTGAGAATGAATAATTTAGCCTTGTTCATAATTGATAAAGAAAGGAATATAACAGAAGGGCTGGAACTTATTGAAAAAGCTCTGACTTTAAGTCCTGATAATTATCAATACCTGGATACTAAAGGCTGGGGCTTATACAAGCAGGGCAAATTTAAAGAAGCACTTGAACTTCTGGAAAAAAGCTGGGAGATAAAACCAGTTTATGATCACGGAATATATCTTCATCTCGAGGAAGCAAGAAAAGCTGTCGCCGGGAAGAAATAAGTAACTATTCCAAAATCAGAGGCAAATTATTATTAATCATAACCACGAAAGTGGCGCTATTTGAATAATCCATGATACAACAACCAGGAGATAACAGCTACAAACACATTTCAAAGAAGAATAGCCACGAACGTGGCTGGATTTGAATAACCCCCGGTGCAACCGGGGGTATAAGACAACAACATGATGTAAAGCCCTGAAAGGGCTTAATAAAATTGGGTTTATAATGGATCATTTACGTGTTCATATATAGATATGGGAAGACTTATAGAATATGCAAAGGATTAGCAGGATCATCATTCAAAAAAGACCTTTGAGGAGGAGTACAGTAAGCTTTTGCTGGAGTCTGGCGTAAAGATTGATGAAAGGTTTTTCCCATAGTTATTATTCAGCTCCTTCAGAGCTGTACATGACTGTTTAGTTGCAGGCCCCCGGTTGCACCGGGGGTTATTTATATATGGCTCTTTCAGAGCCGATCTGATTGGAGGGATTGCCAGGTCCAGGTTGCACAGGGAGTTATTCATATATGGCTCTTTCAGAGCCGTTTTGAAAAATATATTTAGTTATTTTTCAAATTTATCTTTTATTCGATCCTCCACGACGATCTCATTTGTCCACTAAACTTTTTCTACAATAGTCAGATGATCTGCGATCATCAAAACGCCTATAAATGCAAATTATCTTACCGGTGTGATCCTCGCCACCCATCCGCCTCCTGATGCCAGATTTACCTTCAGAACATCACCTGCCTGAAATTCAGTTTCAATTTTGCTGTAATCTTCGGCCCTCTTTCCTGCATTTATGCCATCCTCAATGGCTTCTAGCCTGTATTTACCGGGCTCCAGAAAGTCAGTCTCCAGGTCAAGAGATCGTTCATTCCAATTAGTTATTGCCCCAGCATACCATTGATTTCCCGACCTCCGTGCCAGTACAGTATATTCTGCAATTTTACCTTTAAGCAGACGCGTATCGTCCCATTCAACAGGTATTTTTGTAAGAAAATCCGTGCATTCTTTTTCACGGTAATAGTCTGAAGGTGAATCGGGCAGCATTGTCATCGGGCTGTTCAGTATAACAAACAAAGCCATCGCATGGGCACGTGTACCCTGTCCCATCGGGTAATCGCCAATGGGCCGGAAATTATCCTTTGTTGAATTGCGCATTGTGGCAGGAATATAGTCCATGGGACCCGGGAACATCCTGATATATGGCAGAAGGTTATGATGTACAGGATCATCCTGGTTTGTCCAGCCGTTGTATTCAAATTCAATTAATCCCTCTCGGGTAAGCACATTGGGATATTTACGGTGCAGTCCGCACGGTTTGTAAGCTCCATGGAAATCCACTACCATTTTCTTTTCAGCGGCTTTCTTTGCAACTGCCTCATAAAACTGAACCATCAGCTGATCATCGCGGTTCATGAAATCAACCTTAATGCCTTTAATTCCCCATTTTTCAAACAGGTCGAAAGCTTCATCCCATTGTTTTTCAAGAGTGTGCCAGATCACCCAGAGCATCACATCCACCCCTTTAGTTTTTGCATAAGCTGTAACCTCGGGCATGTTCAATCCCGGAACTGTAGTTAAAATATCGTCCTCCGGGCTCCACCCATCGTCAAAAAGGAAATACCTGAACCCGTGTTCAGCACAGAAATCGATGAAGTATTTTGCTGTTTCGGTATTAATGCCTGCTTTGAAATCAACTCCGTAAATATTGTGTTTTGCCCACCAGTCGAACATCACCACACCGGGCTTTATCCAGGAGACATCTTTTATCACATTATGCGAGGCAAGAAGGTAAACCATATTGTTTGAGATCAGATCTTTCTCATCGTCAGCAACCGCAAATATGCGCCAGGGGTATGTGCGGGCACCTTTGACCTTAGCTAGAAAATTATGTGTTTCTGCAACCTGATTGCTTGTATATGCATTTTTATTACTTGTAAAAGTTCCCGGGAAGGGGGGATTGATTCCTGAAAGCTGAGTCTGACCTGTACCTTTTAACCAGAGGCCGGGATAATCATAAAGATCAGATTCGGAGATCATTACAAAGGATCCATTCTGTTTTTCCACAAGGAAAGGAAAACTGCATAGTTTTCCTTTTCCGATTCCTGATATTTTTTCATGCTCGTAGGGCGTTTCGTATGCTGAATTGAACGTCTCCGACGACTGAAACCTTGCTGAATCGCCTGCCTCAAAAAAGAGATCAATGTTTTCCCTGTAAACAGTCAGACTCTCTTTCGAAGATGTGGAAAAACGATAAGCAAGTCCTTCGTTGAATAGCCTGAAAGTTAGCATTTGATTGTTTCTGAATTTGATTTCCAGCTCATTATATGCATTGGCCAATGATGCTGCTTTTTCGCGTATTTCTGGTTTAACTGTTTCATCGATCGACCTCCGGGACACTTTTTGGACTTTGTATTCAGCATTTTCCGTGTCATTACTGCTGGTTTCAAGAGAAATGTTTTCCAGCCTGACAACATATTTAGCTTCCTTAGCCAGAGTTACTGAAACACTCTGCTTGATTTCTATCATGGCATTTAGTATTCTGTCAGGAGATGTCAGCTCATATTTCTGGGCATGAACCGAAGAGATAATGAACAAAAATGCAGATTGAAGAATTAGTTTTCTCATGGATGCATTTATTAAGTAAGATTGTCAGAATTAAAGTTCGAAAAAAGATTGATTCAAGGCAAAAGGAATTCTTATATTAAATGCTGTTAATTCTTTAACAACATGCTTGTAAGAAAAAATAACTCCGTGGTTAAAACAACCTGACTGGAAATATTGCTGTAATTATAACCTGACCTTAGTTATATTCATACTGGAATGGCTCTTCTTTTTGATATGCTTCACGTTGTTTCCCACGTGTCTCTTATATGAGGGTGCATAATAGAGTTTATTCTTTCCAAGATGAGAAAGGTCGCACGAGGAATCCACTCTTTTGATGATCTCCCTTGCTTTCCTGTCTGCAGCACAGCCTGGCAAAACAAATGCAGCTGCCAGAATGAGGAGAAAGAAGAGTTTTAATATTTTTATACTCTTTGAGATATGCTGAAAAAATTAAGGTTGCATATCAAAGATAAGCAACTTTAAAGAACTGAATGTCAAATATACTTTAATATTTCGGAAGAGAATAACCGTTATTGTATACAGGTGTGATAAGCTTATTTGCTGTCTGTGATGTAAACTGCTGTTTCCCGTCATCCCAGAAAACTTTTTCCCCGGTCCGGTATGCAATGTTACCCATCTGTGCAACAAGGGCTACATTTCGTCCTATATCTATTCCCGCATTAAGTTTCCGGGGAGTATTATCCTTAATACAATCAAGAAAATTCCTGGTATGAAGATCAAGTCCTGATCCCATATTCTTCTGCAGGGGAACAGCTTCAGTTCTCTGTTTCTCAGGGAATACTTCCCATCCTCTGCGGTCAAGGACCAGCGTGCCGTTTTCACCGGTATAAGCCATCCCGTGAGGTCTTTTCCAGTTGCCGAGACCGATGCCGATTGTATGTTCCCAGATCATGGTGAAGTCCTTGAAATCGTATACTGCTGTCATGGTATCCGGAGTGACCATATCATCATCGGGGAAGGCATATTTTCCGCCTATTGCCATTACGGATTCGGGAATGGATTTACCCATACCATATAATATATAGTCAATGAGATGTACGCCCCAGTCTGTCATCAGCCCGTTGCCGTATTCCCAGTACCATCGCCATGTGAAATGGAACCTGTTCTTATTGAAAGGACGTATCGGGGCCGGTCCCAGCCAGAGGTCATAATTCACGCCTTCAGGAACAGATGAATCAGGCACTTTGGGAACAGATCCTTTCCAGTCAACGAACGACCATGCCTTGCAGACTCTTATACGTCCAAGCTTGCCTGACTTCAGATAATTTATTGCGTCAACAAAATGAGGCTGACTTCTCTGCCACTGACCGACCTGTACAATCTTGCCATGTTTTTTTACAGCTTTCTGCATGATGTTGATCTCGGCAATTGAATTACCTATTGGTTTTTCAACATATACATGATTACCTGCTTCAAGAGCATCACAGAACATCATACAATGCCAGTGATCAGGAGTTCCGATGATCACAACATCAATATCCTTGTTTTCAAGCATTTTGCGGTAATCAACATATAGCTTCGGTCTGGAGTGGCCGAGTTTTATAAGATCGTCAGTGCGTCTGTTAAGAACGTTCCGGTCAACGTCACTTATTGCGACACATTCCACTTCAGTATTCTTAAGCATCGAAGCAAGGTTCGCGTATCCCTGGCTGTTCGCACCTATAAGGGCTACCCTGATCTTGTCCGAAGGGCTGACTTTTGAGAATGCATTAATCGGAAGTACTGATCCTGCTGTGAGTAATGAAGCTGTTTTTATGAAATTTCTACGTGTCGAATGCATAATCGTTTTGTTTTAAAATTAATCCGCAATGTAATATTAAATTGTGTTCGGGACAATTTTATATTATTAAAAAATCTTAAAGTACCCCCGTCCCGCTGAAGCGGGCCTGCTCCTGAAGGGCAATTACCCCCGGCGCTTCGCGCCACCCCCTGAAGGGGGTTTAAAACCCCAATTGCTTATTACTATTTTATATGGATTACTCAGCCGGTTTGAATATCAGATCACATACATCAGCTTTTTTGAACATCTTCCCGGCGATCTTTTTAATATCCTTTACTGAAAATGATTTCAGAATATCTTCATAATTGGCAGGATCATCAAAATTAATACCGTAGCTGTAGTACCTTGAAAGCGTACTGCTCCAGTATGCATTGTGCAGTTTAACTTCTTCACGGTTTTTGAGAAGATTGGCAACTGCTTTATCAAGATTTTCCTTGCTCGGCCCGGACTTTACGATATTATCAATTTCTCTGTAAATTATGGCTTTAAGTTCACCAGCCCTTGCAGGATCACAATCAAACATTATATATCCCTCTCCACGCTCTGACGGCCTCTTGGATCCTGACAATGAAACGCTTACACCATAAGTACCGCCTTCATCTTCCCTTACCTTTTCAACATATACAATGTCAAGAATTCCGTTAATGACAGAGAGTCCAAGATTGCTGTAGGGGCTGTATTTGTAATCTTTTTCAAATGAAAGGAAAACTGTTGATTTCGGTATTGTCAGAGGGAAGCTGATCTCTTTTGTTATTTTGCCTTCAGGCTGTTCTACTCCCCGGTCGATCCAGGTCTCTGTTCTTCCTTTGGCCGAAAGCGAACCGATGTATTTTTCAACCATTGGAATCACCGTATCTTGTCCAATATTTCCAACAATGAAGAATGTAAACTCATCGGCACCGCTGAACCTGTCAGTATATATTTTCTGAACATCATCGATAGTGATTTTGCTTAAGCTTTCTTTCGTAAGGACAGGTGTCCGTTTACTGTATCCGGTTGTAATCAGGGAAATGCTGTCGCTTTTCATCTTATTAGGATCTTTTTCCATATTGCCTATAAGGGCGGCATATCGGGCAATAATGGCATCGTGAGCCTCCTTATCGAATCTTGGCTCTGCCACCCTAAGATACATCAGTTGCATCATTGTTTCAAAATCCTTCGGTGTTGACGAACCGCTTATGCCTTCAGTGGTTTCAGCAAGAGTAAGGGTGGCAGAAGCTTTTTTCCCCGAAAGCATTTTCTGAAGGGAAATATTATCATAATCACCGGCACCGTACATCGGTGCGATATTAGGAAGCATGTAAGCTGCCAGTACCTGATCATCATCAAGTTTTGAGAATCCCCCGAAGCTGAAGGCGGTCAGGAGTATATTATCCTTCTCATACTCAGCTTTCCTGTATACGACTTTTGCATTATTTTCAAGAGTCCATTCAACGGCGTCAAACTGCGGAAGAGGCATAGTTTTAGTAATCTTTGAACCAGCAAGCTCTTCTTTGATAAGCGACTCAGCAAGCTCTTCATCGACATAGGCAGTGAGCTGTGAATTCTTAACCTTGCTGATAATATCGAGTGCCTCCTGTCCTGTAAGATGCTTTATATCGTCGCCTTCAAGTCCCTGGATAATGATAGTTCTGTTCTCATCGATCATCACCTGCCTGAATTTTGCCGAAATCTCTTCATTAGTTATACCATCCATTACCTGTTTGAAATTTTCAAAATCGAAATCCGCTGATGTAAGCGGTTCTCCTGTAAGAAAATAATTCTGGATCCAGCCTGCGTAAGTATCATTGCTGATCTTATCCTTTTGTTTTACGGTATTCTCCAGGTTAGCCAGCATACGGGCTTTTGCACGGTCCAGTTCCCCTTTGGTGAATCCGAATTTTTTGGTTCTTTCAGCTTCGGCATAGACGGATTCAAGGGCTATAGCTTCTTCGTTCTTGCGGGCGATGGCTGTTATAGAGAATGCATCATATCCCCGGGTGTAATAGGATCCAAAAGACACTGAACCGGCCACAAAGGGAGGATTGCCTTTCTGAAGGAGTTCGCTTATCCTGGTGTTGATCATTGAATTCAAAAGCGAGGTCATGTAGCTGTCACGCAGGTACTTAAGATCTCTCTTGTCTTTTGGGACATCCTTATGAAGAGTCACAACTGAAACACTTGTCTGGGGAGCCTCCTTATCTGTAGCCAGGACAAAGTATGTCTCACTGTGATACGGGACTTCAGAAAAATATCTTGGCAAAGGATTTTCAACAGCAGGAATTTTCGAGAAAAGAGTTTTGATCTTTGATTCCACCTCATCGACATTTATATCACCCACAACCGCAATAGCCTGAAGGTCAGTGCGGTACCAGTCATGATAGAAATCTCTGATTGTTTTGTAAGAGAAATTCTTTATAACATCAAGCGATCCTATCACATCACGTTGCGGATATTTTGAACCTTTGAGCACGACAGGTATCACCTTATCGAAAAGCATCCTGGCGCTGGCATCTTTATAAGTGCGCCATTCTTCAGTTATAACACCGCGTTCAAGATCTATCTCTTTATCGAGGAGCGAAATATTATCAGACCAGTCATGCAAAATCAGGAGGCAGGTATCAACAAGATCCGGTCTTTTGTCAATGGGTACATCCGAAAGGTTATATACCGTTTCATCATACCATGTATAGGCATTTATATTATGACCAAATGCCACACCATTTTTCTCGAGGCCGCTGATGATACCTTTCCCGGGGAAATTACCGGTTCCGTTGAATGCCATGTGTTCCAGAAAATGAGCAAGACCGTTCTGGTCGTCGTTTTCGAGAATAGCGCCAACATTCTGAATGATATAGAAGCTGGCTCTATTTTCCGGTTCCTTGTTATGGCGGATAAAATAGGTAAGCCCGTTTTCCAGTTTTCCCATCCTGATTTCAGGATCAACCGGAGCAAATGAGCTGAGATCATCCTGGGTATAGGAGGCGGATGAAATTAGCAATGAAACAACAATGCTGAGGAGAAATTTAACAGGTTTCATGGTATTAAGGTTAGTTATAAATTATACAATTGAAAATGAAAACAATCATATGGATGTAATGCAGTATGCCTTACAGTAAAGATAAACAACAAAAGAGGAAAAGTCAAAACAATTCAAAATAGTCCGTGCAGTTCAGCGTTGACCTTATCAATCACTTCGCTCATATGATCCTTATTATTCGGGAAATTATAATGGTCTGCTTCAATAATCAGTATTTTACCGAGGTTGTATGTTTCGATCCATGCCTCGTATCTTTCATTAAGCCTTTTAAGATAATCGATTCGGATAGAACTTTCATATTCCCGTCCCCGTTTCTGGATCTGGTTCACCAGTGTGGGAACTGATGCCCTGAGATAAAGAAGGAGATCAGGAGGCTGAACCAGCGAGCTCATCAATTTGAAAAGCGTCGAATAATTATCAAAGTCACGGGTCGACATCAAACCCATTGAATGAAGGTTCGGAGCAAAAATATATGCATCTTCATATATTGTCCTGTCCTGGATGATGGTCTGGTCCGATTTTCTTATTTCAAGGATCTGGCTGAAGCGTGAATTGAGAAAATAGATCTGCAGGTTAAACGACCAGCGCTGCATATCGTCATAAAAATCGTTGAGATAAGGATTATCATCAACATCTTCATAATGAGGTGTCCATCCGTAATGCTTGCCAAGCAGACCTGCCAGCGTGGTCTTGCCCGATCCGATATTTCCTGCAATTGCGATATGCATATACTGTAGTTTTAAAATTATAAAGTTATAAAAAAAGTTTGGAGTGCCTAGAGTGCCTGAAGTACTTAGAGTTATTTTTTGATTTTACACTTTAAGCACTCCAAACTCTAAGTACTCTGGTCACTTTATATACCTGCCGTTATATAAATCTCCTCTATATACTCCCTTGTATTTGATAGTCTCGGAACCTTATTCTGTCCTCCAAGTTTGTTTTTCGATTTAAGCCAGTTATGGAATGTTCCTTTTGGAACAGGCCGTACTATCGGTTTCACGAGATTAATGTCCTTATACCGTTTTGCTTCATAATCTGAATTGACCGACTGAAGGGTACTGTCAAGTATATCAGTAAACTTGTCAAGATCGGAAGGATCTTTCTCAAATTCAATCAACCATTCATGCGAACCCCGTGTAGAGACATCCATGAAAACAGGTCCGGCAGTATATTCTGATATTATTGCATCGGTAGACTTGCAGGCTGCCTCAAGAGCCTTATCAGCATTCTCGACTATCACCTCCTCGCCAAATGCATTGATGAAATGCTTTGTTCTTCCGGTGATATGGAACCTGTACGGCTGAAGAGAGGTAAATTCAATTGTATCACCCATCATGTATCGCCATAGTCCGCCATTTGTTGATATTACAACAGCATAATTTACCTCTTTCTCAACTTCACCGATAGTACAGGCCGGAGAATATTTGTCACCGGTTTTATCAGCAGGGACAAACTCATAAAAGATCCCGTAATCGAGCATCAGAAGCATTTCCGGAATCGAGGGATCGTCCTGTATCCCGAAAAATCCTTCAGATGCATTGTATGTCTCCATATAATGCATCTTTTCTCCGGGAATCAGCTTTTTGTACAATTCGCGGTAGGGAGTAAAATTTATTCCCCCGTGAAAAAACACTTCAAGGTTTGGCCAGACATCAAGAAGATTTGATTTGCCGGTATACGACAGAATGTATTTTATTAAAGTAAGGAACCAGGAGGGAACACCCGAAAAGTTTGTAACATTTTTGTTTACAGTTGCCCTGGTGATAAGTTCGAGTTTCTTTTCAAAATCCTCAACCAGTGCGATGCTTTTACTAGGTGTCCTCACCAGTTCAACCCACGAGGGAGCATTCTGGATAAGTATGGCGGAGAGATCTCCGCAAAGTGCTTTATTGCTGAACTGATCGATCCTGTGACTTCCGCCAAGAACAAGAGCTTTACCGGAAAAAATTCTGCTTGAGGGATTGTTAAATGTATAAATGGCAAGGACATCTTTTCCAGCCCGGTAATGGCAATCTTCAAGAGCCTCTTTGCTCACAGGGATGAACTTGCTTTTTGCAGAAGTTGTCCCGGAGGATTTTGCGAACCAACTTATCCTGCCAGGCCATAAAAGATCTGATTCTCCCTTTCCAAGCCTGTCAATATAGGGAATCAGATCTTCATAGGTCTGAACAGGTACACGGGACTGATACTCCTTCACTGAAGATATTGATGAATAACCGTATTTCCTGCCCCATTCCGTCTCAGATGCTATTTTCAGCAACCGCACAAATGTCGCCTGCTGAGTATCAACCGGAAATTTCCTGAAATGCTCAATCTGGTTTAAACGATTGTTATTAAACCTGTTAACGATGTTTGTGATTACTGGCATTCAGGAATAAATTAGACTTTAAATATATAAATTTCGGGATGAACTATTCAAAGACCTCTTTCAGCACTTCAAGCGACCTGATCTTTTTCAGTCCCGGAAGATGGATTGAATAATAGTTAACAAGAACTTCAAGGACTTCATTTCTGACAGCGCCCGATAGTATTATATTCCTGCAATTATCATAGGAGGATGAAAAAAAGAGTGCCAGGATATCTGAAATCTCCCGGCTTGCAAAGTTTCCGTGAAGAGGCGGTACAGGTACGAAAACACCGTTTATCATATCGAAAAATGCATCATCAGGGCGTGACCTCGGACCAGGTTCAAAACCAAGATAACTGCTCAGTCCTGCAAGGAATGCAATATGGAAATTCGCAAAATTCTCCCTGCATCCGTCAAAGTAAATGATTGAATCCCCGATAAATCCGAAAAGCTCTTTATTGGGTGTTTCTTCCCTCAGCACTGATGTCAGGACTTCACCAAGGAAAATAGCCACACTTGTCTTTTTGATATTTGTGAAGATATTTGCAGGCGAATATGATACCGAGAATTCCTTTATTACCTGCATGCTTCTCGACTCCCTGTAATAAAATTCCAGGTCAAGGATGAACAGCGGCTGGAACAAGGCATTATGTTTCCCGGCTTTTTTATTTCTCATACCTTTTATCAGGAACGACTGCCTTCCGAATTTCAATGTATACATCTGGACAACGATTCCCGAATCGGTATATTTCAACTGGTGCAGAACTATTCCCCTGGTCTTTTCAATCATCACTATCGGGCTTTGTTCAAAAATACAACAATTTGATAATTTTATCTGTTGATAAGTGTAACGGGAATTATTATATTTACTGACCAACAATTTCAACATGGCTGCAACCAACAATGACGAGCTTGTAAAAAGGATCGCGAAGCTTGCCAAGCAGAACCAGGAACTTGAAGAACAGATCAAGAAGCTGGAGAAGCTGAATGAAAAGCTTGCCCGGGATAATGAGAAGATAAAGGCTCTTTACGAAAAAGTATCTCCTGAGGGATTCAAGGAGATTCCGGAAAAGGAAAAGAAAGAAACATCGCTGAAATTCAACATGACGACTGTCCTTTTCTCAGATATCCATGGTTTCTCAAAGCTTGTGGAAGGGATGGATTCCTCGGCAGTAATGGATGAGCTTGACGAGATACTGTATGAGTTTGATGCGATAGCTGCAAGATACAAGATTGAAAAAATCAAAACCATCGGCGATACATTCATGTGTGCAGGAGGTATCCCCGTAAAAAATATTACAAACCCGATAGATGTGGTAATGGCTGCCCTCGAGATGAATAATTATCTTGAGAATCATGAGATGAACAAGAGAGGTGCAGGCAACAGAATATGGGAACTAAAGATCGGCATTCATACCGGACCAGTAACTGCTTCAATAACAGGGAAGAAGAAAGTCAACTATGACATCAAAGGAGATACGGTAAATACTGCCAGCCGTGTTGAGGCAGTTTCTGCAAACGGTTTGATAATCATATCCGTAATGACGTACGAGCTGGTAAAGGAATTCTTTGACTGTGAATATTTTGGTAAGCTTCCTGTTAAATACAAGGGCGACCTCCAGATGTACAGGGTAAAAGGACTCAAACCTGAATTTTCTGTTGACGGTAAGGGGATCATTCCGAATGACGCATTCAGAATAAAATTCGGACTGATCCAGTTTACCGACATTCAGGAAATAATCCTCGACAAGCTTGAAAAAGAGCTGCCTGATTACCTGTTTTATCATAATGTCAAGCATACAGTTGACGTAGTGACTGAAGTGGAGCTTATTGGCTGGGGAGAAGGATGTTCGGATGAAGAGATCCTTATTCTGAAAACAGCAGGATTATTTCATGATGTGGGACATACCGTGGCTTATGACAATCATGAATACCACGGTACGATAATAGCAAAGGAGATGCTTCCGAAATATAACTATTTACCGGAGCAGATAGAAAAGATCTGTTCAATAATAATATCGACCAAGCTGCCCCCAAAACCGACAAATCTTCTTGAAGATATAATATGCGACTCCGATCTTGATTATCTGGGAAGGAGTGATTTCATACCCGTATCCAACACTCTTTTCGAGGAGCTGAAAGCTCAGAACAAAATGGGATCACTTAATGACTGGAATAAAATTCAGGTAAAATTCATTTCAGGGCATCAGTATTTCACAAAGACAGCCCGTAGCCTGAGGGAGGTGAATAAGCAGCTTCAGATTGAGAGGATACAGAGCCTGATTACAGAGTAACCCCCCACCCCCCCTTCAGGGGGTGCCACGCCTTGGCGTGGCGGGGGTCAACTAGTTTATCACCAGTATCTTCGTCACAGCTGTTTTAGATCCGTCACTACTGGCGCAAAAGACCAGATAGACTCCGGTAGCGACACGGCGGCCGTTATATGTCTTCAGATCCCAGGAGGCCTGTCCTCCGTCGGATACAGTTTCATAGACCAGGTTGCCGCTGATATCGGTTATTCTTATCTGTGTATCTTTCATCAGACCTGTCACGGTAACATTTCCCTCAAAATCTTCCCTTACTGGATTGGGAAATGAGTAAACACCGGAAAATTCTTCTTTGCCGGCAGTGGCATCACCCCTCACCGATATTACACCAAGCGATGTGGCGAACCATACATCACCGGTTTTATTATCAACAGCAACGCTTGAAATTGAATTGGAAAGGATGGGACTGTTCTGTTCATTATAGTTTTTCAGACGCTGAGTTCCGTCGGGAGAAAGGAGATATGCTCCTGAACTCATGGTACCGAGCCATTTTCTGTTCGCCCCATCGACTGCGATGGATGTTATTGATTCAGTGCCCAGAACATAATCAGCAAGTCCGGTTCCGTCATCGCGGGGGATCTTTATGCGGAATGCCTTTATTTCCTCTTCAAAGATCTTGTCGGGATTATAATAGATAAGCGGACCCTGGTCAGTTCCGACCCAGATATTGCCTTCAAGATCTTCAGTCACGCAATAGACGTATGTGATAACCTTACCGTCAGGATCGGTCAGGTACATCTGCTTATAGAGGTCATCAGCGAAATAATCAGGAGTATCATTGTCATCCATTATGAACAGGCCGTTACCCCTGGGCAGGACGGTCCATTTTATTCCACTGCGGGTAATGATCACATCGCCGACAGTATATACTTCCATTGTAGCAGGATTGACGATCCAGCCTTCTTCATCCGGCTTAAGAGCCTTTAATGTTCCCGGCACCTCGCTCCCTGTTACCCAGAGGTTCCTGTTTTTGTCCATGGCCATTCCGCATAACCTGACATAAGGGGCCCCTGGAATAATGGTCTGCAATGGGGAATTGTCATCTTTATACCTGTGTATCAGTTCATTATCCATGTATTCCAGCAATCCACTACCCCATGATGTAACAAAAAAATGGTTATTGTCGAGAGGATCAATAAAAGCTCTCATTGCATCATAAACATCATTGTATTGAATTTTTGTCCAGGCATTATTTTCATAAAGGGAGATCTGAAAAGGCCTCGTCAGGTTGTTCCATGAAACATCGACCCCGCCGGCACAAATAATCGTTTTCCCGTTGTATGCTGTAATGCTGATTGCATTATTGGTCAGAGGTCCGGGTATTGTCAATGCAGTGAAATCAGTCATGTTTTCCCCTTTGACGAGTCCGGAACTGATGTCTGCAATCCAGATATCTCCATTATCCTCGATAGCCTGTGAGGCGGCAGGAGTTCCCCATGGGTATGAAGAAATGGTCGCCTGAAGCGAACCATCATCATGAAAATATCTGACAGATTTTCCGGAAGCGACAGTAAACCCGTCTGATGCTTTGTCAAAAGAAATATTAAATACTCCTGCTGTTTGTGATAAAAGGGAAGTTTCGCTTCCGATCATATAAATATAATCGCCCGGGAAATACTTCCCTGTCTGGTTGACATATAGTTTATTTCCTGAAAATACCGCTGCTGTATATTTCCCGCCTGGTTCTGGTAAAGAATTGATGATTGTCCAGTTGCCGAAATATGAAAGTCCCGGATTATTCAGATCTGCTGAATAGACCCCTGCCCCTGTAGCAGCATAAACCTTGCCTTCACCGAAGGCAATATCCCAGATCTCCGGATTATCAGTACCGTTACCGGGTTTCCATGTATCGTAAATCTCATGCTTGACGATATCAATGACGACTATACCGAAACTGCAGGCCAGGTATGCATATTTTCCGCTGACCCTTATCCGGTTGATCTCCTTCTTTCCGGGGATGTATTTTCTGCTGATATCGGGGATGTTATATATCAGGTTATCCTTCAGGATATCAATGTTTGTGCTTGAATAGGCAATAATGAGCGCCCCATATTCTTCTGACCATGAAATGGTGCTTATTGAGGTTTCTGTAAGACCGTTTACACGCGACATTTTCCTGAGTTCATCATACTCCCTGTTATAAACGATAAGTGACGAGCCTGTCGAGGCATATATCTCTTCCGATCCGGCTGCAATATTCCTGGCAGTACTGTAAACCAGATGGTCAGTCCATGTCCCGACCGGAGTCTGCCCGTAAGAATGGGAGAAGATAAGAACCAGGCATGTAAAAATCAGCAATTTTCTCATCAGAGAATTAAACAGTTAAATAACTTCTTTATTGTCCCGGGAATTATAATGAACAAGGAAAATTCTGAGCTTCTCAAATGCCCTTGCCCGGTGCGATATCTTGTTTTTCTCATTTAACGGCATTTCTGAAAAGGTCCGGTCACTGCCTTCCGGCACAAACACCGGGTCATAACCGAATCCTTCCCTTCCTCTTTTTTCGGTTATTATTCTTCCATTCACGATCCCGTCAAAAAAATACTCCCTGCCATCCAGGATCAGGGCAATGACAGTCTTGAACCTTGCTCTCCTGTTTGCCGTGTCTCCCATCATTTCAAGTACTTTATCAATATTGGAATCGAAGTTCTTGTCTTCTCCGGCAAAACGCGCAGAATTGACTCCGGGCAATCCGCCAAGAGCTTC